>Ga0114960_10000350_pt1 | contig 38693 bp, 40 predicted proteins | sample C_130625_MF_Meta_FD_92637 | JGI IMG/M metagenome (GOLD analysis project Ga0114960, IMG submission 92637) | Freshwater microbial communities from Lake Croche, Canada to study carbon cycling - C_130625_MF_MetaG | ecosystem: Environmental > Aquatic > Freshwater > Lake | place: Lake Croche, Canada...
GTCATTCAAAACTTATGTGAAATTACCGTGCTAGCAGAAAAAGCAGGAATACCTCGTCATCTATTCTTAGAGAGTATTAATGACTCAGTTCTTGGCTCAATGTATACGCGCTATAAAACGCCAGTACTTACCAACTTGAATTTTGAGCAAGTTACATTTACTCCAGAGTTACTATTAAAAGATCTGGATTTAGGTATGGCAGCAGCTAAAGCACATGGCGTATCGATGCCGTCTGCCGCAGCAACGCGTGAATCTGTCGCGAGAATGATTGGCAGAGGATATGGTGATATCGATTTCTCAGCATTACTCATCGAAGTGGCGAAGGATGCTGGCCTAGAGCTAAAGTCTGAGAATAAGACAATTAGTGATGGCCTGGAGGCACAATAATCATGAAAAAAACATTAATTCGTGGCGCAACAATTATCACAATGGATGAACAAGGTGATCTCTTTGACGCTGATATTCTGATTGAAGGTACAGAAATTAAAGAGATTGCAAAACGAATTGATGTACAGGCAGATCAAACTGTTGATGGCAAAGAATATATAGTCATTCCTGGTTTAATTAATGCGCATATGCATACATGGCAAACAGCATTGCGTGGTGTGGCATCTAACTGGACATTGCTTGAGTATTTTCAAAAAATGCATTCTGGTTTAGCGACAGTATTTGAACCAGAAGACTTATATATTGCAACAAAAATGGGCGCCTTGAATCAGATTAATTGTGGCTCAACCACACTTGTCGATTGGTGCCACAACAATAAAACCCCTGAACACAATGATGCCGCAGTCAAAGGGCTTTTAGAGTCAGGAATACGAGCTGCATTTTTTCATGGCACACCAAAGCCAGAACCCAAAGAAGGTGAAACGCCATTTTGGGAGCGACCACATCCACGCAAAGAATTGGAACGATTAGTGAGCCAATATGGAAGCAATGATTTGCTTTCGATTTGTACCGCTATTTTAGGACCACATTATTCAACCCTAGACGTTGCGCTTCATGATTTTATGATGGCGAAAGAGTTGAATATGATTGCGTCGATGCATCAAGGAGGTGGTCCAGCAAGAACACCTGAAGGTTGGGAAGTACTCGAATCAAAAGGACTACTTGGACCATCGATCAATATCGTACATGGACATGCCTTGAGTGATGAGCAATTAAAAAGATTTTGTGATCTAGGCATGACGTTTTCTGCCACTGCGGAAAGTGAGATGTCGCAAGGTCATGGACATCCTTTAACAGGTCGTTTACGACAGTTTGGTAAATCACCATCATTAGGTGTGGATTTAGAAAGCGTTTGTGGTGGGGAGATGTTTATTCAGGCGCGCATTGCATTAGGTATACAGCGTAGTTTAGATAACTTTGATCATCGCCAAGCACATGGCACAATTCCGCCAACCAGCACTGTTACAACAAGAGAGGCCCTTCGTTGGATTACGATTGAAGGGGCTAAGGTAATTGGACAGTTAGACCGTATCGGCACATTGCGTGCTGGTAAACAGGCCGATTTAGTCATGATCAGAACTTCCGATTTGAATATGCAACCAGTCAATGATCCCGTCAGTACAGTCATTATGCAAACAAGTTTGGCAAATATTGAAAATGTAATGATTGCCGGCGAGTGGAAAAAGAAAAATGGACAATTAGTAGATGTTCAACTAGCACCACAAATTGCAAATTTAAATGCATCAGCAAGAAAAATCACGCAGGCCCTTGGACTTTAATCAAAAGAGAAACTAAATGAAAAAAATAATTAAACAAGCGCATTTGATATTTCAAATAACTTGTATATCGATTTTGAGTTTATTCGCATCAAATGCTTTAGCACAAGCCTATCCAACGAAACCGATTCGTTTTGTTATCGCGTTTACTGCGGGAAGTGCAACAGATATTATTGCTAGAGCAGTGGGTGATGTGATTAGTAATAATATTGGTCAGCCAATTGTTATTGAAAACAAACCTGGTGCTGGCGGCACAATCGCTGCAGGCCAAGTTGCAAAAGCCGATGCAGATGGATATACATTTTTAGTACATTCGTCTGGACATGCTTTAAATCCATTTATTTATAACAATCTACCATATGACACTTTAAAAGACTTGACGGGGGTGGCAACATTAGGGGCAACACCAAACGTATTAGTAGTATCACCTTCTAAGCCATGGAAAACAGCGGCAGATTTAGTCGCGGCGGCAAAAGCAAAGCCAGGCGAATTAAATTTTGCATCTGCGGGCATTGGAAGTGCCACTCATTTGAATGCTGAAAAATTTAACTTAGCCGCAAATATTGAAGCATTACACGTACCGTATAAAGGAACACCAGAAGCAAACTCTGATGTTATTGGTGGTCGAGCTGATTGGTTTTTTTCACCCTTAGGATCAGTTGTATCTCTCGTGCAAAGTGGAAAATTAAACGCACTAGCAGTAAGTACCTCAAAAAGAACGCAGTTGTTACCTAATGTCCCGACTACATTAGAGGCAGGGATACCTGATTCGGATTATGTTTTATGGGTAGGATTATTAGCGCCGTCGGGTGTGCCAGCACCGATTGTGAAAAAAATGAATGATGAAGTGGCAAAGGCGCTTCAAAGTACTGAAGTTAAGGAGCGCTTTGCTAAATTAGGTGCGGAGCCGATGATTAAGTCTCCCGAGGCATTTAATACTTATATCAGAAACGAAATGGTAGTTGCTTACCGAATTAGTAAATCAGCAAAATTAAAATAAATAGAACGATTTGTATGAACAAGATAAGGTTGATTTTTAATCAACCTTATTTTTTTTAGGAAATAAATAAAGGTAGTTTTTAGATTCGTGTAAGATTTCAATTAACGATGCACTCTATCAATCAAAGATAGTTTCAAAAGACATCAAAGTAGATTCGCCATAGTTATCACCCCTACTTTGAGGAATCTTTATGAATAAAACAACGCATCATCCCCTGATTATTTTCTTTCATTGGTTATGTTTCGGTTTAATTATTGCAGCATTACTACTGATTGAGATTAAGAACTTTGTACCAAGGGATAATCCTTGGCGGGCAGATTTAAAAACTTACCATATGCTTCTTGGGCAAATTATTTTACTTGTCGTTATGTTGCGAGTGATGACTAAATTAGTGGTTATTAATCCCATTGAACAAGAAAAAACCTTGGCGAGATTCTTTAAAAAAATCATTCATGCATGTTTATATATTTTCATGCTTGGGATGCCGATCACAGGAATTTTACTGATGCAGTCGGCAGGAAAACCCATACCGTACTTCGGTGATTTTTACCCTAGCATGATTCTAGAAAGCACTGATTTTAAAAAGACATTTATAAATATTCACGAATACTTGGGTAATATGATTTATGTATTTATTGGAGCACATGCCATCATGGCTATTTGGCGAAAATATATTATGAAAGAGGGGGCCATGCAAAAAATATTACTTTCCAAGGCATCAAGGAGCCATTAAAAATAGGAAATGATTGAACTGCCCCGAGAAGTTAAAAACTTCGGTCTACTTTTGCGGGTCAGTTCAGATTGCCCTATTTCTAAATCTAAATGACATTAAACGGGCTTAGAAAACTTTAGTAAGTCTTGAAGATTAGTAAGATTTTTTAAGTCCCAGCATTTTGCGATTAAAGCATCTGTATTTACTTTTCCAATAATGGGCACACTTAAATTACTAAACTTTTGGTTTAAATGCTCATCAGTCATTGGGTTTTTAAGAGAGCCAATAGCATTCTCAACAAAAATATGTATTTTTTGACCGTCTTTCAGATACGCAGTTACGTCGACAGAGGCTTCATCAATAGTGTTATCAACCGTAGCGATAACCTTTGCTCGTAGGGCAACCATTTGGGCGCTTTGAACAACTTCATCATGGTACTGATCTTCCGTGGCTTGGCCATAGACGATACCGCAGGCGGCCCCATGGTAAACACTAAATTTACCCTCGAGACCATCTTTAGGAGTTTTCTTACCAGTAAGCTCTAAAACTAACGAGTGCGCTTTTAGTTCTAGGCGTTCCAAATTGTCAGCGGTTACACCACGATTACGTAGTTGTACACATGCATCAATACTTGGGTGAATGACAATACCACAGGCAAAAGGTTTGTATGTATTTAAAGAAATCTCAAAACTCTCACCTAACTTGTTCGTGATTTCATTCCAGTCATATTTGGTTGATATGGACTGAATCATCCCGCGAGGAGCTTCTAAGGCTTTTGTACTTGCTGTGAATCCATGTTTGGCCATAAGGGCACTAGTAAGCCCTGCTTTAGCAGCACCTCCCGGATGAAAGGGTTTAGTCATCGTACCAAACTGATCACGAAACCCGATAGGCTGAGAAGCTGCAATACCAAGAGCCATTCCCGTTTGTGCTTCTGACAACTTAAGAAGACTCGCACATGCCGCTGCCGCACCAACAGTTCCTGTCGAGCCAGTAATATGCCAGCCACGATCATAATGATTTGGATACATGGCATTGCCAATTCGGCAAGATACATCAATACCAATCACGAGTGCATCGATCATATCTCGGCCGCTTGCTCCAATATGTTCACCAAGCGCCAAAATGGCAGAAGCTATAGGCCCTGCTGGATGAATAATTGTTTTGAGATGTGTGTCATCAAAATCAAAAGTATGTGAACTGATACCGTTAATAAGGGCGGCATTTGCCATATCAACTTTTTCTGTGCGCCCTAAAATACTCGCTTGAGGAGCCGGCTTAAATTCGTTGATAGCGCCAAGCGTTGCAAGCACGCTTTCGTGGGTTGCCGCACCAACGGCACAACCTAGCCAGTTCATAAAAGTACGATGTGCTTCATGATCAACAGTGTCATCCCAGCCTTTAGAAGGGTGAGAGCTAACAAATTTAGCTAAAATTTGTGTAATTGGGGGGGCGTTATGATCTGCAGTAACTTGAGTATTAATTGCCATATCTATATTTAGTCGAGTTGAATGTTACGAGCCTTTGCGATTTTGCTCCATCTGGCAATATCATCTTTGATGTATTGACCAAACTGTTCGGGGCTCATCGGCATTGGTTGAATTGCTTCAGATGATAAACGTTCTTTCATTTCAGGGCTTTGAATAGCATTATTTATTTCAGTATTCAACAGCGTAATGATGGCAGGAGGAAGATTAGCTGGACCAGAAACACCATACCACTGAACACCTTCAAAGCCATCAAATCCAAGCTCCTTAAAGGTGGGGACGTCTGGAATCAGGGCGTGTCTTTTAAGTCCAGTAACTGCAATGGGACGAACTTTCCCAGATTTGATATGGGGAAGAGCTGCTGCTAAGCCCGGCATCATGGAGATAGTTTGCCCTCCAAGAATATCGGTAAACGCTGGGGCAATTCCGCGGTAAGGAACATGGGTACTCTCAAAACCCGCTTGTTGTTTGAGTTGCTCCATCGATAGATGTGTCAAAGTACCAAGCCCCGCAGAACCATAATTCATTTTGCTAGGATTGTCTTTTGCGTATTGAATAAACTCTTTTAAGTTTTTGATAGGCAAGCCGCTATAAATGGCAAGAACATTCGGAGTACCCCCAACCATTGCAATAGGAGAAAAGTCTTTAATCGCATCGTAAGGTAGCTTTCTAACAGCAGGATTTGTGCCGTGAGTTCCTACATAAGCTAGCATGAGTGTATAACCGTCAGGTACTGCACGAGCGGCTTTTTGAGAGGCAATAGCTCCACCGCCTCCACTTTGGTTGTCTACTATAAAGCTTTGGCCTAAGGATTTGGTGAGTCGGTCTGCGACGGTTCTTGCGACTAGGTCAAGACCTCCACCTGCAGAAACGGGAGCCAAGATCGTCACGGTTTTATTGGGATAGTCAGCAGCCAAACTAGGAAAGCTAATTAAATACAGCGAAATTAATTGGAGAAAAACAATATTTTTTAGAAATCGCATACTTGTACATATCCTTCGCGTATAAAATAAAATAATAACAATTGAAATATTATCAGGGGATGATGAATGAAACGCTATAGCACTTTAAGAAAACTTATTCTAATGGGTTTCATTTCAGTATGCTTTATTTCACCACAAGCATACTCCCAGAAAACGTTACCTCAAACTGATTATCCCAATAAGCCAATTACATTTATTGTTCCATACGGAGCTGGAGGTGGGGCAGATTCAAGAAGTCGACAAATTAGTCAACAATTAAGTACCTTACTTAAAACACCTGTGATTGTGGAGAATAAAGCTGGCGCCGGCGGCAATATTGGTACGGAATTAATTGCAAAAGCTGCGCCCGATGGTTACACCATTGGTATGGGTAACTTTGCGCCATTAGCAGTAAATAAGACACTATTTAAAACTTTGCGTTACGACCCAGAAAAAGATTTGGTGCCAATTGTGTTGATTGAAAAAGGGCCTCTAGTATTAGTCGTCAATCCAAGCTCATCTTATCAATCAGTATCGGACGTAATTAAAGATGCAAAATCAAAGCCAGGACAATTAACCTTTGCCTCAGGCGGTATTGGTGGAAGCCATCAACTCAGCGCGGAGCTATTTAAACAAAGTGCTTCGATTGATATGATTCATGTGCCTTATAAAAGCGGCGCTGCGGCTTTAACTGACTTGATGGGTAATAGCGTTAATATGATGTTTGACCAGATGTATTCTGCGATGCCGAGTATTAAAGGTGGAAAATTGCGACCCTTAGCTATTACGAGTAAGACGAGATCGCCTTTATTAAAAGATGTCCCGAGCTTTACTGAACTTGGTTTTCCGCAAATCGTGGTGAATAATTGGCAGGGTTTGATTGCTCCTGCGGGCACACCAAAAGCCATTATTGAAAAACTTAATTTAGCTGTTAATGAAATCTTGAAAGACCCTCAAATCAAAGATTTTATATTACAGCAGGGCAATGAAGTTGGCGGCGGAACCCCAGAAGAATTTGCGGTACTTATTAAAGCAGAATCTAATAAGTGGGGCACTGTCGTGAAGACGGCCAAAATTGAACCGCAGTAATTAGTGAGTAAGGTCTTTTTGGAAAACGAGTCCGGCATGCTCCCTTAGGGCATGGAACTCAACATCTTTCCACATTTGTTGGGCGACCTCAAGCTCTGATTTGTGAGTGGCTAAAAATACTGGAGCTCCCACAACATCTTCACTCATTCTGTGCGAATTCTCTTGAATAAATCGTTTGAGAACACTTGGATCTTTTGAGCTAATCCATCTAGAGATGGTATACCTAGCAGAAAGCAATCTTACCTCGGCGTTATATTCACTTTTTAGACGATGGGCAACCACCTCGAACTGTAATTGACCAAACGCACCCAATAGCATTTGGGTGCCGACTAAGGGTTTAAATACTTGAATTGCCCCTTCCTCACCAAGTTGCATGAGACCTTCGCGTAATTGTTTAGTTCGTAGAGGATCAGCAGTTTCGACTAATTTAAAGATTTCAGGAGCAAAAAACGGCAGTCCTGTAAATTGAAGTTTTTCGCCTTCCGTTAAGGTATCGCCTAATTGTAAAAGGCCATGGTTAGGAATTCCAATAATATCTCCAGGAAAAGCCTCATCTAAAATGTCTCGTCGCTGAGAAAGAAACGAAAGGGCATTATTGGTTCTAATTTCTTTACCATTGCGCGAAATTTTGAGACGCATACCTCTCTCAAAATAACCTGAACAGATTCTTAAGAAGGCAACCCGATCCCGGTGGGCGGGGTCCATATTCGCCTGAATTTTAAAGACTACAGCAGAAAAATCTTTTTCAGAGGGAAGAACTTCTCGAGAAAGTGTGGGTCTTGATTTTGGAGCGGGGGCTAACTCAACTAAGGTATTTAAAATCTCTTGGACCCCAAAATTATTAATCGCTGAGCCAAAGAAAACTGGGGATTGTTTACCTGCCAAAAACGCTTCCAGATCAAAGCCCGGCATTGCCCCTTGGACTAACTCCACCTCAGACAAAGCAGTTGTTAAAGAGTCGCCAAGTTGTTCAGCAAGCTTAGGGTCATGAATGTTAATGCGTTGATCAAGATCCAAGTCAACACGATCTTCCCCAGCCTTAAACATACGCATGGCTTGCTGTTTAATATCAATTACTCCAGCAAAAGATTTACCCATTCCCACGGGCCAGGTCATTGGAACAACAGACATACCCAAAGCCTCTTCGATTTCATCCATCAAATCTAGGGGGCGTTTGACTTCTCGGTCTAATTTATTAATAAAGGTAATGAGAGGAGTATTTCTTGCGCGACAAACTTCAATCAGTCTTCTCGTTTGAGCTTCGACACCATTGGCCGCATCAATCACCATGAGGGCAGAGTCCACTGCAGTGAGAACGCGATAAGTATCCTCAGAAAAATCTTGGTGACCAGGGGTATCAAGCAAGTTGATAATACAGTCCCTATACTCCATTTGCATCACAGAACTAGCCACAGAAATACCACGCTGTTTTTCTATTTCCATCCAGTCGGACGTGGCATGACGAGATGCTTTTCTTGCTTTTACGCTACCCGCGATTTGAATCGCTCCTGCATAAAGAAGTAATTTTTCTGTTAAGGTGGTTTTTCCCGCATCTGGGTGAGAAATAATCGCAAAACTTCTTCGACGAGAAACTTCTTTGGCAATTACTTGGATGGGGGGCGAATTGGTCATATTAATCAAGCTGAGCTGACAAAAACCAAAGTCAGCGAAACAATAAACAGTGATTATAGTCCGTACACTCCAAGAATTAAAAAATCTAACAAAGCTGTTGTATAAATAATATCCAAACTACCAATCCTAAAACTAATTAATTTATTATGAAATATCTCCTTTTTACTATAGTTACCATCGTCAGCTTCAGCATCCCGTCGACCGGCTACGCTGAAAAAGTATTTAAAGACAATCCATACACGATGTTTTCAGCGAAAGATAATCATCAGGGTAAATCCACGATTGAATGGAAACCTGTTGCCAATCTTCAGGCCGAATGTGAAAAAGAAAGTAAAAAGCGAGGCTTAGGAGGGTTTGGTTATCCCGTAACTGCTTGTTCATTCTGGGACAACGGCATACGTGGCAATCGTTGCTTAGTACTAACAGCAAAAAACCTCAATATGCATACACTAGGCCATGAGATGCGACATTGTTTTCAAGGCAACTATCACCCCTAACTAAAAGCGATATGAAACACCTGCTTTAAAAATAGAGGAATAGCCTGTTCCAATTTGATCTCGAAAGTTTTGCGCCACTCGTAAATACGATATACCTAGATCAATATCTTCAGTAGGTGAATAAGTTACTGCTGGCATGATATAGGAGTTATAACGCCTATCGTCGGTTGGAGTGATGTTAGTCACTAGTCCAATATCTAATCCAAGATGAAGACGCTCAGAGATATTCCAAATAGGCGCAACAGACAGTTGAAATAGTTCAGTTCTTAATTCTCCATAAGTCCCGGCTACTGGGTAATTAGTGTTGTAGGGTTGATGTTGGTATGCAAAGTTAACGAGTATTGAGTAGTCTTTTTTATCATAAGCTCCAATTAAATTAACTCCGTATCCTGGCAAAGACATACCTAGTCCTGCTGTCTGATGATCAGTGCCATTCGGAAAGTAAAAGGATGGTTTGATTGCAAGCCCTATTCCGCTATCTTCATCATTATAAAAACGATATTTAGCTCCTAAGTTATAGTTGGTTAGAGGAGTATAACTACCCGTAGGAAAACCATAATAGGTCATGCCAAAACTAATCTCTGTGTGATCATTTAAGCCATAGGTATACCCAAGCGGAAAGCCAATCGCGCGATCAGGAGCAAGGAACTCCTCACCGGGTACGTTGATTTCAATAATGCCAGCACAGGTATTTGAACCATCACAGGAATTTGAACCACCTTTATTAAAAATGTTGTAATAATAAAAATCGAATTGGTGCTTACCTTTTTTAACAGTCGAAGCATCATCTGTCAAAAATGGTTCATATGCCGAAGAAAAAACCGGAATAAATGAAATAAGAAAGAAAAATAAGTATTTGTACATGATGTTTTTTGACAAGATGATGAAACCCCTATTCTAGAAAACCCTTATTACAGATTAATTTCTGACAATTGTCAAAATGATGAAAGTTGTTTCATGGTTTGCATTAAATCTGCAACAAATCTTCTCTAGAATGAAAAATCCCTAACTATGAATGGAGATAAAAATGAGTATTTTTGGAAGAATTAGAGATAGTATTTTTGGCAAAAAAGATGAGGCTGGACAAGGTGGTCAGGCTACTGAAGTAGCAACAGCAAGTGCAGCTGCCGCGATTTCTCAAGTAGATGTTGAAGCAATTCTTACCGAGTTAGCTGCAAAAGCTGGTCGTCCTAGCAACTGGAAGACTTCGATTGTTGATTTAATGACACTATTAGGTCTAGATAGTAGTTTAGCTCATCGCGTAGAGTTAGCTAAAGAATTAGGTTACACCGGTGATACAAATGACACAGCAACGATGAATGTATGGTTAATTAAACAAGTGATGACAAAGTTAGCAGAACAAGGCGGTAAAGTCTCAGCTAATTTAATGCACTAAGTTAAGGCACTTAGTCTGTTTCTTTTTAAAGGGATCCCTCATATCGTATGAGGGATTTTTTTGCAAAAAAAGATTCAATACAGGGTGTATGATGATTAAGTGAATTGATGAGAAAGTGATGAATGGCATTTAACCCTAATTTTTTGAGTGAAAGTATTCAACTCTCGGTTGCCCCGGTTTTTTTATTAACGGCGGTTGCTGGAATGATCAGCGCACTTACTCATAGAATTGCACGAGTGATCGATCGTTCAAGGTCATTGCAATTTGAAATTATTAGTGAAAAAAATACGGAACATCAACTAGTCTTAAAGCAGTTTCATCAAGAGGAATTATTCTATTTATCAAAACGAGCGAACCTGGTGAACATATCGATGGCATTACTCGTGTTATGCGCCATTCAAATAGGGCTTACCATCCTCGAACTATTCTTTGCTGAGACGATTGCCGGAAAAATGAGTATTTCTGATTACGTTTTATATACCTTTATTGGCGGTATAAGTTGTTTTATTCTTGCGCTAATGTGTTTGTTGTGGGAAGTGTTCATTGCTTCTTATACAGTAAGAATGAAGCCCCAATCTAAAGCGATCGTCTAATTAAAGACACGAGCATTATTTTTTATTAAAACCATTGCTCGACTTTAAATAAAATCAAAAGTCCTAAAATAGCAAAAATACCAGCTGCAATCATGTGAATGAGCCGAATTGGCAAACGCTTAGCAAAAGAGTGACCCAAAAAAACTGCAGGCACATCTGCAATCATCATGCCAAGAGTTGTACCCATCACCACACTCAGAGGCGCGCTATAGTTTGCAGCTAAAGCGACAGTAGCGATTTGTGTCTTGTCGCCGATTTCAGCCAAAAAAAATGTCACTAGGGTAGTGATAAAAACACCAGAGTGCTGGGCTGTTTGAGCATCAGAGTCGTCAATTTTGTCTGGAAAAAGCGTCCAAACTGCCATACCTAAAAAGGAGGCGCCCAACAACCACCGAAGAACCTCTGGACTTAAAAGGGTAGTAATCCAAGTACCGAGCGCACCGGCTAGTCCATGATTAAGAATCGTTGCTAGAAAAATACCGGCAATAATAGGTAGAGGTTTTTTAAATTTAGCAGCTAATAAGAAAGCAAGTAGCTGTGTTTTATCGCCCATTTCCGCAAGTGTAACGACGCCAGTGCTGATAAAAAAAGCATCAAAAGCCATCCGTGGACCTGCTTGATTTATAAAATAAACCTACCGCTAACATGAAAACAAGAGCACAGAAAAAAAGCAAAGACCATTCCGGAATAGACAGATATAAAATCGGAGGCAAAGGCATACTGCAGAATCCATCAGCTTTAAACAAGAATGGCAGAGCACGCACAATCTCAAATTGATTAATGAAAACCTCTAGTGGATCTAACCCACAAGCTGCTTCAGGATGATAGATGACCCATTGATGGCGCAAGGCAATACCTAAGCCACAAAGAGCAGCTAACAAGCCAAGAAAATGAAGGGGTATTCGAAATCGCGAAATAAGATAAGCGAAAAAACTGGCTATGGTTACGCCCAAAAAAGCCATTCTTTGTAAGATACACATTGGACAGGGAGGGTAGTGAACACCTTGCCAACCTTGATGTTGAATCACTAATGCAAAGCCCAGTAACGACAGGCACATTAAGCAAATCATTAAATAGTAATTTTTAAACATACAACTATGATAAAGATTTTTTATAAAAAGGGAGTAAATTCTATTTTCAAACAATCTTGGTATAGTTATTGCATCTTAGGAGAAAATTATGTCCAAATTTATAAGTCGCTTATTTTTATTTGTCTTGATTCTTGTATTGCTTTTTGCACTATTTACTTGGATTACATTATCGTATTCTTATTCTACTGGCAGTCGTGCAGGCTTTTTACAAAAGTTTTCTAAACGTGGTTGGGTATGTAAAACCTGGGAAGGTGAATTGGTCACTGGAAGCATGATGGGGAACCAAGAAAAGTTTTCTTTCTCAGTAAGAGATGAAGATCTTGCAAACCAGGTAGCATCTAACATCGGCAAAAGAGTTGAAATCGAATATGATCAACACGTTGGCGTCCCAACGAATTGTTTTGCCGAAACAGAATACTACGTTAAGAAAATAAAAGCTGTACCGGATATACCTGCAGAGCTGTTACAAAAAGTGCAGCCCAATAATTAAAGAGCTGATTTGAATTCAAACAAAAAAATATCACTACGGTGATATTTTTTATTATTTAGACTAGTCCGATGCCTTTACAAAGGGGGCTATCGATTGAAAAAAACCACAGAGCAAGCAAAAACAAGGGTTTTCCTTAAATAAAACCTTTCACAAGCCGATAAAATATGGTTAAAATGAAAGTGCGTTTAATAAGCGCTTAATTTTTTAAAATATTAATACTTTTAGTCATTTCATTCAAGGAGCATAATTTGAACAAAGCAGAACTCGTTGCAGCTATTGCTGACGAATCAGAATTATCTAAAGCTAAAGCTGAGCACGCATTAAATGCAGCCTTAGACACAATCAAAAAAGCTGTTACTAAAGGCGATAACGTTCAGTTAATCGGTTTTGGTACATTCAGCTCAGGAAAGCGTGCCGCACGTATTGGCCGTAACCCTAAGACTGGTGAAGCGATTAAGATTGCTGCTTCTAAGACAGTTAAATTCTCTGCTGGTAAAGCATTTAAAGACAGCGTGAATAAGCGTAAGAAGTAATTCTTGTGATGCACAATAAAAAAGCCCAATGAAAGTTGGGCTTTTTTATTACTTTGATTTTATTACTTTAAGTTTGAACTAAGCGTTTACCGCGATTAATGCTCATTAAGATACCAACACCAAAGCCCAATGTTGTCAGGGCCGTACCACCATAGCTAATAAATGGCAAAGGAACGCCAACCACAGGCAATATGCCGCTAACCATTGCCATATTGACAAATGCATAGGTAAAGAAAATGAGTGTTACTGATCCACCTAAAAGACGAGAATATAAATTAGGTGCTGCCGCCGCAATTTGAAGACCGCGTTGAATAAGGGCAAAGAATAAAATCAATAACACGATATTTCCGAATAGGCCGAACTCTTCTGAGTAGACGGCAAAGATAAAGTCAGTATGTTTTTCAGGAATGAACTCAAGATGTGTTTGAGTACCCTTCATCCATCCCTTTCCTAAAAAGCCACCTGAACCAATGGCAATCATGGATTGAAGGGTGTGAAAGCCTTTACCTAATGGATCTGAGCTAGGGTCTAGTAGAGTGCAAATGCGGTGCTGTTGGTAACTCTGTAGCAGTGGCCATTGAACACCTTTGGCGCAAATAGTATCACCAAAAAATAAAACAAAAACGACACCAATAAGTGCAATTACTACAAAGGGCAAAACGAACTTCCATGGGAAGCCGGCAAATAAGATGACATAAAATCCAGCCGCCAATACCAAAATAGCCGTACCCAAATCAGGTTGCCGCGCAATTAAAAAGGTAGGTAAAACTAATAAACAAAATGCAACACCAAAATCCTTTAACTGAATCATGCCATCTCTTTTTTGAAAGTACCATGCCAACATCATTGGCATTGCTATTTTCATGATTTCAGAAGGCTGAATCGTGATGCCAATATTTAGCCAGCGACGCGCACCTTTTTTGATAAGACCAAAAACGGCTACTGCAATGAGGAGGGACACACCAATCAGATATACCCATAAGGATATTTTTTCTAGCCATTTAATCGGGATTCTAGAGGTGACCCACATAATGAGAATCGCGGTTAATAAATTTCTGGCCTGCTCCATCCAAGTAACTACAGTTCCTGAACTTGCAGATAAGAACGTTATATTACCAACCACCACTAGACACAGGAGAATAATTCCCAGAGTTGGGTCAAGGCCTTGCCAGAGGAAACTAGCGCGTTGTATTATGGAGCGGTTTTCCATGCAGGAACTCCTTGTGGCCATTGGTTAAGCATTAAATAATCAAGCGTCTGTCTTGCAATGGGAGCTGCTGCGGTAGCTCCAAATCCTGCATTTTCAACTACTAAAGCTAAAGCATATTTTGGTTTATCGGCAGGTGCGAATGCAATATAAAGAGCGTGATCTCTTTTGAATTCAGAGATAGCACTTGCATTGTATTGTTTCCCACCCAAACTAAACACTTGAGCTGTACCAGTTTTACCAGCGACAGGGTATCTTACTCCGGCAAATGGAACCCGACCTGTACCTGAAATGTTTACTCCAATCATTCCCTCTGTGATGACGTCTAAGTTTTCTTTTTTAATATTTAAACGCGTCGTTTCGGATGGTACGGTCAGTGTTTTTTGATGAGTTATCGGATCCTCAATCATTTTGACAAGATGAGGTTTCATCACAATCCCGCGGTTAGCAACGATTGCAGTTGCTTGAGCAAGTTGCAAAATCGTGTAACTGTTATAGCCTTGGCCAATCCCAATAGAAATCGTATCTCCATCATTCCATTTTTGTATTTTAGGGTCGGAATAATACGCTTTTTTCCATTCTTTTGAAGGTAAGATTCCTTTTACTTCGCCATTAATATCTATCCCAGTTAATTGCCCAAAGCTGAGGTCCTTCATAAAGGAACTAATGGCGTTAATCCCCATATCATTAGCTAATTTATAGTAGTAGGTATCACATGACACGGTAATTGATTGACGCATGTTCACAAATCCATGCCCATTAACCGCATCATCTCTGAAGGTTGTGCTACCCAATTTAAAAAAGCCAGGATCACTAATACCCTGTTCCGGAGTTCTAAATTTACCCTCTAGGGCAGCAAGGGCCATAAAAGGTTTAAATGTAGAGCCTGGCGGATAAGTGCCGCGTAAGGCACGGTTAAAAAGAGGCTTTTCTAAAGAGTCATTGAGTTTTTTCCACAAATCCGCATCGATTCCATCAATAAAAGCATTTGGGTTATATGTTGGCATTGAGACGAATGACAAAATATCACCGGTAGCAACTTCAATGACTACTGCGGCTCCTCTTCGCTTAGCATAGAGCTGCTCCATGAGGTGTTGAAGTTTGATATCTATCGCGAGGGATAAATTTGACCCAGGAATTGGTGCAGATGAAGAAAGGTTTCGAACAACGCGACCACCTGCGGTGATTTCCACTTCACTAAAGCCAAGCGTTCCACGCAGATCTTTTTCATAACTTTGTTCTAAGCCAATCTTACCAACGTGTTGAATCCCTTTGATTTTAAAAGGTCGAAGTTCATCGCTAGATAGATCATCAGGCGATTCTTCAAGCTCAGCTAATAATTTTTCACGATCTTTCTGCGAAACTCTACCTGTATATCCTAATAAGTGAGCCCCTAATTCTTGATAGGGGTATTCTCGAAAATATCTCACTTGAATCTCCACGCCTGGATAGGCATATCGTCGAGACATAAACCTAGCAACTTCTTCATCATTTAAGAAATTACGAATTGCGATACTTTCTGTCTTTTTAGCACCTTGCAGTGAGCGGAAAAAATTTTGTCGATCTTTTGTTGAAATCTTCAGAACTGAACTGAGAGAATCCACCAACTGCTCGAGTGGCATGGTCGAGCCTGCAGGTGTAATTTCCAAAGAGTACGAAGGAAAGTTTCGTGCAATCACAATACCGTTTCGATCAATAATTAAGCCACGCTGTGAGGGTGTTGTAATGATTGCAATACGATTACTTTCGGAAGCTGTAGAGTACTTAGTGTGTTTGACAACTTGAAGCCAAAAAAAACGAAAAAAGAGTATCAAAAGACAAACCATTACAAACCATAAGGCAGTTTGTATACGGCTTTGGTATTTTTCTAGCGAAGAGAATGAGTCTTGATGGGTGACCATAAAATCAAATCCATCAATTTTGGTTATTTAAAAATGTAAAACGTGCGGATAAAAGTCGTTTTAAAAAAGGCCATAAAAAAGCCTCAATCAAACTTGGTAAAAATAAGTACGCAAGTGAAATTTCTTTACCCTGACCAATGATCCATAAAATAAATAATTGAATTAAGTTGGCTAACAAAAAAACCTGCAGCATGATGAAAGTTTGGCCTAATAAAGTGGTATTCGATAAACGACGCTGTGCGTAAAGAATCATAAAACAAGTACATACGTAAACAATGGCATGGACCCCTAAGATTTGTGTGGTTTGGATATCCATCAGTAGACCTAAGATAAAGGCCGTCAGTAAGTTAATTTTTTCTGGAGCTTGTAAAACCCAAAAGGCTAAAACCACCAAAAGAAAATCAGGCACCCAGGGAGAGTTACCCCAAGGAAAAATATTCAATATAAACCCTGCCAACAGGGTAAAAAAAGGACCGGATAAAGAGTTAAACTTTGATGACGAAAATTGCATTAGCCACCTCGTTTCTTTAATTTATTTTTTACGACTTCAGATTCGCTAGGCGTAGGCGCGGTGTTATTTGGTTGATATAACAAAACACTAAGGTGACGATAATGATTTAATTTTGCGATTGGCTTGCAAGCAATGATGGCGCCAGCATTATCTGAAGAGCGATCGATTTTCGTAATAATAGCTACAGGAATACCAGGAGGATAAGTTCCATCGATGCCAGATGTAATTAGATGATCCCCAACATCAAGATCGGCAAGATTGTTTACATAACGCAACTCAAGGGGCTCTGACCGCCCAACCCCAAAAAGGACAGCGCGCAGACCATTTCTTTCAACGAGAATGGGAATAGAGAAATCACGATCTTCAAGCAAAGCCACTTCCGAAGAGTTTTCAAAAACTCTTACTACTTGCCCCATAATGCCTACATCAGTACTAATTGGCATGCCTAATTTAACACCATCAAAAGCACCTCGGTTAATAACAAGTTTTTGCGAGTTAGGGGTAGTTGGGTTATAGATGATTTCAGCTGAAAGCGACTTAACAGATGCTTTTTGTTGAAGGGCAAGCAACTTGCGTAAATGTGAGTTTTCAGACTCCAAGGCTTCCGCTTGATTGGCCATCAAACGCAAATTATCTATTTGTGAGGATTGTTCTTCTAGTTGTTTTTTGATGGAAGAGCGTGTTTGAAAGTAGTCTGAAGACAAGTCTAAATACATTACGGGTTTTGAAAGAAGAGTCTGAATAGGAAATAAAACATGATTGCCTATTGCTCTAATTTGTTCAGTTGCGTGAAGTTTAAAATCGGCAAATATAATCACAACACCTAAAAGCAAAAAAAAGATCAGCTTTAAATAAGGTGCACCATGATTAAATAATGTCGGTGAGCTCCGAAACAAAAGTACACCTCAGTTGTTATAGTTGGTTTATTCTTGAGAGAAAATACTACTCAATTTATCCATGCGTTCGAGCGCAAGCCCTGATCCGCGTGCTACGCAAGTCAATGGATCATCAGCAACGTGCACAGGCAAACCAGTTTCTTCAAGCAATAATCGATCTAAGTCACGCAATAAAGCTCCGCCACCCGTAAGCATCATGCCACGCTCAGCGATATCTGATGCCAGCTCTGGAGGCGTTTGCTCAAGCGCTGATTTCACGGCAATCACAATTTGGTTAAGTGGATCAGATAAGGCCTCTAAGATTTCATTACTGGTGACTGTAAAGCTACGAGGGATACCTTCAGAAAGATTTCTACCTTTAACTTCCATCTCACGAACTTCACTGCCCGGAAAAGCTGAGCCAATGGTTTTTTTAATCAGTTCAGCGGTTTGTTCCCCAATCAACATACCGTAATTACGGCGAATATAGTTGGTAATGGCATCATCAAATTTATCGCCACCCACACGAACCGACCACTTATAGACCATGCCACCAAGGGACATAACGCCAACCTCGGTAGTGCCGCCACCGATATCAATAACCATAGAGCCTGAGGCCTCAGTAACAGGAAGACCCGCGCCAATAGCAGCAGCCATTGGTTCTTCAATCAGGAAAACCTGAGATGCACCTGCGCCAAGCGCTGATTCACGAATAGCTCTTCTTTCCACCTGAGTGGATCCACAAGGAACGCAAATAATAATGCGTGGGCTTGGTTTTAGAAACTTACTTTCATGAACCATTTTGATGAAATGCTTAAGCATTTGCTCGGTAATTGTAAAGTCAGCAATAACTCCATCTTTCATTGGACGGATGGCTTGGATATTGCCAGGAACTCTACCTAGCATCGCCTTTGCTTCATGACCTACTGCCAAAATGGTTTTTTTCCCACTGGTGCCATCTTGACGAATCGCAACGACAGAAGGTTCGTCGAGAACGATACCGCGGTCACGCATATAAATGAGAGTATTGGCAGTGCCAAGATCGATTGCTAAATCGTTTGAAAAGTAACTACGGAAGAGTCCGAACATATGATTATTGGCAGAATATTAAGATTTACAATATAAACTAGTTTTTAGAAGATAATGTATATGATACTGCAAGCACGTTATGAATATTGAAGAAATTAATCATTTAGCCAAACTATCAGGTTTGGAATTGAATCCTGAGCAGACCAAACAGATTTCTAAGGAATTAGAAAATATATTGAGTTTGGTGGATGAACTGCAATCTGTTGATACCTCAGGAGTGGAGCCCCTTTTCCACCCCATTGCTGTCATTGAGGCATTACAACAAGCCCTAAGACCAGATGAAGCCACAGAAGGCAATAACCGCATGAGTAATATGTTATCTGCCCCAGCCGTCCATGAAGGCTTGTTTCTTGTTCCTAAGGTGATTGAATGAACTGGCATGAAAAGTCCTTATCTGAGCTTTCGCAGGCTATCTTTGCAAAAGAAGTCTCAAGCGTAGAGCTTACCCAATATTTTTTGAAGCGTATCTCCCAATACAAGGGGTTAAATGCGTATTTAGATGTTCAAGAAGAACTTTCTTTAAGAGATGCGAACTTTGCGGATGAATTAATCGCTAAAGGTCAGGCAGGCCCTCTTACCGGGATTCCGGTAGCCCATAAAGATGTTTTTGTCACAAAAGACTGGAAATCAACCGCCGCGTCTAAAATTTTAGAAAATTATTTAAGTCCCTTTGATGCAAGAGTTGTGGAGCGCCTTGGGATCCGGGGTGCGGGTATGGTTTGTTTGGGTAAGACCAATATGGATGAATTTGCCATGGGATCCTCAAACGAAAATTCAGCCTATGGACCAGCATTAAATCCTTGGAATACCCAGTATGTCTCTGGAGGATCATCCGGTGGCTCAGCGGTTGCTGTTGCTGCAGGTTTGGCGCCAATTGCGACGGGGACAGACACTGGGGGGTCAATTCGTCAGCCAGCTGCGTTTTGTGGCATCACTGGCATTAAACCAACCTATGGCAGTATTTCACGGTATGGCATGATTGCGTACGCTTCATCCTTGGATCAGGCTGGGCCAATGGGTAAGTCGGCCGCGGATTGTGGCCTGATGTTAAATGCCATTTGTGGGCATGACCAAAGAGATTCCACATCACTTCGGCGTGAACCTGACAATTATCTGCGCTTGCTTGGGAAAAACTGGTCTGAAACAGCGCAGTTGCCTTTGCAGGGTTTGCGGATTGGAGTCCCCGAAGAGTATTTTGCACAAGGGTTACAAGAAGAAGTGGGGCAAGCTGTTAGAGCTGCATTAAAGCAGTTTGAGGATCTAGGAGCAACATGTATTCCTGTATCGCTGCCCAAAACCAAACTTTCTATACCTGTCTATTATGTTTTGGCGCCTGCAGAAGCATCTAGTAATCTCAGTCGTTATGACGGCGTTCGTTTTGGATATCGGGCAAAAGAATATAAAGACCTCACACAAATGTATGAGCGCACAAGATCAGAAGGTTTTGGAGCGGAAGTAAAACGCAGAATTTTGATTGGTACCTATGTTTTATCCCAAGGTTATTACGACGCATATTATCTCCAAGCCCAAAAGATCCGACGCATCATTGCCCAAGATTTTCAAACAGCGTTTACCATCTGTGATGTATTAATGGGGCCTGTTGCACCGCAAGTTGCTTGGAAAGTTGGAGAAAAATCAAAAGATCCAGTAGAGATGTATTTAGAGGATATCTATACATTAAGTCCAAACCTTGCTGGCTTGCCCGCCATGAGTATTCCATGTGGCATGAGTACAGAAGGTTTGCCGATTGGCTTACAAATTATCGGCAATTATTTCGCTGAAGCGCAGATGATTCAAATTGCTGACCATTATCAGCATGTAAGTTCTTGGCATCAGCTTGCACCATCTAGTTCGGTGACAAGTAGTGGAGGTTCTTTATGAGTCAGACAAATTGGGAAGTGGTCATTGGTTTAGAGACCCATACACAATTAAGAACGCAATCCAAAATTTTTAGTGGAGCTAGTATTGCATTTGGCGCAGAGCCTAATGTTCAAGCATGCCCTGTCGATTTAGCATTGCCCGGCACATTACCTGTACTCAATCAGGAGGCTGTTAATCATGCGATTCGATTTGGTTTAGCCATAGGAGCCACTATTGCTCCTGTTAGTATTTTTGCGAGAAAAAATTACTTTTACCCGGATTTGCCAAAGGGGTATCAGATTAGTCAATTTGAATTGCCGGTTGTTATTGGCGGAACCGTCAAAATTCAACTAGATGGTCAAACAAAAGAGGTTCAATTAACCCGCGCCCACCTCGAGGAGGATGCAGGAAAGTCTCTGCACGATGATTTTGTTGGGCTTCATGGTGAAAAATCGAGTGGTATTGATTTAAATCGTGCAGGTACACCTCTGTTAGAAATTGTTACAGAACCTGTCATGCGAAGTGCTGCAGAAGCTGTTGCTTATGCAAAAGAATTACACGCCCTCGTGATGTGGATTGGCATTTGTGACGGCAATATGCAAGAAGGTTCTTTTCGTTGTGATGCAAACGTATCGGTTCGACCTTTCGGTCAAAAAGAGTTTGGTACGCGCTGCGAAATCAAAAACCTCAATTCATTTAAATTTCTAGAAGAATCTATTTTGTATGAGGTTCAACGACAAATTGAACTGATTGAAGATGGCGGTAAGGTCAGACAAGAAACCCGACTTTATGATCCCGATCGTCAAGAAACGCGCAGTATGAGAAGTAAGGAAGACGCACAAGATTATCGGTATTTTCCTGACCCAGACTTATTACCATTGCACATTACGTCAGATATGATTGATGCGATTCAATTGACGATGCCAGCATTACCAAGTACCTTAAGAAGCCAATGGCAAGAAAGCTATGGTTTAAGTGATTATGACGTTGCATTACTCACGCAAAGTAAGTCGACGGCAGATTATTTTATTGATCTCTTAAAGTTGATTGTTGCGGATTTGGTAAAGCCGGCCGCTAATTTAATGGCAGGAGATTTTGCTTCAGCTCTTAACCGAGATGGGATGGATGCAACAGATTCACCGATTCGCCCATCACATCTGGCTCAGTTATTACAGAGGATTCAGGATGGGACGATTTCTAACAAAATTGCGAAAGATATCTTTTCAATTATGTGGGAGAGAGGATTAACAAGCCCATTGGCAGAGCAAGGTGTTGTAGACGCCATCATTGAAGAAAAGGGATTAAAACAAATTAGTGATGTAGGGGCATTAGAAAAAATCATTGACCAAGTACTTGCTGAAAACCAAAAATCGGTTGAAGAGTTTCGTAGTGGAAAAGAAAAAGCCTTTAATTCTTTAGTAGGACAAATCATGAAAGCCTCTAAAGGAAAAGCTAACCCATCCCAAGTCAATCAAATCCTAAAAGATAAATTAACTAACTAGCCAAGAGATAAAATATAAATGGATACAGGTTTAAATCAATCACAAAAAGATCAAGAACTTCTCGTTGCCCAGTGGCTGTTATCGACACCGGGGTTTTTTGAAAGACACCCAGAGTTATTAGCTCAAATTGAGTTGGCGCATTCGCATAGTGGTAAAGCCATATCCTTACAAGAAAAACAGATGGCTTTATTGAGAAGTCAAAATCGCGATTTAAATCAGCGCCTATCTGAAATGTTGCGCTTTGGAACGGAAAATGACCGTACACAAAGTCTTATGATTGAGTGGCTAGAGGGCTTGCTGGTCACTAATAGTCGCAGTGCAACGATTGAGGGTATTACATCAGGTTTAAATCAATTATTCGATATTGGCACAGTGCACATCATTCCCGCAGAACAAATCTCTGAAGCGTTAAAGACGGCATCAGAAAAAGCGCCTATCTGCGGAGACATTCATCTAGCTAAGGACATGCTCAGTGCGGATCTCTTGTTGGATGAGGGAAGTGTGATTCTGATTCAACTGACGCATGACAATATTTTGCTAGGAGTTTTGATGATGGCGAGTACAGATAAAGAAAAGTTTTCGCCTCAAATGGGACTGAGTTATATTCATCAATTAGCACAGCTTGCTGCAGCAGCACTATTCCGATTTCAGGACGAATGATGGAAGCGACAACCTCTAGGGAGCTCCTTGCGGTTGATCAATTTATAGAAGAGCTAAGGGTTGTTCGTCAGTTATCCCCACACACCTTAAAAGCGTATCGACAAGACTTAAAAATACTTTGCGCATATCTTTTAGAAATGCAATTATCCCTGCATCAGGTCAAAGTGATTCATACGCGATCATGGGTTTCTAAACAACATGCATCTGGATCCTCTCCAAAATCCTTGTCGAGGCTACTCTCTGCTTGGCGGACGTTTTTTGACTGGTTGGCTACAAGCAAGCCAGCCATATTGTTAGAGGAAATAAAAGTCAATCCGGTTCAAGACCTACGTGCACCTCGAAAAGCCAAAAGCCTACCTAAGGCATTGACGGTTGAGTATGCACTGGTTCTGATGGAAAAAGCGCAACACGAAGTACTGGCGCATCAAAGCCAAGACGAAGAATGGGCACATATCAGAGATCATGCCCTAGTAGAGCTTTTTTATTCATCAGGCTTACGTTTATCTGAAATTTTGGGAATTGATTGTTCCATTACTCGGGGACATTCAAAAGAGGCTTTAGGATGGGTTGCTTGGGACAGTCAAGAAGTACATGTATTTGGAAAGGGTGGAAAACGTCGTATTGTGCCCATTGGATCTGCCGCATGTAAAGCCCTGCAAACATGGTTTGATTGCTGGGAACAATTAGTGCGTAAAGAAGATCTTCTAGAAGCTCCTCTATTTATTAACCGAAAAGTACAAAGGCTTTCGCCCAGAACAGTTCAAGACAGAATTAAAAATCTTGCCATACGCGCAGGATTACCGATTCATGTTCATCCGCACATGTTAAGACACAGCTTTGCCAGTCATGTTCTGCAGTCTTCCCATGATCTGCGTGCCGTACAAGAAATGTTGGGGCATGCCAGCATTGGCAGTACTCAAATTTATACAGCTTTAGACTTTCAACATTTAGCACAGGCCTATGATCTAGCGCATCCAAGGGCAAAGGTAAACAAATAATCATGCAAGCAAGTATTTTTTTAGAAGCAGGAAAAGAACACGCAGTCCTGCATCAACATCCATGGATTTTTGCCAACACAGTCGCTAGATATGAAGGCAAAGTTAGTCCTGGAACAACAGTCAGTGTTTTTAATGATGCAAAAAAACTCATCGGCAGAGCTGCTTACAGCCCACACTCTCAAATTAGGGCGCGCATGTGGACATGGGATCCTGATGAACCAATCGATCATGCGTTCTTTAAAAGAAAAATTGCTGGCGCTATTGAACATCGACAAAGATGGGTGAAAGACACCAATGCCATTAGGTTAATATTTGGAGAGGCGGATGGATTGCCTGGGTTGGTAGTAGACCAATACGACAAGTTATTGGTGTGCCAGTTTTTGAGTGCAGGCGCAGATCACTGGAAAGAGGTGATTGTACAAATACTGGCTCAACAAACGGGCTGTGAATCTATTTATGAGCGCTCAGATGCCGCAGTTCGACAAAGGGAGGGTCTTGAGCTTCATACAGGACTCCTATTTGGTAAACCACTCGAGCCTGAAGTATTGGTTCAGGAAAATGGTATTGCTTATTTAGTAGATCCAATTAACGGACATAAAACCGGCTTTTACATTGACCAGCGAGATAATCGGCGCCTAGTGATGGAGCTTGCCGAGAATCGAAGCGTATTAAATATGTTTTGTTATACCGGAGGGTTTTCATTAGCCGCATTAAAAGGTGGGGCCAGGCATGTCACATCAGTAGATTCCTCAGGTGATGCTTTAACTATTGCTAAAAAACAAACCAGGTTGAATGAGTTTGATGAAAATCGGGCAACTTGGTTAGATCAAGATGCCTTTGAAACCTTAAAAAATTTAAGAGTCGCTGAAAATTACTATGACCTGATCGTACTTGACCCACCCAAATTTGCCCCATCGGCAGCTCATTTACCCAAAGCGATTCGTGCATATAAGGAAATTAATCGGACTGCGATGCAAATGGTCGAAAAAAGTGGGTTAATACTCACTTTCTCTTGTTCGGGCGCAATGGACATGGAAACCTTCGAAAAAACCATATTTATGGCAAGTAAAGAGGCTTCTAGTCATCAAAAGTCCGGAGATTTGAAATTTCGTGTATTAAAGCGCTTGACATCGGGGCTAGACCACCCTAAATTAACATGTTTCCCAGAAGGCGATTACCTCAAGGGTTTATTATTGGAGCGAATTTAAGCTTGGTAAAGCTTAAAGAGATATTTAGGAAAAAATGGCACTCATACCTGTAACGATTTTGACTGGTTTTCTAGGAAGTGGCAAAACGACACTTTTGAAGCATATTTTGACAGCTGATCATGGCAAGAAAATTGCGGTGATTGAAAATGAATTTGGTGAAGAGAATATCGATAACGAAATTTTAATTCAAAACAGTAATGAACAAATTGTGCAAATGAGCAATGGTTGCGTTTGTTGCACGATTCGTGGCGATTTAGTTGAGGCCTTAAATCAGTTGTGGGAACAGAAAAAATCTAAAAAAATCAATTTTGATCGCGTCGTGATTGAAACTACAGGAATCGCCAATCCAGGGCCGGTTGCCCAGACCTTCTTTATGGATGATGATGTTGCTGAGCATTATGTATTAGATGCGGTTGTGACTTTGGTGGATGCTAAACATGGAGATCAACAGCTAGATGAGCATGTTGAAGCGCAAAACCAAGTAGGCTTTGCAGATCAAATCTTCATTACTAAATGTGATGTAGTCGATGAAAGCATCAGACAAGCACTTAGAAATCGTATCGTGCATATGAATCCAAAAGCCCCCATCAAAGAAATCACACATGGCGTAGTCAACTTAGATGAAGTCTTTGATCTTCACGGCTTTAATTTAAATGCCAAACTTGATATAGATCCGCATTTTTTAGAGCAAGAGAACCATGACGACTGTGGGGATGATCATAGTCACGACCACGATCACGACCACGACCATGGGCATCACCATCACCATCACCATGGACACACTGATAAAATACAGTCCTTTGTATTTAGAAGCGATAAACCCTTTGACCACAAAAAGTTAGAAGACTTTTTGGGCGGCATATTATCTGTGTTTGGGGAAAAATTATTGCGCTACAAAGGCATTTTATATATCAAGGGATCGAACCGGAAAGTTGTTCTGCAGGGCGTACATGAAATGATGGGTAGTGATATGGCTGGACCATGGGGCAGTGAGGTAAAACAAACAAAAATAGTATTTATTGGACAAGATTTACCAAAAGATACACTGCTTATGGGTTTAGAGGCATGCCTAGTTTAGGTATCATCAAGATAATAAGAAAATCGACAGGGAAGACAACATGGCTACTTCAATAACAAAAAAAACGACGACTAAAAGCACTAATACAGTAACTGAAAAAAATAAGGTAAAAAAAACTGATTCAAAAGATCAAGAAAAAAATGAAATGACTACAAAAACAAAATTAACTACACCAGCAAAAGAAGTTGCGATGATTACGGAAGCGCAATTGCTCAAAATGTCTGAAAAAGACTATATGAATCAACAACAATTAAATTTCTTTAAAGATAGATTACAAAAGCTGCGTGATGACATTTTGAAAAATGCAGACGCCACAACGGTAAACTTGCGGGAAAACATCTTAGTACCGGATCCTGCTGATCGAGCCACAATAGAAGAAGAGCATGCGTTGGAGTTGCGTACCCGCGATCGTGAAAGAAAGTTGCTTAAAAAAGTAGAGCAAGGATTAGCTCGAATTGAGTCTGGCGAATATGGATGGTGTGAGGAGACTGGCGAGGCTATCGGTATCTCAAGATTACTAGCTAGACCAACAGCCAACCTTTCGCTTGAAGCGCAAGAACGTCGTGAGTTGCGCCAGAAACTGTTTGGTGATTAATCAGCACAATTTCTTAATAATCTACTTTAATACCCACAATCAAAGCTCTTCCTGGTTGGGGGGCATACATTCTCAAAGTATCTACAGTAGTAGAAAATCGAATGGTATCGTTCAGTAAATTATTGGCTTGCAAATAATAGGTCAAAAGAACCTTACTCAAGGCTTGTGATTTAGAAATACTAAAGTCAAGTTTGTTGTATGCGTCAGTTCGAGGCTCATAATAAAAAGGGGATGAAGCAGTTTTGTTATGGCCAAAAGCATGAATCAAAGAAAGCTTGGATTTCCAGCCGAATTGATTATAGAAAATAGCGCCACCTATTCTCGTAGCTGGCTGTAAGGGCAAATACCCACCTTGGTCAAGAACGCCCACCGAATAATCTCCAAAAATTCTGCCAGATAGACCATCACTATTCAGTTTATAAGTTAACTCAGACTCCACTCCCTTAAGAGTCGCGTTCGCTTGTAAAAATTGACGAACAGGAAAGTTACTTTCGAGATCTATCGCTCCAGTGTATTGGGTGTAAACATAGTTATTTACAAAATTTTGATAGAGATTGAGCTTCCCTTGAATTGCACCCTTATTTTTTCTCCAGCCTAATTCAAAATGGTTTGAACTTTCTTTACTTAAAGAGGGATTACCTACGTCAAAAGTGGCTGTTGAGTCGTGATTCCCATATGAGTAAAGCTCATCTACATTAGGCGCACGTTGAGAAAATGTATAGCGAAGGTGAAGGTTTTGATCAAAGGAGTAATTCCAGACCGCTTCGGTAGATAGAGACACAAGGGAGAATTGATTGGATGTGGGCTTAATACTAGCAGGAGCATACCCGTTAGAAGGAATACTAAAATCAGGATTACTAGCGTAATCAACAGACGTATTGGGATTGCGCTTTACCCATTCATAACGTATTGCATTTTGAAAGTCAAAAATCCCAAAAGATTGATTTTCTACTGCAAATAGAGACACATTATCTGATTTAGTGGCAGGAATAATCGCAGCGTTAACGATGGGGTTTGTTAAATCCGTAGCAGAAATGTTACTACTACCTGCTTGAAAACCAAATGACCCCTTCCAACCCATAAAGGGTAAGTGAAATAACTCGAAGCGAGCATCATAGGATTTATTGTTAAATTCTGATTGCACAGCAGAGCTTGTAGAAATCTCCTGGTGGGAGTAATTGCTATAGTTAAATTGCGAAATAAGTTTAGTAAAGCCATTTAGCGGATTAGACTGTTCATCTCGCAACGAAAAACGATTATGTAAAACATCAATTTGAGAGCCCTCCTGAGAAGGTATCCCATAAAAATTTTGAAATTGACTAAAAGAAATTCCAGTAAAGCCAGAGTCTCTGAAATAACTAGCGCCAATACCAAAGTCATTTTGACGAGAAAATGAGTATGGTTGTAGTTGCCCATCAGGTCTTTTATAGTCATTAAAAGAACGTGTTGTGTTATCGACATGTAGCGTGAAACTACCAATAGAATCTTCGACCAACAGACCATTCGTCATGCCTTGTTGGTTAAAGTTGTATTGACTGATTAGACTTGCACTTGGTGAGGCTAGTAGACTGGAGGGTATACGGTTATCTATCGTGTTGACTAGGCCTTGAGTAGCGCTAGAACTATAACGTAAAGCCTCTCCGCCACGCAATACTTCAATATGTTGATTAAAAAGCACGTCCCCTGCAACAGCATGATCTGCCGATAGATCTGAAACATCACCAGAGTTCATGCCATTTTGCATGATAGGAACCCTTGAACCAGACATACCTCGAATAATAGGTCGATTGGCACTCTGACCGAATGAAGAGTTACTCATGCCAAGCTCATCCTCTAGGGACTGAGCTAAGTTCCTAGGAGATTTTTGTTGAATATCATTTTGTCTTAGATTAAGTTCGGCTTTATTCGAATTGTTTAATCTTTCCTCAACGATCAGATTAGGTAAATCCCTTACTCTGATAGATTGATCCTGTGCAAGGCCATCCGTGCAAAATAATATTAAATAAAAACAATACAGATAATGAATACGCGTACGTATCTTTTTCATAACACCCTCAATGTAAATTAATTAAATAAACTATTTAATTAATTACTGGAGGTGCTCTAGAGTGATAAGAGGAAAAAAATGTGGGAAGTGGGGAATGAAAAAATTGAAAAGGCTTTAAAACATAAGTGGCAAAAAATAGATTAATCAATACTGCCGAATCAGGAACCCCGAATCCTAGAGCCGCATTGTCCCAGGCACCGCATTGATGCTGAATTTTTGGAAACTGAAAACAATCGTTGTCATCGCTAGATACTTGAGAGAGCTCTTGGGGTGCCTCTACTAAAAAAACACCATTTTGAGAAAGGGCATGAGCCACACGATGTTGATGCCCCAAAAACTGCATTGCCAATAGAATGACAATCAGCAGTGCACACCATGTATAGAGTGCTTTTGGGTGAGGATTACGTAAATAAATCATGGCTTTAATGTAACATAAATTATCTGGATAAAGAATTAACGAGCCCTAAAGTTCTTTACAACATAAAGATTGCGAATGAGAAATATAAATGTTGAATTAGAAGAGTATATTTAGGGAATTACAAAAAATTAATATTTACTCAATCATCACTTATCATATAGTTACATTTCTATAAAAATCATGGAACATAAAGACCTCACCCTAGGCGATATCGCCCCTACCCTCAAAGCAGAAATTCTTGCTGAGGCGCTTCCATACATACGCCAATATCACGGTAAAACGATCGTGATTAAATACGGTGGTAACGCCATGACTGAGGAGCGTTTGAAAGAAGGCTTTGCAAGAGACGTCATTTTATTAAAGCTGGTCGGCATGAACCCGGTGGTGGTGCATGGCGGAGGACCGCAAATTGACGATGCGTTGAAAAAAATTGGTAAGGCTGGTACTTTCATACAAGGCATGCGTGTCACAGACGATGAAACAATGGAAGTTGTTGAGTGGGTTCTTGGTGGAGAGGTCCAGCAAGATATTGTGATGATGATTAATCAATTTGGAGGTCAAGCGGTAGGCCTCACTGGCAAAGATGGCGGCTTAATCAAGGCGAAAAAATTATTGATGCCAGATAAAGATGATCCAACGAAAAAAATTGATATTGGTTTTGTAGGTGAAATCAGTTCTATCAACCCAGCTGTGGTGAGAGCCTTGCAAGATGATGCATTTATACCTGTCATTTCACCCATTGGATTTGGGGAAGATGGCAGAGCATACAATATTAATGCTGACTTAGTTGCCGGAAAAATGGCGGAGATTTTGCATGCAGAAAAGTTAGTCATGATGACCAATATTCCTGGGGTTATGAACAGTAAAGGGGAGTTATTGACCGATCTTAGTGCAAAAGAGATTGACGCATTATTCGCTGATGGTACGATATCAGGTGGAATGTTACCCAAAATCTCTTCAGCGCTTGATGCTGCAAGAAGTGGGGTAAATTCAGTACACATAATAGATGGCAGGATTGAGCACTCGCTCCTGCTTGAGATTTTGACAGAACAAGCTTTTGGAACAATGATTCGATCACACTAAGAATGAGCGGCACGGAGACAATGAACACGGACACGAACACCTCACCGATAGCAGATGATGCGAAGGGCCGTAAGCGCCCTAAGCCGGGAGAGCGACGCGTCCAGATATTGCAAGCTTTAGCAGAAATGCTAGAAAACCCTCAGGGAGAGCGAGTCACTACCGCAGCACTGGCGGCAAAGATTCAAGTATCAGAAGCTGCCCTTTATCGTCATTTTGCAAGTAAGGCGCAGATGTTTGACGGTTTGATTGCCTTTATTGAGCAAACCATCTTTGGACTCATTAATCAAATTATTGCCAAAGAAGAAAACGGTCGCGTTCAGATTCAAGAAATTGCCATGATGTTATTAGCTTTTTCTGAGAAAAACCCTGGTATGACAAGAGTGCTTCTTGGGGACTCATTATTTCAAGAAGATGCGCGTTTACAAGAACGCATTAATCAAGTTCTAGAGCGGGTAGAGGCTTCGATGAAGCAATCCTTTCGTATTATGCAAACCCAACAAAATATTACCTGGTCGGCCGATGACATTAGCCATCGATCAGGACTTGTCATGTCTTATGTAGTTGGTCGCTGGCATCGTTTTGCCAGAAGTGGCTTTACTAAATCTCCGCTTGATAATGCAAGTTCATCGATGGGTGTACTTCTATTCGTATGACTGGTCTAAATACTCAGTCATATACGATCCAATTTAATGAGCCTCTAGCACTAAAAAGTGGCGCTCAGCTAGGTTCTTATTCTTTAGAAGTACAAACCTACGGCCAATTAAATAGCCTTAAAACCAATGCAGTGCTAGTGTGTCATGCTCTGAATGCATCCCATCATGTCGCCGGTAAAGATCCTACTACAAACCAAACAGGGTGGTGGGACAATATGATTGGACCAGGAAAACCCTTGGATACGGATCATTTTTTTGTCATTGGCGTAAATAATTTAGGTTCCTGTTTTGGCTCAACTGGACCAATGAGCATCGATCCAGCTACTCAAAAGCCCTATGGCAGTACTTTTCCGCTGGTGACTGTAGAAGATTGGGTCGATTCGCAAGCACGCGTTGCTGATCATTTTGGTATTCAGAAATTTGCGGCTGTCATGGGGGGAAGCTTAGGTGGTATGCAAGCCCTGTCATGGGGTATTCAATACCCGCAGCGGGTTGCACATTGCTTGATTATTGCCTCAGCAGCAAATTTATCAGCACAAAATATTGCATTTAATGAAATCGCCAGAAATGCGATTATGAGTGACCCGGATTTTTATGAGGGTAATTATTATGCGCATGATGTCACACCAAGAAGAGGTTTACGGGTAGCCAGAATGATTGGCCATATTACTTATTTGTCTAACGACGATATGGCAGAAAAATTCGGTCGAGAATTAAAGCGTATTAAAGGTGCACCTCAAGATTATCAATTTAGTTTTGATACAGAATTTGAAGTAGAGAGTTATTTACGTTACCAGGGTGAAAAATTTGCTGACTACTTTGATGCCAATACATATTTATTAATCACGCGCGCACTAGACTATTTTGATCCAGCCAAAACCATGGGTGGTGATTTATCAAAAGCCTTAGAAGTGATTCAATCAAAATCTTTAGTAGTGAGCTTTACAACCGATTGGCGATTTGCGCCTGAGCGCAGTCGTGAAATAGTAAAAGCCTTACTCGACAATAAACGTTCAGTCACTTATGCAGAAATTGACGCCCCGCATGGACATGATGCTTTTTTATTGGATGATGCCCGATATCACGCTATTATTCGGGCATATTTTTCGAGAATGCAAAAGGAATTGACATGAGCCAGACAGTCATTCGTGCTGATTTTTCAGCGATTGCAAAATGGATCAAGCCACAATCAACTTTGTTAGATCTTGGCTGTGGGGACGGTGAATTTTTAGAATATATTCGCGCTCAAAAAAATGTCCGAACCTATGGCGTAGAAATCTCAGACTTCAGTGTTTTAGCTTGCGTGGAAAAAGGTCTTGATGTTATTCAGCAAGATTTAGAAGCCGGCCTTGCTTTATTTGAAAATCAAAGCTTTGACATGGTAGTACTCTCCCAAACCTTGCAAACGATACATGAAACAGAGTCGATTCTTAAAGAAATCGTGCGGGTAGGAAAAGAGTGCGTAATTTCATTTCCTAATTTTGCACATTGGTCACATCGCATTGATATTTTATTGGGCAGAATGCCTGTATCAAAATCATTACCCTATGATTGGTACAACACTCCGAATGTCCGTGTATTAACGATTGCCGATTTTGAAGCCTTAGCCAGTCAGATTGGAATCAAGATCATTGATCGTGTCGTTCTGCATGAAGGCAAGGAGCTGAGTTGGGGTGTTAACTTGCTCGGTAGTTTAGCCATTTATCGGGTCCAAAGCGCTTAAGTAATGTCCACCCCCGCCCTAGAAACCAAACAATCTTTTTCAGAAATATTACGTTCTTATACGCAAAAAATCACACTCAAAATGTTTTTTTTGGGATTTTCGGCTGGACTGCCTTTATTGTTGGTTTTGGGCACACTAGGATTTTGGTTAAGGGAAGCCGGTATTGATCGCAGTACGATTGGATTTTTATCTTGGATTGGTTTGATTTATGGGTTTAAATGGCTGTGGGCGCCATTAGTTGATCGCCTCACCATACCTTTTTTATCCAACTGGTTAGGACGCAGAAAAGCCTGGTTATTAATTGCGCAAGTTTTAGTCATGATTGGTTTAGTCGGGATGTCATTCTCAGACCCTTCTAAACAAGTTCAAGCAGTGGCAATCTTTGCAATCTTAGTTGCGTTTGGATCTGCCACACAGGATATTGCACTTGATGCTTTTCGAATCGAGTCGGCAGATATAAAAATGCAAGGAGTTTTAGCCGCAGCCTATCAGACTGGGTATCGCTTTGCGATGATTTGGGCTGGTGCAGGGGTCTTATGGATTGCTGCTAGAGCACAAAATGCACCCAGCAATATGTATGACCATCATGGTTGGCAAATTGCGTATTTATGTATGGCAGCATCCATGCTGATAGGAGTTATCACGGTACTGTTCTCAGAAGAGAAGCCCTATAAACCGAAAGAAGAGACACATACAATAAGGTCTTGGATAAGGCAGGCATTTTTAGAGCCATTTACAGACTTTTTAAAGAGATATAAATGGCATGCTGTATTAATTTTATCTTTAATTGCCGTGTACCGAATTAGTGATGTTGTGATGGGTATTATGGCAAATCCATTTTATGTAGATATGGGTTACACCAAAGATGAAATCGCGAGCGTATCCAAAATCTTTGGCGTCATTATGACTTTAGTTGGGGCGTTTATTGGCGGGGCTCTGACTATCAGATTTGGGATTTATCGCATCTTAATGTTGGGTGCCATCTTATCTGCGGCGAGTAATTTACTCTTTGCCTGGCTTGCGACCCGAGGTCATGATCTCACGGGATTAATTTTTGTTATCTCCGCAGATAATTTAAGTTCCGGAATTGCTTCAGCGGCTTTTATTGCTTATTTATCCTCATTAACCAATGTGTCATATAGTGCAACACAGTATGCTTTATTTAGTTCGATGATGTTGTTAGTGCCGAAATGGTTAGCAGGATTTTCGGGTGTATTTGTTGACAACTTTGGATACTCCCATTTCTTTATATCAACTGCAATCATTGGTTTGCCTGTATTAGTTTTAGTATGGTTCGTGGGTCAGCAAAATTTGATTAATGAGAATTCATCACCAAAAGAATCTCAAGCAGAAAATTCAGCAAGCTCACAATCGTAATCAATAATTAGTGGTGCGTGATCAGAAAAGCGTTCGGTTTTATAAACCTGTTGATGTTTGGCAAATTTTGCTAAACCAGGAGTTGTGATTTGATAGTCAATCCGCCAACCGACATTATTGTTATATGCTTGACCTCTCTGACTCCACCAGGTGTAACACGTATCAGTAGCAACAGGATCAATTTTTCGATAGACATCGACAAATCCTTCGGAGTCGAATAAATGACTCATCCAAGCCCTCTCTTCTGGCAAAAATCCTGAGTTCTTGATATTCCCCTTCCAGTTTTTTAAATCAATTTCTTGATGGGCAATATTGATATCACCACATAAGGCAATTTCAAAACCCTGCATTTGAAGTGATTGTAGATGCGGCAAGAAGGCCTTTAAAAAACGAAATTTAGCTTCTTGACGATCTTCTGAGCTAGACCCAGATGGAAAGTAGACAGAAATTACCCATAACTTACCAAACCGCAGCGCGGTATACCTACCCTCATCATCAAATTCAGGAACACCAAACCCTGTTACGACCTCTTGAGGTTGGTGTTTAGAGTAAACACCTGTCCCGCTATAGCCTTTCTTTTGTGCGCAGTGGAAAAACGAAGAATAATTGTTTTGGGCAATTAAATCTTGTGAGAGATCGTCTAATTGTGCTTTAATTTCCTGTAAGCAAATAAAGTCTGCCCCAGTACTTTGCAGCCACTGAAAAAAGCCTTTTTTTGCTGCAGACCGAATACCATTAACATTTGCAGTTATTATTCTCACTATGACATCCCATTCTTCTGAATTTATCGAATTTGCACTTAACTCTCACGTTTTATCTTTTGGAGAGTTTAAAACTAAAGCTGGTCGAATATCACCATATTTTTTTAATGCAGGTGATTTTAACGATGGCGCCAAACTAGGTGCATTAGGTAAATTTTACGCTCGCGCCCTAATGGATAGTGGAATAACTTTTGATATGTTGTTTGGCCCAGCTTATAAAGGTATTAGTTTGGCGGCAAGTACGGTCATTGCCCTGTCAGATCTTGGAAAAAATGTACCATTTGCCTATAACCGTAAGGAAGCAAAAGACCATGGCGAGGGTGGCGTCTTAGTTGGCGCTAAGCTTTCTGGAAATGTTGTCATTATTGATGATGTTATTTCAGCGGGGACATCAGTTCGCGAGTCTGTTGAGCTTATTCAAAAAGCCGGCGCTAAGCCATGTGCTGTATTAATTGCACTGGACCGAATGGAGAAGTCTGGAAACGCTACAGAAATTGGACAATATTCTGCTGTTCAAGCAGTTCAAAAGGACTTTGGTATCCCAGTCATCGGTATTGCAAACCTAAAAGACGTATTACTTTATTTAGAGCGCTCAGAAAACAGCTCATTAAAAGAATATCTACCCAAGGTGAAAGCTTATCGTGATCAGTATGGCGTTGAATAAGAAACAGCTTAATAAAAAAATTAAGCTGTCTGATTAATTTCCGCGAGTTTTTTCTGTAATGAGATTGAATCTAGAAGCTCAATTGGTAGGGAAGCTAAGATTTCTACACGTTTTTTCAAGCCCACCATAATTGCACGCATCGCACGACGTTGGACATCAGCATCTTCCAAGTGAGAAGGGTCAGGAAAAGTCCAATAGGCACTTGCTGGATTACCTGGCAAATGAGGGACTGGCTCACCATTAGATGGATCATATAAAGAAATGATGAAATTTATCACTGGAGCGTTCGGAGCATTAAACTCTTCCCAACTTTTACTGCGAAGTTTCTCTTTTGGATAGCCAAGTTCATCAGTGACTTCAATCGCCACTGGGCTTACCGAAGTTTGCGGATGGAGTCCAGCTGAATAGCCAACAAACTTTCCACTGAGGTGGGTAGAAGCAACGGCCTCACCGATAATAGACCGCGCAGAATTATGCGTACAAATAAACAAAATATTGAAAGTAGACATGTAAAACCTTTAATAAAAAATAGTTTAATACTTAAATTGTTTTAAATAATTAAAACAATTTAGCCTACTAGTATGAATAATTCGTTAAAAAACAGTGAAGATGTGAATCAATGATGGTTTATAAGTTAATTTGCCCATCAAAGACGTAAGTGGCAGGTCCAGTCATCAGAACTGGCGCTTGAAGCCCAACCCCTACGAAGTCCCACTCAATTGTGAGATTGCCACCAGAAGTTTCTACTACAACAGGAGAATCAACCAGGTTTTTAAGGATACAAGTAACTGCTGCCGCACAAGCGCCGGTTCCACAGGACAAAGTTTCACCAGAACCACGCTCAAATACCCTCATTTTTACATGTGAACGATTGACGACTTCCACAAACCCCGCATTGACGCGGTTAGGAAAAGCAGGGTGGTGCTCAATCAGAGGACCGGTTTGTTTAACTAAAGCAGTTTCAACGGATGCAACAATTTGCACCGCATGAGGATTACCCATGGAAACTGGCGTAATCCATACTGGGGTATCGGGTAATAACAATAAAAAATCAGCAATAGGACCCTGTTGACGAGTCTCAAGCCCCTCTGCCAAAAAAGGAATCAAGGCATGATCAACAATAGGTGACCCCATATCTACTATCACTTGATGGTCAGCGAGTTCAGTCAATGTAAGGATGGTGTGAGCTACCTCCACCTTAATTTCTGTTTTAGTAGTTAGTCCTTTTAATCTGACAAAGCGCACAAAACATCTTGAGCCATTGCCACATTGCTCAACTTCTGAGCCGTCATGATTGATGATGCGATACCTAAAGTCGGCTTGATTTGTATGTGGGGACTGAACAATTAAAATTTGATCTGCGCCAATACCTAATTGCCGATTGGCTAAACGAACCCAATCACTTTTCGTGAGGGAACTAATATCCTGATGAATGGCATCAATCACAATAAAATCATTGCCTGCGCCGTGCATTTTGGTAAATTGCAGTTTCATGAATAAAACCTAGCCTGTCCTTCGGGTCGATTCTTAAAGCGTTTATGTACCCAATAATACTCTTCTGGTCGAGGGGTAATTTGAGATTCAAAAAACTGATTCAGTCGCAAGGTGTCAGCTACCTCATCATCAGTTGGAAAGTTCTCTAACGGTTTACCAATATGCACTGTATAGGATTTGCCATCAGCATTCAACGTGGTAACCATCGGACAAACCTGAGCCTGTGTCAAATGTGCAAAACGAGAAATGGAGGTTACGGTACAGGTTGGCACACCAAAAAATGGAACAAAGACAGAGTCTTGCAAACCAAGGTCCATATCTGGAGAAATAATAACGGCGTGATTTGATTTGATTGCTCGAATCAGAGCCCTACCATTTTGTCTGAGAATCATTTGGGCGCCAAATCGTTCTCGCCAAGATTTTATTTTCACATCAAAAAATTCGTTTTTCATTTTGATGTAAAGGGTAATTGGATCTTTAATACCAAGATCAGCAGCATACAATGAGGCGCCTATCAGACCAGCCTCAATACCAAGAAGATGCATACTAAAAAACATTCTAGGTTGCCCATCGTTTAAATCTACTTCAGAAACAACTTTGACTAATTTTCGGATTTGTTCTTTTGAGCCCAGCCATAAATAACCACGCTCAGTAATTGATCGACCAAAGAGTTTCCAATGCTCAAGAGCCAATGATTTACGCTGTTGATCAGACAGATCAGAAAAGCAAAGTTTCAGATTAATATCTACGACTTTCTTGCGCTCAATGGGTAAATGAAAGGCAATCCATCCTAGCGCATCACCAATGGCATGGTTCACGGCAATAGGTAATATGCTTAGGAAATAAAGTAGTCCTAAGCCCAAGTAATTCAAAAAAAATAATAGTGCTTTACTCATGACGGCGGTAAAGGAGCCCCGGTTGGATGCTTATATCTTTTATACATCCAAAGATATTGCTCAGGGTTTTTAATAATGACCTGTTCTAAAAATTGGTTGAGCTGGGTTGCGGCAAGAACTGAATCACTGTTAAAGGGTTCAGTGATTCGCTGCGCAATCATGGTCCAACCCGTACCGTGGGGCTTTCTGATTGCAGAAAAAACAATCGTTGGTATGTTGTTTTTGAGGGCAATCTTTGCGGGTAAAACGGCTGTATAGGCAGGTTTGCCAAAAAATGGTGCCCAAACACCTTCACCATTCCCTGGCACTTGATCTGGGAGAATCCCAACAGCTTCACCACGGACCAAGGCGCGTGCGATTTGTCGCACGCCTTGCATATTAGCAGGTACAAAATTCATGCGAGGGTGGGCACGACCTTTTTCAATCAGGGCATTGAGCCAGAGTTGTTTGGCTGGTTTATAAATGATAGTTGCCGGAAAGTGCTCAGCTAAAACCCGAGGAATCATCTCAAAAGCGCCTAAATGAGGTGTCAGCATCAACAAGCCCTTCCCCTCGGCCATTGCGGTTTGCACAACATCCCAATGAATTAATTCTGTTTTTTGAAGAGCTTGAGTTGGGTGTTGCCAAATCCAAAGACTATCCGTTAACATCTTGCCAGCAGACTTGGCTACCTCTTTAGGGTCAGCCTCAAAGGCATATAAATGCTGGGCATAGGCCAAGTTTTCATGAATCAGGGCTTTATCTTTTGGAGAGAACCAATAGGTCAAAAGCCCTAAAAAAGCACCTACATACTGTAGATACTTCAGTGGAAGAAGACCGATAAGATGAATTAACCATTGCATTGCCTCTATGATATGCAAAAAATGGTAAAGTTTGAAAAAAATACA
>Ga0114960_10000354_pt1 | contig 38472 bp, 39 predicted proteins | sample C_130625_MF_Meta_FD_92637 | JGI IMG/M metagenome (GOLD analysis project Ga0114960, IMG submission 92637) | Freshwater microbial communities from Lake Croche, Canada to study carbon cycling - C_130625_MF_MetaG | ecosystem: Environmental > Aquatic > Freshwater > Lake | place: Lake Croche, Canada...
AACCCCGAATCGTTCTGGCAGCGCAATCGCAAACCCGCTTACAAGTGGGATGAGGATACGTTCCTGAAAGCGATTGAAGATTATGAATTGACACCGCAGGCAGATCCCAACACTGCGAGTCACAGCCAGCGCGTGATGAAGATCACGGGCCTGAAGCAATTGCAGGCCGCGTCTCCTGACATGTATGACGGCAAGGCGATTGACACGGCGGCGTTGCAGACGATGGGCTGGAATAATCCAGATCAGTTCTTTAAGCAGGGCGGCGCTGAAGACATGATGAAGAACCCAATGGTTATGAAAGAAATCGCCGAGTTGGCGATTAAAAAACAAGATTCGGAGTCAAGAGCCAAAACAGCGCAGGCGTCGGCCACGGCCGCGTCGGCAAAGGCCATGCAGGACTCGACCGACTCGCAGCTTAAACAGCAGCAGGTGGCGGCTGACGTTAAACGCACGCAGGCCGAAACCATGCGCATTATGGCTGAGGCGCAGCAGCTGCAGGCGGGCGGTCAGGCTGATCCGACTAAGGTAATGGACTTGCAGGTGCAGCAGGCGGAGATTGCGCAGCGTGGCCGTGACTCGGAGCTAGACGCCATGAACCGCATGCGCGACCGTGAGAGCCGCGAGCGGTTGGAGGCGGTGAAGATGGGGCTTGAGTTGTCGCAGAACCCGCAAGAGATTCAGACATTTAACCAGATTGTCAAACCTGACATGATTCAACGCCTTGAGGCCAATGAGGAGCCGCTGTTGGGCGATAGCGGTAAGGGGATAAAATGAGCAGGGACATCCGACGCGCACTGATGATTGCCCGCAGTCATTACGCTGACGGCGGCGAGACAGATCCTATGCAAGATCAAGATGTTGGCAATTTTAATTTTAGCCAAATTCCTATTGTGCCAAATATTCGTGATGGTTCAACTTTTGCACCTCGTGATTTTTCTTATAATCCGTTCCCAACAGTTCGTTCTGCTATTGAGGCGGCCCGCGCAGCCCAAAGGGATACGCAAGTTTCGCCAATGGAAGCATACAACCGGCTATATCAGATTCAAGACCCCATGCAGATTACGGATTCGGCTGCTGCGCGCACCCGCATGGCTTATGATGAGGCGCGCCCCAGCCAGACATTTTCCGAAATGCTGCCATCAGGGCAAGACGTCAAAGATGCCGCGATGATGGTTGGTGCCGGTTTTGGTTCGTTTGTTCCTGAAACAGCGCATTTTGTTGGTATGGCAAAAGATGTTTTAAGCGGCAAACGTCCTGATTTTGATGCCAAAACGCCATTTGGTTATGAAGAAATGGTCGAGCGTGCCAAGCATGCCGGTGAAATTTCTGAAAAACCATCGGTAGTGGCGCAATTGATCGGCGCAGGCAGCCAATTTTTGACTGACCCTGTTAATATCGCAAGCGCGTTGAAGGCTGTTGCCGGTGCAAAACTGGCAATGGCTGGGTTGCCTGCAAAAGCTGGTGAAACAGAACGCGCAATACAAGCTGCAAAAAATATTGCAAAAGAGCCGGAAGTGTATGGGCCGCATGAATTGTATGGGCCGCATGAAAATTATGGACCTCAACAGCCTGTAAAACAAGAGCCTCCTAAAGCATATTTTGAAATTGCTCCTGGCAAAACATGGGATGAGGTTCAACAGCAAGAATGGGAAACTCTTCATCCTCAAGCTAAACAAGCCATTTCAAATAAAATGATTGGCGAACACATTAGTGATTTGCAAAGATTGACTGGTATTACCGGTGAAGTGCGTGAAGGTTTGGGTGGTTTTGGGGGGCATACAAACCCCAATTTTACATTTGAGCCATATGATCCAAACCACATTGCACCTGCTTTAAATACACTGGGTGATTTTTTCCGTCAGGACGCCATGATGGGCGCGCATGCGGAACCATTTGAAAACAGCTTTCCGGCCGGTGTGGTGCGCATACATTTACCAGAAAATGTAACTCCTGCAGAAGCGCATGCGGTTTATGAAACTTTACATAAACAAGGTTTTGCCGATGGTCATTCGACTGACATCGGCAAGGGCACGATGGATATTATTTCAGGAAATAGCGGTGAAGAAGCGTTAGAAAATTCGTATAAAATTGACAAAGCCCTTGGTGGTCGTTACAATGTTTCGTCCTATCCAACAAATATATCATTTCCAGAACACGGAGAAAATTATGGCAGTTCTAGGCCTATTTCAGGCGGGTCATCCCCTCTATCCACATCCGCATCAAAAACCTACAATTCTCTTAAAACCAAAGCACAAAACCGCCTTGGCGAACTCATTACCGAAGCCCAAAGACAAGGCGGCGGACACGAAGGCGAAATAAGTTTTGGCGACACATTGTCGCCAGGACAACCACATCCTAACACGGTTTCGGCTTTAATGCCGACAACTACTAAAGAGTACAAAGGGCCACCTTTAGCAGGTGAAGCTCGCAATGATATTTCGCCATCATCGCACTCTCAACAAAATTTAGAAGAAACCGCAATGCGGATGTATAATCAACATCCTGCATTGTGGTCGCCTGCGATGGAAGGTCAGAATCCAACGCCCTCTGAAGCGTTGAAAAAGGTTACAGATTTTTATGTAAAAAATTTGCTTGCTCTTTGGGATAGAACTCCTCCTGAGCAGCGACAAACAAGCCGTTATTGGTATCGTTCCGCGCATGAAGTTGGCAATGCATATGCCGCAGAACATGGAATTGAACCTCGCGCCGCTCATGGCATGATGGCTGTTTTATCTCCTCAAAATCCTTGGGACAATAACGTCACGCTTGCAGAGCGCGTTATGGATACTATGCGCCATCATCAAGACACGCTGTGGACAGATGGCATGACGCAAATTGTGCGTGACAAAGGTTTACCAGAAATTAAATCAACCAAAAATGTTCAAGGCGTTAGTTGGAGCGATTTGCAAGGCAAAACTTTGCGCGAAGTTCTTGCGGAGCCAGATGGCGAGAAAAAAGCCGCCATGTGGGTGCGTGCTTTTGACGAAGCGCATAACCCACGAGAATATTTATCAATAAGTCCAACTGGCGAATTTTTAGGAACAAAACAAAACAAAAGTGGATCTGGTTCAGACACATCAATGTGGTATGGATACAACCCAATTCAAAAAGCAATTAGCATTTTTCGCGATCCATCGTTGGAAAATATTAATCAACAAGTTGGCAATCAACACAAAGTTCGTGAATTTTATAACGCAATTACGAACCCACATGATCCAAATGCGGTTGTTGTTGACACACATGCCGTTGCTGCGGGTGAATTTTTACCGCATGGCTCTTCGTCTAAAGTTGTACATCAAAATTTTGGTACATCACCAAGTTCTGAAGCCCAAGCCAAGATGGAGGCTAAGGGTGAGCCTTGGATAAAAGGTTACGATCCTCCTAAAAAAACAGGAAATACTGGCGCTTCAGGTGATTATCCAATGCATGCAGAGGCTGTTAGGCAAGCCGCATGGGCTAGAGGTGTTCATCCTTCTGAAATGCAATCTGTGACATGGGAAGCTATTCGCACATTGTTCACAAACAAAAGCCCTGCATTAATGCAATCGGCAAAAAATGTTTGGAAACAATATGCTGCCGGTGAAATTTCACATTCCGATGCGATTGATAAAATTATTGATTTGGCAGGCGGATTCAAACGTCCTGCATGGGCAAGCGAAGCTGGTAAAAGTCTTGGGAAGCCAACAACTGGTTCATATCAGCGAGCGCAAAATGTTACCAAAGAAACGCCTATGTTGCCGCGTCGAGATGCATTGCCCGAATCAAATGTTGAAGAATACGCAAGCGGTGGCAGCGTCATATCTCGCGCTCTTAAAATTTCCTCAAGATTCGGCCCTGTTGCTGCTCAGGATGCCGTGAATGTTGCCAAGCAGCTTGCACGGGGACGCCCGTAACATCCTAGGAGAACTGCAATGTCAGAGATGGCAAAGACCGCCCGCAAGGCGATGAAAGCTAAAGCGAGTCGGATGACCACCGACCCGCACCAGAAGGTGGACTCGTCCACTTGGACACCGCCAGAGCCGTTGAATACGGAAGCCAAGACCGGCATGCAGCCGCTGGTCAAGCGCACTTACAAGCGCGGTGGCAAGGTGTTGAAGGCAGAGGGCCATGAGTCGCACAAGCACGCTGGCCGCAAGCCACGCAAGAGCGGCGGCAAGGCAATGCCGTGGGTTGACGTGTTGATGAATCGTGACGAGCGCAAGGCTAACAGTTACCGCGAAGATGGTGACAAGCACGTTGGCGGTTACAAGAAGGGCGGCCGCACCAAGCACGCAACAAGTGGCTCGGTCCCCACTCCTCCTGACATGCCTGATGATATTCGCGCAATGCGCAATCGTTCTCATGCGTTGCCGGGCGATGACATTACGACATCGACAGGCGCCCGCAAGGAAGACCGTTGCAGCGGCGGCCGCACCCAGAAAAACATCGGTGGCCCAATGATGGGTCGCAAGGCTAAAGTTGCGGCTATGCTTGGCGCTCGCAATGCTGCGGCGGCTAAGGGCATGGGCGCAATGCCTCGCGCTGGCGCAACTCCAATGGCTCCCCCCATGATTCGCCCCATGAAAAAGGGCGGCCGTGCGCACAAGATGGACGGCGGCCCGATGATGCCGGCAAGTGCAACCGTTGCACCTGACAACCGCAACAACATTGTCCCGCAGAACGTCATGTCGTTTAACCCTGCCAAGTCTTCGGTAATTGGGTTGAAGAAGGGCGGCAAGGCGGAGCATCCTGACGTTGCCGAGGACAAGGCGCTCATTCGCAAAATGGTGAAGCCGTCGGCTCGCACCGGCAAGAAGAAGGGCGGGGAAGTATTCTCTGGCGAGAATTATCCGCACAAAGTGCCTGGCGTTGTGCCTGGCGGTCGCATGGCCCGCAAGCACGGCGGCAAAACTGGCAAGACCCACATTGTAATCAATATGGGCCACCCTGACATGGGCGGTGCGCCAGTGCCTCCTCCCACCGGTGCAATGCCTCCGCGTCCTCCGATGCCGGCTTTTGCTCCGCAGCCTGCGGCTCCTCCTCCGGCAGCTCCTCCTATGGGCGGCGCTCCTATGGGTGGCGCACCGGCTGGCTTGCCTCCGCAGTTGGCGGGATTGATGGGCCGCAAGCGTGGCGGTCGCACAACCCACATTATTGATCACGCCGCAGGTGGCGGTCTTGGCCGTATGGAAAAGATCAAAGCTTACGGACACAAGGCTTAATTAGCGATATCGGTGTCGTTAATTGAGTGGGGTGGCTGGCTGATCCCTCTCGTGTCAGCCACCCTAGTAATATAGAGAGGGAACCACCATGTAGAGGGCAGAGGTGGCAATGTTAAGTTATTCGGACTTCTTTGAACAAGAGCTTAGAAAATTAGTAGAGGCGGAAATTTATCGCCTTTTACAAGTATTGTCGCATGGGACTACCATCAACGACATGTCAGACTACCGCCACGTTACTGGCCAGCTATCTGCTCTTCGCAATGTTTTCGAGCTTTGCGACGAGGCGCGTTCTATTACTAACCGGCATTAGAAAGGGATCAACATGCCACACATGATCATGGACCACCAGAAAGACCCCAAGCAGGCAATTTTTGACGCATTGGGGAGTGGATACACGGACTTTAAACTATTTAACAATCAAGTTTTGTGCGCTGTTTATGTGCGGCCACAGAAAACCAAGAGCGGTATTTTCCTGACAGATGTGACGACTTCGGAAGATAAAATCCAAGGGAAAGTCGGACTTGTGATCAATATGGGGCCAATGGCTTTCGTTGATGACAGCAATTCTTGGTTCAAGGACGTTGACATTAAATTGGAAGACTGGGTGGTGTTTAAGCCGTCTGACGGTTGGAGCATTACGGTTAACGGCGTCCTGTGCCGCATTTTGGATGACACCAACGTGCGCGGCACGATCCCTCACCCAGACATGGTATGGTAAGGAGATAAATCATGGCCAAAAAGCAAGCCGAAGAGCAAATTGAAATTGACTTGAAGGTGCCTGAAGAGGCACCGAAAGGCGAAGTCGAGGTCGAAGTTGCCAAGACTGAAGAGGCTGGATCTCAGGCCGCTGCGCCTGAAATGCCGCCTGAAATTGGTATTCGCGAGTTAAAATTCCAGCTTGAGCAGGAAAAACTTGCGCGCGCCGAGGCAGACAAGCGTGCGCGTGAGGCAGCGCAACGCGAGTTTGAAGCCAAGAATGAAGTCAGCAACACCAATTTGACGCTAATTAACAATGCCATTGTTAACGTGCGGCAAGAAACTGACTACCTGAAAGCCAATTACCGCGACGCTATGTCGGTCGGTGATTACGATCGGGCGGCTGAGATCCAGCAGCGTATGGCGGACAACTCGGCCAAATTGCTGCAACTTGAAAATGGCAAGACGGCTATGGAGTCGCAGGTTAAAGAGGCCGTGCCTCAGTACCAGCAGCCGCTTGATCCGGTTGAGACTTTGGCGTCGCAATTGTCGCCACGGTCTGCCGCGTGGATTCGTCAGCACCCGCAGTTTGCCACTGACCAGCGCCTGTTCCAGAAGATGATTGCCGCCCACAATTTGGCAATGGCTGACGGCTTGGCGCCTGACAGTGACGACTATTTTGAGGTGATTGAGGACACGTTGAAGGTTAATCGGTCGGCGCCAGTGACAGTTGAAGTTGCTGATCCGACTTACGAGGCCGCCAAGGTCGTCCAGCGTCGCACGTCACCACCGGCGGCGCCAGTGAGTCGGACTGCAGCGCCAGGCACACGCCCAAATGTTGTGCGTTTGACTGCCGACGAGCGTGAAATGGCCAGATCATTGAAAATGACTGACCAAGAATATGCTGAAAACAAGCGGGCTTTACAGCTCGAAGGCAAACTTTAAGGAGAATTATCGTGGAAAATCAACAACCTGCACCAGCAAAACGGACGCGCAAAACATCTCTCTTTGCAAAACCCGTGCCAAAAGAAGAGTCATTGACGACAACGGTGACAGAGACTGTCGCCCTTGACGCCGAGGCTCCCATTAAACGCGCACCTATGAGGCAACCCATGCGTGACGAAGACCCCCGCGTTCGTGCGGAACGCCGCGCCGCAGAACTTATGGGTAACCTTGGCAGTCTTGATCGTGGCACAGATAACTTTGCCACGCCTGAGCCGCCTCCTGGTTGGTCTTACGAGTGGAAGATGAAGTCTGTGTTGGGTCAAGAAGATCCGACTTACCAGACCCAATTGGCCCACACGGGTTGGGAGGCTGTGCCGACTAATCGCCACCCCGAAATGATGCCAATCGGTGAGAAATACGCCACCATTGAGCGCAAAGGCATGATATTGATGGAGCGTCCGGCGGTCATTACGGAAGAAGTTAAGCGCCTCGACCTGCGTAATGCGCGCGATCAAGTGCGCCAGAAGGAGCAGCAATTGTCGCAGGCTCCAGACGGCACAATGACCCGCGACCACGCGCAAGTGAAGCCCAAAATCAAAAAGGGCTTCGAGGCAATGCCAATCCCAGAATAACGAATTTGAGGGGGGCCGTTTTTGGCCCCCTTTACTTTTGCATGGCTTATGTTATTTTTGCATAACTTCCCCACGATGCGTGGAAGTCCAAGATCCTTCTCCGCGATGTGAGAAGTTAAACTTTTCCCCGTTTCCTAATCGCCACGCTGCGCGATGACCGGAAACTCCCGTAAAAAGGAGAACCCGTCATGGCGAACACTAATGCGCCTTTCGGTTTCCGTCAGTACAGTGGCACAGGCTCTGCACCGACGTATGAACAGGTAGCTGTTCAAGTTCAGTATAATGCTGGCGCCATTTACTTTGGCGACCCCGTCGTGGCCCTCACAGATGGCACTTATGCCCAAGCGTCGAGCAACTCGGCCGCTAACGGTGTCGGTGGTATCTTCGCTGGCTGCAAGTATCTTTCAGTCTCTCAAAAGCGTACTGTTTGGTCAAACTATTGGCCCGGTTCCGATGTCGCTTCCGGCAACTATGTCGAAGCTTACATCATCAACGACCCGAACGCCAAGTTCCTCGTTCAGTCCGACTCCACTGGTATTACCCTTGCTGGCGTGAACGCCAACATTGGTTTTGCTATCGGCACCGGCAACACCTCAAACGGTATTTCTGGCGCTTACGTTGATAGCTCCACCATCAATACCACCAACACCCTGCCTTTCCGTATTATCAGCCTCGTTGTTGATCCTCCTGGCACTAACGGTACTCAGACCGTTGCTGGTGGCTATTCTTCGGGCGCTTATAACTACGTCATCGTTGCGTTTAACAACGTCGCGACCAAGCAGCTCACAGCGATCTAACAGGAGTAAGGACCAATGGCTGTTAATCTTAGTGCCATCAAAGACCTTCTCCTCCCCGGTCTCCGTGGAGTTGAAGGCAAATATGAGCAGATCCCGTCGCAATACGACAAGATCTTTACGAAACACGAATCGAAAATGGCCCTCGAACGTACCGCTGAAATGCGTTACCTCGGTCTGGCCCAGCTGAAGACCGAAGGCGGCCAGACCTCCTTCGACAACTCAGCCGGTGAGCGTTACATCTATAACCAAGAGCACACTGAAATTGCTCTGGGTTATGCGATCACACGCAAGGCCATCGATGACAACCTCTACAAAACCCAGTTCCAGCCTTCGAACCTCGGCCTCGTGGAATCTTTCCACCAGACCAAGGAAATCTATGGCGCAAACATTCTGAACACCGCGCAGACCTACAACTCTGCAGTTGGTGGTGACGGTGTGGCACTCTGCTCCACTGCGCATCCTATCGACGGCAACACGGTCGCCAATACGCCTACCACGCAGGTTGACTTGAACGAAGCAACATTGCTCAACGCAATGATTGCCATTCGTACAAACTTCCGCGATCAGGCGAACTTGAAGATCTTTGCTCGCGGTCGTAAGTTGATTGTTCCGCCTCAGCTGGAGCCTGTTGCAATTCGTCTTACTAAGACTGAATTGCGTCCAGGTACTGCAGATAATGATGTCAACGCAATACTTTCGACGGCCGGTGGCCTGTCAGAAGGTTACTTGGTCAACGACTTCTTGACTTCCTCTTATGCTTGGTTCTTGCTGACCAACATTGACGGCTTGTCATACATGGAGCGCGTGGCCTTCGAAACCGATATGCAAGTCGATTTTGTGACCGATAACTTGCTGGTTAAGGGTTACGAGCGTTACTCATTCGGCTACTACAACTGGCGTTCGATCTACGGCTCGTTCCCAACCTCGTAAGTTAAGGAGAAGGCGTCATGTCTATCACAGCATTCTCCGGTCCTGTGGTTGTGTTCGGTCAAAACCCAAACCAGCCTGCGGACTATAACCCTGATCTTGGCTCCTCGCTGTTTTATGCGGGGGGCGGGATTCTTGATCCGCGCACTCCTTTCACCTATTACCCTGGTGAAGCGCAAAACGCTCCGGATTTTGGTTGGTATGGTTTCAGTGACATTGTTTCGTTCACTGGCGTGCCGTACACAAACGCAGCTGCCGCAATTGTTGCGTCTGCAAACCCAACAAGCGCAACTCTTACGCTTGTTTCAACTAACTCCGCGACCACAGGTGTCTATTATTCGTCGGTGTTTACTCGTTCGGATACAGGCGCCACGGACACGGTCTTGGCTCTTGATGCTTATGCTTCGGTCACTGCGTCCGCCACAAGCGGCGTGTTGACTGTTACTGCAAACAGCGGGATGCCAATTGGTCCTGGTATGGTCCTTCTGTCGGCTTCTACTACGGTCACAGGCGGTACACTTGGTGTGTCTTCTGGCGTTTATATCGGTTCTCAGATTACAACGACAGGGACGTCATCTTCAGTTGGTAATGGACAAACTGGTACTTATCAGCTGAGTCAAAACGTAACATTCACATCCGGTACAGTCACTTTGGCTTATCCGACTGTGCAATCTTGCGCTATTCCGACAAACATCCAGTCGCCTTCGGTTTGGCTTTGGAATCCGATGGCTATGGTTGGCCGTGCTGTCAGCGTTACAGCTGCAGCAAGTGCTACTTACGCAACCGCAACGGTTAACGGCTACGATATTTACGGGTATCCTATGTCTGAAGCCATTACGATTACGGCAGGTAGTGCAGTAAGCGGCAAAAAAGCGTTCAAGTATATCAAGTCTGTAGTGCTTTCGGGCGGTACGGCTGATACGACTCACGCTTACTCCGTCGGTACAACGGCAATTGTCGGCCTTCCGATTCGCTCGGACACTGCCGCTGAAGTTGTTGTTAACTCTGGTGCGTCTCAAACCACTATGGGTGTTAACACTGCTTTTGCTGCAAACGGCTTTTTGCCTGCTGATCGTACTACACCGTCCGCCACAACGGGCGATGTTCGTGGCACGATTGACCTTGCTAATGCTTCAGGTGTCAATCTTACGCCCTCTACTGGCACGAACAAGTATGTCTTCCGCCAGATCCCGCAGGCCTACAATGTCCAGTCCGCAACTGGCTTGTTTGGTCTTACTCAGTACTACAACTTCTAAGGAGTGAGCCATGAAGGGTCACAAAGGTCATCACCACAGCATGCATGAGCACAAGCACCCCCGTGCCGCTCATAAAACTGGCGGTGTCGTTGTTAAGGATAAGGCACCTAAGGAAGTTTACGCGGGTGCTGGTTCTCACGTCGTGAAAGAAGCTGAAGAGCACAAGCACGGTGGTCGTGCCAAGCGCAAGCATGGCGGTCACGTTAAGCACGTTGGCCACATTCATGGTGAGCACGCCGGTCATCACGCCGGTCGTAAGCCCCGTAAGTCTGGTGGTCGCACTGGTTCAAACATGAACCCGCTGTCGTCAGCTCACAAGGGCGTGGCTCCCAAGGGTCACCGCGACGAAGAAATGGACTAAAACTAATGGCGGGGTCTTAATGGCCCCGCCTTTCAATGAGGTGTCAAATGACTGCTGCTTGGACTCGCAAAGAGGGCAAAAGCCCATCCGGTGGTTTAAATGAGCGCGGTCGGCAATCTGCTCGTGCCGAAGGCCATAATTTAAAAGCACCGACGAAAGATTCCAGTAATCCACGTCACAAGTCGTTTTGTGAGCGTATGACGGGGATGAAACGTAAGTTAACAGGTTCGGCGGCGGCCGCTGATCCGGATAGCCGTATTAACAAATCTTTGCGCAAGTGGGGGTGTTAATATGACTGACAAACCTTTTTGGAAGACAAAACTTCCTGAAGATCACCATGTAAAGCATTTGGATAAAAAGCACATTTCTCAGGCCAAAGCGCGTGCGAGAGCAGCCGGCCGGCCTTATCCAAATCTGATTGATAACGCGGCAGTTGCTCGCAAAGGTCATAAAGGTAAGTAAAATGCGCCCTGTAGTTGTTAGTGTTGGACCTCTTGTTACCGCAGCCGCTAACAATATTTCCACATCTCAAACGCCCGCCGTTACTAACGGCCAGTTGGCGTTGAATGGCACGCTTGCGTCTGCCGGTTTTGTGGGGACTGGATCTATCTCCAACACCACTTTAACCATTACTGCCGTGTCGTCTGGCGTTATATCGCTCGGTCAGGCCGTGTCGGGCGCTGGTGTTTTAAACGGCGCCACTGTTATTGGTAACTTGACTGGCACCGGCGGCGCTGGAACGTATTTGTTGAGCACGTCTCAGACGCTTTCCTCCACTACGATTTACGGTAACGCAATTGCGACGCTTGATACAGCGCGCCGCGTTCTGTTTACGACCGTCAGCGATGAAAGCGCCAAGACAATTTACATCACCGGCACCGATTGGGCGGGCGATACTATCAGTGAATCACTGACTGGTCCCGCCGCGACGACCGGATACACTGTGCTTGACTACAAGACAGTGACAAAAATTTACGTTTCGGCTGCCTTTACTGGTGCAGTTACTGTTGGAACAACGACTGTCGCGTCAAGTCCGTGGGTTCGCATGGACGAGTATGCACTTGCTCAAAGCGCGATGCAGGCGACAGTGTCTGGGACTGTTAACTACACCGTACAAACGTCAATGGACGACACCAACAGCCCGACAAATCCTGTTTTGCCTGCCTCGGTTACATGGGTTAGCTCGACAGATACTAACGTCGTCGGTGCCACTGCAACCAAAAGCACAACTTTTACGGCCACGCCATTGTTTATTCGCGTGCTTTTAAACAGCGGCAGCGGTTCTGTTACTTCGACAGTTGTACAAGCGGGCGTTGCTCCGTACTAATTTGAGGTCGTAATGACAACAAGCGGCACATACGCCTTTAATCCGTCGCTTGGCGAGCTTACTCTCTATGCCTATAACCTTATTGGCGTAAGAAATACGGCTGTCTTGCAAGAACACATGACGGCCGCCCGCATGGCGTCTAATCTTTTATTGGCCAATTGGGCCAATAGGGGTGTTAATTTGTGGGCGGTTGACCTTGTTACGGTGCCGTTGGTGCAGGGTCAGGCTACTTATTCGGTTGATGGCAACACGGTTGTCATGCTTGATGCTTACATTGAAACTGTGACCGACGGCGTGGCCACTGACCGCATTATTTTGCCAGTCAGCCGCACAGAATATGCGTCATATCCTAACAAAGAGCAGCAGGGCTTCCCGACTGTATTTTGGTTTGACCGGCTGATTGCGCCTGAAGTAACTTTGTGGCCGGTTCCAAACGGTCAACAGACATATTTGAAGTATTATCGTGTTCGGCAGATCCAAGACGCCAATTTAACAAGCGGCCAGACGGTTGAAATACCGTATTTGTGGCTGGATGCGTTTGCAAATAACCTTGCGGCGCGCCTTGCAATGATCTGGAACCCGCAAATGATACAGATTTTGAAACCAATTGCTGACGAATCGTACCAAATTGCGGCAGATCAGAACGTAGAAACGGCGCAGCAATACATTTCGCCTATGACTTCCGGCTATTTTAGATAGTAGGGGGTAAAAATGGCTTACGCATCGCAATCTGGTAGGGCTAGGGTTAGTTCAACCAACCCAAAAGCCTTTGGTATATGCGACCGCTGCGGGTTTTTGTACAATCACAGTGACTTGCAGTGGCAATTTGATTGGGCCGGCGCGTCTCTAATCAATAAAAAGATCCTTGTGTGCGATACATGCCTTGACGTGCCGCAAGAACAGCTTCGCGCTATCATTTTGCCGGCAGATCCTGAGCCGATCGTTAATCCGCGTGTTGAAAACTACGTCGACGCTGAGACCGATTACATTACAACGTCTAATGGCACGGTTACAGACCCCACTACGGGCATTCCTATACCGTCTACGACCGTTATAACGACCGAAGACGGCAATCCATTGACTATGCAGCCCTACGGGCCACCTGTGGGGCTTGTGCAGCCGGCTGTTGTGCCTCAATTGGGCAACAAAGCGTACAATGTAAAATTACCTGTAACATCTGTAACGGCCAATGGCACAACGGTTATTACTGTGACGTGTTCGAAAGTGCATAACTTGACTACGAATGATCAAATATCGGTCGAGGGTCTTACTAATTCAAAGGCGTGCGGTTTTTATAGCGTCACTGTTACAACTGCAACTGCGTTTACCTACACAGTTAATAGTGCTATAAATTCTGGGTCGCTATTAACGGGAACCACGAATATAGTGACAACTATTGTTGGTCTGCCGTATGGTTATACGCAAATTCCTTTGGTGGGGCCGTAATGTCTAACACAACCGTCACTAATTTACCCGCCGTAACGTCATTAAATGGGACGGAAGAACTTAATGTTGTTCAGTCCAACACGTCCGCTCGCGCAACGGTGGCGCAAATTGGTACTTACGTTGCCACAACATATCCAACAACTGCTGTGTCCAGCATAGCGACGTCGTCACCTATTACGGGTGGAACAATTACAACGACGGGAACGATCGGTCTTCAGGCTGGCGGCGTTAGCAACACTTATTTGTCAAACATGCCGGCCTACACGGTCAAGGCAAACGTCACTGGTTCGTCTGCAATACCCACTGACGCCACACCGAGTGCGGTGCTTGATACATTTGGCTCTACGCAGGGCATGACGCTGTATCGCGGTGCAAGTGGTTGGGCCGCATTGGCCGGCAGTGGCACGAATACGCTTTTGAGCCTAAGCGGTGCAACGTCGAACCCAGCTTGGCAAACTTTGTCGTACATGATCGACAATGCCATTGGCAGCTCGTCGGCGCAGGGAACAATTCTTTACCGTGGCGCGTCGTCGTGGTCTGCATTGCCGCCTGGCACGTCTGGCCAGCTTCTGCAGACTAACGGCGCCAGCGCCAACCCGTCATGGCAAACTGTAACGGGTGCGGGTACTGTTACGAGCGTTGACGTTTCTGGTGGAACGACTGGCCTGACAACGTCTGGCGGCCCAATTACTGTGTCGGGGACAATTACGCTTGCTGGCACGTTGGCCGCTAAAAATGGTGGCACTGGCATTTCTAGCTATACAATTGGCGACATTCTTTATGCCAGCGGATCAACAACTTTATCGGCTTTATCTGACGTTGCAACGGGCAATGCACTCATATCTGGCGGCGTATCTACGGCGCCGTCTTGGGGCAAAATAGGGCTTTCAACCCATGTTTCTGGAACGCTTGGCACGGCTAACGGCGGTACTGGCCTTACAAGTTTTACAAGCGGCGGCGCTCTGTACGCTACTTCTACTTCTGCACTGACAACGGGAACCTTACCCGTAGCGTCTGGCGGTACGGGCGTCACGACAACGCCAGCTAATGGCGCTTTGCTGATTGGTAACGGTACTGGATACACAAGTGCAACGCTGACGGCAGGATCTAACATCTCAATTACTAATACTGCTGGCGGCATTTCTATTGCATCTACTGCGTCTGGCGGTACGGGTACGGTTACAAGCGTTGCGCAAACTTTTACCGGCGGTTTGATTAGCGTTTCTGGCTCTCCGGTCACAACGTCAGGCACGTTGGCTTTAACTGTTGCGGGTACGTCAGGTGGCATTCCTTATTTTAGCTCTTCTTCTGCTTGGGCTTCTTCTGCTGCTTTGGCTGCTAATGCCCTTGTGGTAGGTGGCGGCGCTGGCGCTGCTCCAGCTACGGTAACCACCGGAACGGGCGTTGTGACGGCGCTTGGCGTTAATACAGGCACTGCTGGCTCGTTTGTCGTTAATGGCGGTGCCTTGGGTACGCCATCGTCAGGCACACTGACCAATGCCACTGGCTTGCCTATCTCGACCGGTGTGTCTGGCCTTGGTACGGGCGTTGCCACCGCGTTGGGCAATAATGCCAATGCGGCAAGTGGTATTGTTGTAAAAGATGCAAACTCCAATGTGTCTGCAAATGCATTTTTTGCTGGATTTACAAGCACTGCTGCATCTGGGACAACAATTACTTTAACATCATCATCAACCCCAGTTTATTCAATTACTGGGTCAGGTGGACAGGTAATTCAACTTCCAAACGCTACAACATTATCAAATGGCGCAATATTTTCGTTTAATAACAATCAATCAAGTGGTGCCATTACAGTTAATAACAATTCCAGCACACTTGTGGCTTCTGTCCCATCTGGGGGCTACACAACAGTTGTATTGCTGTCAAATTCAACTGCCGCAGGTTCTTGGGATAGACACGATCAAAGCCCGTCAAACGTGTCTTGGTCTACCAATACATTTTCTTATCCTGGCTCTATTACCTCAGCAACTTGGAACGGTTCAACGATAGGGACGGGCTATGGTGGTACGGGCCTTACAACATTTACTGCTGCTAATAACGCTATTTATAGTACTTCTAGCTCTGCACTGACGGCCGGCACACTTCCTGTCGCGGCCGGCGGCACGGGGGCTACCACTTTAACCGCAAATAATGTATTGTTGGGCAATGGCACTTCGGCTTTGCAAGTTGTTGCGCCAGGGGCAAACGGTAACGTATTAACGTCGAATGGTACGACGTGGGTTTCGTCTACACCTGCAGCGTCTGGGCCTACAAAAGCTCAGGCAGTTGCATATTCTATGATCTTGGGTTTTTAGGAGAACGTAAATGACTAACCCAAATATTGCCGCAGTTGCCAATATTTATGGCACGACAACTTACTACACGCCGTCAGGCACGTCGGCGGTTGTTTTGCTTGCCAATGCCGCATCAAGCAATACGGTGTACCGCATTAACCAGATCGTGGCGTCAAACGTCAACGGGTCGGTGGCGGTGAACGCTACGGTGTCGATTTACACCAACGGCGCTGTTGCTCAGGGTTCTGCGCCGTCGAGCGGCACAGCGTATCCGGTTGTTTCGACCGTGTCTGTTCCGGCTAACGCTTCATTGATTGTGGTTGACAAGGGGACTGCGATCTACCTAATGGAAGGCACGTCCATTACGGTTACGTCTGGCACGGCGAGCGGTATAACTTATAGCATAAGCTACGAAGCAATTTCATAAAGGACGACCATGTCCAGACGTTATATTGGTAGCTTGATTGATGCTTTTAATGCCTTCAAGGTGGCAAATGCGCCGACTATTGGCACGCCTACGGGCGCTGTAAATGCCAAGGCTTGCGTTGTTTTTTGTGCGCCCAGCTGCGTTGGCGGCGGGGCTATAACGTCTTATACGGCTGTTTCATGTCCTTGTTTTAAGGTTGGAACGGGATCAAGTTCTCCTGTACAGGTTACTTGTTTAACAAACGGCACTGCATATACGTTTAGGGTTAGTGCCAATAATGCTTATGGGCCGTCTGCATTTAGCGCGGCAAGTGGAAGTGTTACGCCTGTGGCAGGGGGGACGGTTGGCATATTTGCTTTGGGTTGTAATTCTTGTAATGTAGCAACCACAACCCGCAATAAATATACATTTTCTGGATGCGTTAATGCTGCTGCCACGGCTTCAAGCGCAGTATCATGGCAAGGATCAGCGGCAGGAACAGCATTTGTCGGTATTTTTGCACTAGGAAATAATACAGCAGTTAGAAATAAATATACTTATGCAAGTTGTACAAACGCTGTAACTACATCAGCAAGCAATTCTTCCCGCGGAAGTTCTGCTGCCGGCAATTGTGCAATTGGAATTTTTGCATTAGGAAGGGTGTGTAACGCAACATCAACAACCCGAAATAAATTCACATATTCAAGTTGTACAAATGGCGCGGCAACATCTGCTTCAGCAGCCTCCGATTTTGGGTCAGCCGCGGGTAACTCAACAAAAGGAATATTTACTTTAGGAATTACAACTGTTTTTAATACAACCCGTGATAAATACACATATTCAGGATGCGTTGTATCTTCTGCTACTTCCGCTTCAACAGCTTCGGCTTCGGGATCGGCTACAGGCAATTCTACCCGTGGAATTTTTGCATTAGGCTGCGCGCAACCCAGAACATCTGCTAGAGACAAATATCTTTATGCTTGTTGTGGAAATTCTAGTGCAACTGCTGCAAGCATTGCATCATCGTCGGGTTCCGCAACCGGTAATTCTACGGTTGGTATATTTGCTTTAGGAATTGTTAGTGGCGCAGCATCAACAACCCGTAATAAATACACATATTCTTGTTGTGGAAACGCATCGGCCACCGCAGCTAGTATTGCATCTTATAACGGCTCCGCCGCATCCAATGGAACCTGTGGAGTAAACGTCTAATGCCTAATTACTCCGGTGTTTGGAACCTAGTACAGCAAATGCAGGGCGTGGCTGCGGGGACGTGGCCAGCCGGTTATACGCTAGGCTCCATTGGAATTTTTGCATTAGGTACAAATGTTTGTGGTGTAAAAGTAACAACCCGTGATAAATATACATTTTCTGGGTGTGTAGTTTCTTCAGCAACTTCAGCGACAGCCGCTTCTAGCACGGGGTCGGCTGCGGGAAATTCTACTGTTGGTATATTTGCTTTAGGTTTTACTACAGTACGGGTTGCCACAAGAAATAAATATACATATGCGGGTTGTGTTGTTGCATGTGGTGCATCTGCTAGTTCTGCCGCATCATCTGGTTCTGCCGCAGGAAACAGTACTGTAGGTATTTTTGCTTTAGGCAATGTTTGTGGATCTGCGTCTACAACCCGCAATAAATATACCTATTCGGGTGATACAAATGGCACGGCAACTGCTGCCAGTTCTGCTGGATATAATGGTTCAGCTGCCGGTAATTCTACGGTGGGTATTTTTTCATTAGGGCAAGCCGCTTGCGTTCAAACTGCGGCACGGAACAAATACACTTATTCTGGTGACACAAACGCATCAGCTACAGCTGCTAGTGCTGCTTCTTGTAGGGGTGCCGCAACTGGAACATCTACTGTTGGCATATTTGCCTTGGGTATAACTTGCTTAACTACAAAAACAAGCACCCGAAATAAATATACTTACTCCGGCGATACAAATGCTACGGCAACAGCCTCCTCTGCCGTGGGTTCTTTTGAGTCGGCTACCGGTAATTCAACTGTGGGTATTTTTGCGTTAGGTAACACGGGTTCGGTAAGTGCAACCCGTGATAAATATACATTTTCTGGTTGCACTAATGCTTCTGCTACTGCTGCTAGTGTCGCATCATATCAAGGCGCAGCCGCCTCCAACGGAACTTGTGGAGTGAACGTCTAATGTCCCGCACATATCAAGGTTCATTGATTACCAAAACGCCTGTTGTTCCTGCTGGCCCGTTTCAGTGCGGTGCTGCGTCTGGCGTTTGGACAATCGACCAAATGGTGGGCTGGCAAAAGGCGGGTCTGTGGCCTACGGCGGGTGTATCTGACGGCACGTTTGGTATTTTTTCAATTGGATGTAGTAGTGTCCGTGATAAATATACATATTCAACTTGCGTTGTAACAACAGGCGCATCGGCATCTGCTGCAAGTCAAGGTCAGTCTGCTGCTGGAAATACATCAGTAGGTATATTTGCTCTTGGCACTACAACGTGTTTTGTAACCACTCGAAACAAATATACATATTCATCAAATACTAATGGATCAGCAGCCTGTGCTAGTGCTGCGTCTTATTTAGGATCTGCAACCGGAAATAGTACTATTGGAATATTTTCTTTAGGATATACAAGCGGGGGACAACAAGTTACTAGAAACAAATATACATATTCTGCATGTACAAGTGGATCAGCTACTTCCGCAACAATTGCATCATATAAAGGTTCCGCCGCAGGAAATTCTACCATTGGTATATTTGCATTAGGGAACGCACCGTTTCAATCCACCACTCGTAATAAATATACATATTCTGGTTGTGTTGTTAGCACTGGCGCCGTAGCAAGTAATGCTTCTTATCAAGGAGCTGCTGCTGGAAATAGTACATTTGGAATATTTGCTTTAGGTATTATTTGCGGCGTACCATCAACAACCAGAAATAAATACACATATTCTAGTGACACAAGTTCTTCGGCTACTGCATCTACCGGAGGTTCTGGTGGAGGCTCTGCCGCTGGAAATAGCACAAAAGGAATATTTGCTTTTGGACTTACTGGTGCGGGATCTCCTAGTACAACAAGAAACCAATACACATATGCTTCATGTACAAATGCAACAGCAACTGCGGCTTCTTCAACCAATTATCAAGGTGCAGCCACATCTAACGGAAACTATGGGGTCATTTAATGAATAGTAAACCGCACCGTAATAATTCTGACTTTCAACTGCGTTACTTTATGGCAGGAAGCTGCTACACGCCTGACGGCGCTTGGGCGTTGCTTTACGGCCAAAAGATCGACATGGAAGTCAAAATTGAACACTCCAAAGCCCAAAAGATGAAGCGTGACGCTAAAATAATGGAAAATGAAGCCATTTTAGCGGACGAAAGCGCCAAGCCTTGGGAAAAGATGGTAGCGGAAGCCACCATTATTGAATGCAAGTCGGCGGAAGACACATGGCGTAATAACCATGATGCCGCCATTATGGAATTGAAGTGCATCACCGACTTGATGGATGAATTGGAACCGCAACGCAAATACGGTCACCTGCCTATGTTGGAAGCCAACGAAGCCATGCAAAGGGACGAATGGCTAGGCGAACTTCAAGGTCGGGTGGAAAACTTCATCCTGTCGCAGGGCAGCATACCGCATGACCACTTGAATACCATGCGCTGCCACCCTGACTTTGAAACAAAGATCATACCGCACATCAAGCAAGTGTTTACCGCATTGAATGGCAAGGGCGAGCGCATTGACTTGCTCACCCGCCAATCACCCATGTTCTTGGAGGACAAGTCGTCATGACTGGCTATGTAAAAACCACCACCGACAATCAATTTGTTGAGTATCCCTACGGCGCAGAAGAGTTGATGCGCGACAACCCAGGCCTCGGTTATAATTACCAGTCCGACTTTGTTAGCATTTTCCCCAATACCGATGCCTACAAAGTGCATGGCTTCCGCCTGCAATATGTAGAAATTGACGCAGATCCAACTTACGATGGCAAAACACAGACGGTGTCACGCTCCCCGCAGCCGTTTGTCCGTGACGGTAAGTGGGTGTTTTCTTGGATTGTCCGCGATTTGACTGCCGAGGAAATTGCTAATATGGAGAAAATGCAAGCTGAACTATTAAAGCCATAAGGAATTAAAAATGTCTGCACCGATAGACGAACTGAATCCAATACACTGTTTTCCGACAACCATCTACGTTGTCAAGAAGCCGCAATTTCTTGATAACACCCGCAAGGTTGTTGATGAATATATTGAAAAGCGCAAAAAAGAGCAGGGTCAAACGAATGAAGTTTACCCTGTCTACATGACCGATAATTTGTATGAAGACCCGCGTCTGGAAGACCTTTGCGCTTACATCGGCGGCACGTCGTGGAATATATTGGGCGAGCAGGGCTATGACATGCGCAATTACAGCACGTCATTTACCGAAATGTGGGCGCAACAGCACTTTAAATTTTCTGGTATGGATCAGCACGTCCACGCCAGATCCGCTCAAATTGTTGGTTTTTATTTTTTAAAAGTCCCGCAGGGCGGTTCTGTTGCCACATTCCACGACCCGCGTGCGGGCAAGGTTCAGGCTGGCATTGATGAGTTTCAGCCAGAAAACATTACCCACGCCAGCAATGCCATTAATGTGGCGCCTGAGGAAGGCACGATTGTCTTCACGAATGCGTGGCTCCCGCATTCATTTACGCGCAATACTTCTGACAATCCAATGACATTTATTCATTTTAACCTGACAGTGACGGCGAATCCGCCCGCACCACTGGCGGAGGTCATATGAATAAATACAGCATTAGATTCAATAAGAGCCGAGGACAGCCAAATCGTGGCACAATTGACCACGTTTGGCGCGTGTTTGAAAATGATGGCAAGGAATATCTTTTTAAGCATTTCAAAGTTAATGTTCCGTGCTATAGTGAGCGTGCAGGGGAAGACTGGAATCTCGCGTGTGAGGGCTATCTTACGATAGATCGGGAGACGTCCACGGCAATTATTAACGCGAGTTAGCCATGACGTTTAGCGACCACAAACTTGTTGAAGACGGCGCAATTGCAGTGGGGGCGGCCACCCTCCCCTACTGGACAGTTTACCTTAATGAGTGGGTCGCATTTGGAATAACCATAACCACTTTTATTCTTATTATTTTGAGAATAATTCTAGCAATCAAAGAATGGCGCGAGAAAAGTGAGTAATGGACGACAAGGGTCACTTCGATGTTAGCAAAATTGCCAGCATGGCCTTTCCGGTCATTGTTGCCGCAATAACATGGCTCATTTCCGGCATTAATGGCCTGCATATGGATGTTCAGGACATTAAAGGCAAAATGCCATTGCTCATTACACCTCAAGGAATACCAACAGATAGCCCTATAAGCGCGGATGCTAGATACAAATTACGCGATGAGATGCTCAAAGAAATTAACGATCTTCGTGTTCGTGTTAGGCTTTTGGAAGCAAAACTGGGAGAAAAACAATGAAAATGTCTGACGAGGGCAGGCGCGACCTGCTGCAAAAATTTGAAGGGTGCCGGCTCACTGCTTACCGTTGCCCCGCTGGCATTTTGACGATCGGCTACGGCCACACAAGCGCTGCCGGCGATCCGGCTGTTTTTGAAACTATGACCATTACGCAAGACAAGGCCGAGCAGATCCTCGCCCGCGACTTGGCTAAGTTTGAGCGCGGCGTCGAGTCAATGGTCACGGTGCCGTTAGATCAGCATCAGTTCGACGTGCTTGTTGACTTTGCCTATAACGCCGGCCTCGGCGCCTTGCAGAAGTCTACGCTTCTCAAAAAGGTCAATGCGCGTGACTTTGATGCGGTGCCGGCTGAATTGATGAAGTGGACAAGGGGCGGCGGCAAGGAATTGCCTGGCCTTGTGCGTCGCCGTCAGGCCGAGTGCGCTGTGTGGGCCTTGGCTCACAATCACCCAGAGGAAGAGCAAGACCACCGCGTTGAGCCAGACCCAGTGCCTGCTCCGCCCGAAAAGACCATGCTTGATAGCAAGCAGGGCAATGCGGCTATTGCCACAACGGCCATTGGCGGTATAAGCGCGGCAAAAGAAATAACCAATCAGGCTCAGGACGCCACCGACTTAGTGTCAACGGTTACCGGACTGTTTCATAACACCAACTTCCTTTTGATGGTGGCGCTTGTGGGTCTCGGCCTTGCTATTTGGTATTGGCGCTCCCAGCACATGAAGGAGCACGGCATATGATCGCATTTTTGCTAACTCCGATCGGGCGTTATATTGCAATTGCGACCCTCACTATTGCTCTTTTGCTTGGAATTTATTACAAAATACGGTCTGACGCCGTGGCTGACATGGAAGCCGCCGCCAAGGCCGACATTCTGAGGAGAACGCAAAATGCGATACGCGCTGGCGATAGTGTTGACAACTCTGATGGCGGGCTGCTCAAGCCTGACCGGAACCGTCGGGACTAACGGTGCCGTTTGTAACGTCTGGACTGACATTACCTACAGCTCAAAAGACACAAGAGACACGATTGCGGACATCCGCATTCATAACGCTCGCCGTGAGGCGTGGTGTTCCAAGTAAATTCGTGTTATACTGTCTTTTGGCAGGGGTAAAACATGACGACGGGCCTTACCTATTCGCAGTATAAGACGCTGATCGCTACGCTTGCCGTTGTCGATGAGGCAGATTCTGCCTACAATACAATCCTGCCGCAAATGATTACATACGCCGAAAACCGTATGTATCGCGACCTTGATTTTCTTTTTACCAGCACATCAATTACTGGCTACAATATACCAACCGGCAGCCGTTCTATTACTATTCCGCAAGGCACGATTGTTGTTAGTGATCAAATTAACATTATTACGCCGGCCGGCACAATTAACCCTGACGCTGGCACCCGCACGCCTTGCTTGCCCACGACTAAAGAGTTTCTTGACGCCGTCTATGGCGCTGCAAGTTACACTGGCATGCCGCAATATTTTGTGCCATTTAACGATAATTTGTTCTTATTTGGCCCGTATGCTGACCAGAGTTACTACGTTGAAATTATTGGAACCTATCGCCCAACAAGCTTGTCGGCGACCAATACAACGACGTTTATTAGCCTCTACTTGCCTGATGTGTTCACGATGGCGAGCATGATCTATATTTCTGGCTACCAGCGCGACTTTGGCCGTCAGTCTGACGACCCGCAAATGGCGCAGTCTTACGAAAACCAATATCAGTTACTCCTGAAGGGTGCGGCGGTCGAAGAGGCGCGCAAGAAGTTCGAGTCGTCTGGCTGGTCGTCGCAAAGTCCGTCTCCTGTTGCAACGCCATCGAGGGGGTAATTTATGCCCCACGCCGCCCTTAAACTCATTCCTGGCGTTGATCAAAACAGGACGCCGGCATTAAACGAAGCGGCCATTTCGTCGTGCAATTTGATCCGTTTTGTGCCTGACAAACAGGGTCTGGGCCTCGTTCAAAAACTTGGCGGCTGGACCAAGTTTTTTCCAAACAGCATTAGCTCAATCGTCCGCGCCTTGTGGGCGTGGGAAGACACGAATGCCAATTCTTATTTGGCTGTCGGCGCTCAATCAACGCTGTCTTATATCAATAACGGCAATCAACTTTTTATTACGCCGCGTCAATTTACCGACAATGTCGCCGTTAACATATCTTACACAACGGGCAGCAGCACGTTTACCATTACGGACACGGGTAGCAACATTACGCAGTATGATAGCGTTTATATAACAACGCCAATCGCGGCTGGCGGTGTTGTGTTGTTTGGTTTTTATCCCTGCACTAATCCAACGTCATCCGCCAATACTTATCAAATTACGGCTGTTAACAGCCTTGGCACTGCCGCTCCGGCTACTTTCTCGTCATCTGTCGCGACAACTGGCGCTAGCGGATCTGGCACGGCGGCCACGCTGACCTTCGCCGGTGGCGGTGTTTATCCCGTCGGCAGCAAGATAACGGTCTCAGGCGTCACGCCGTCAGGTTATAATGGCACTTACACAGTCACTGTGTCGTCGGCAGGCTCCGTGTCCTTTGCAAGCTCCACAACGGGCGCTCAGACGGTCGCCGGCACCATTACCAATGCCGGTCAAATTATTGACTTTACAACCACTTCAGGCAGTCCGACTGTCAGTGTTTACCTTGTTAATCACGGCTATTCGGTCGGCAGCACATTTCCCGTGCTGGTGAGCACGACCGTTGGCGGCACGACTTTATTGGGCAATTATATTGTCCAGACAGTGACTGATGCCAACAACTTTACAATTACGGCCAAGAACTCCGCGACGTCCTCGGTGTCGCACCAACAAATGAATAGCGGCAACGCGCAATATAAATATTATATTGGCGTTGGGCCTACGCCAACTGGCACCGGTTACGGCATTGGCGGGTATGGCCGCGGCGGTTACGGGTCTGGTCTGCCTGTTACTCCTGCAACGGGTTCGGACATTACGACGACCGACTGGACGTTAGATAATTGGGGTGAAATTCTTATATCTTGCCCACTTAACGGCGCCATTTACGAGTGGTCACCGACGGCGGGTAATTCTATTTCGACCGTTATTGGCACTGCGCCTCTTATTAATGCCGGCATTGTCGTGGCGATGCCGCAGCGTCAATTGATTGCGTGGGGCAGTACGTTTACCGGCGTTCAAGATCCGTTGCTGATCCGCTGGTGTGACGTCAATGACTTCACGACGTGGATTGGCACTACGACCAATCAGGCTGGATCTTACCGCATTCCCAAGGGGTCTATGATCATTCAGTGCATTCAGGGTCCGCAGCAAACACTGATTTGGACTGACTTGGGCCTGTGGGCCATGCAGTATGTCGGACAACCCTACGTTTACCAATTTAATGAAATTGGCACGGGCTGCGGCCTTATTGGCCGTAAGGCGGCGGCGTCCTTGTCTGGCATTGTTTATTGGATGGGCGCGTCTCAGTTCTACCGTCTTGCGGGTGGCGGCGTTGAGCCTATTCCCTGCCCCGTTTGGGACGTAATTTTCCAAGACTTGGATTCGGCGCACCTTAACAACATCCGCGTGGCGCCCAATAGCCGCTTTGGCGAAATTTCGTGGTATTACCCAACGATCGGCAGCAACGGCGAAAATACCAATTACGTCAAATACAATACGCTGTTGAACCAGTGGGATTACGGTACACTTTCCAGAACCGCATGGATTAACGAGTCGGTTTTGGGTCCGCCAATTGGCGCTGGTTTCCCGATCGGACAAACGTCACCAAACTACATTTACCAGCACGAAACGGCAACGGACGCCGACAATCAAATCTTGGCGGCAAATTTTCAAACGGGTTACTTTGTGTTGTCCGAGGCCGACTGGAAAATGTTTATTGACCAGATTTGGCCCGACATGAAATGGGGCTATTACGGCGGCACGCAAAACGCGCAAGTCCAAATTACATTTTATGTGAGTGACTATGCAGGTCAGACGCCGTTAGCTTACGGCCCGTACAATATGACGCAGGCCACGACATATATCACGCCACGGTTTAGAGGCAGGCTTGTGTCTGTAAAAATCGGCAATGTGACTGCGGGGGATTTTTGGCGTATTGGTAATATTCGCTACCGCATGCAACCCGATGGGAAGTACTAATGTCGTCACTTGATACAATTGCCACGATTCAAAAAAATGGCGTCATTGCCATTAATGGCTTGGCGCAAACAAATGCGCGAGCATTAGGCACAACAACGTCGTCCGTCATTACTTCAAGTACGCTTGTGTTGTCTGGCGCGGGATACCTTGTGCGTTATTCAATTCTTGTGGCGGGATCTGCCGGAACTATTAACAACGCCGCCTCCACTTCGGCGTCCGCGTCTGGCAATGCGCTGTGTGTCACGCAGGCGACTGTTGGCATTTATAACGTGGGTATTCCGTTTACAAATGGACTGGTTGTTAACCCAGGTTCTGGGCAGTCCGTTGTTGTTGTTTATTCTATAGGGTAAAGCCATGCCGCTCCATCACGGATCATCGCAAAAGACCATCAGCACTAATATTAGTGAGATGATTCACGCTGGCCACCCTAAAGACCAAGCCATTGCCGCGGCACTTCACACGGCGCACAAGACCTTTAAGGACAAGGGCGGCGCGGCAAGTGTGCCGCACACGCCGCAAATTGCACATGTTGGCCCGATTCACAGCCCAGTGTCTGGCCGCACAGACCATCTTCCAATGCATGTCATGGCTGGAAGCTATGTGATTCCCGCAGACATCATATCTGCGATGGGCGAAGGAAATACGATGTCCGGCTTCAAGCAAATGAACTGGATGTTAAAGGATGCCCCTCAGCCTCCTAATCAATTACCTATTGGCGACGTGCCGATCGTCGCCGCCGGTGGTGAGTATGTTATCACCCCAGATCAGGTAAAGTGGGCGGGGGGTAACGACCTAGACATGGGTCACACTGTTTTGGACGACTTTGTGGTTCAGCAGCGCGCAAAGACTGTAAAGACTTTGAAAAATCTGCCTGGCCCAAAGAAAAATTAGAGGGAACCTGCATGACTGAAGATATTACAGTACGAATTGGAACGCCGGAAGACGTTCACGCCATGATGGACTTGGCTCTTATGGCGTGCGACGAAAACGGCTTTGTGAACCCCGACAAGGAAAAGCTTTTAAGCGAAATTTGGCAGGGGCTTGTCAGGAATTACGGTATTGTCGGCATTATTGGCAAACCCAACGAAACTATTGAAGGCGCGGTACTTTTAAGAATTGGGCCAATGTGGTATTCTCACGACTTGGTTGTAGAGGAAAAGGCAATTTTTGTTCATCCGGATTACCGTAAAAGTAAAACTGGGCGCGCAAAAATACTGTGCGAGTTCTCAAAACAGGTTGCCGACGAACTTGGTATTCCGCTTATGATTGGTGTTCTTTCCAACAATAGAACGCAGGCCAAAATTAAGCTTTATGAGCGCCAATTTGGTCCGCCAACTGGTGCATTTTTCTTATATGGCGCAAGAACTGGCGACCATGCGTTAACGGAGCATTAATATGGGTGGCGGTAAGGGCGGATCAAGTTCGAGCACGGTATCAATCCCACCAGAGGTACTTGCCCGATATAATGAAGTTAATGCGCTTGCCAAAAAGGTAGCGACAACGCCCTTTACGCCTTATTCTACCGATCCCAACGCCTTTGTTGCGCCGTTAACATCAACGCAACAGGCTGGCATTGCCAATATTAACGCGTTACAGGGCATGGCAACTCCTGACGTTAAGGAGGGTCAAAGCTACCAGCGTCAAGCCATTGATACGGCCAAACAAGCTCAAGCGGAAGCTCTTGGTATTGATCGTGCTGCCCTGCAAGGCATCAGTCAAGCGCAAGCGCAAGGCACGGCATATAATCAGGCGGCCGGTCAAAATATTTTTAATGCTATGGGGTCTGCCGCGCCCTATATGAATCAAATGGGCCAATTGACGCAGGCTGGTTTGCAGCAGGGTCAAGGTTACTTGCAGGGTGCCACTGGCCTGACGGCCAATGCAATTAATGTCGGTAATCAGTACGCTCAACAGGCGCAGCCATTTTATTATGGCGCGATGGGCGCGGCTCAGCCACTTAATCAACAGGCCGTTAATTTAACGGGTATGGGGCTTGCCGCGGCGCAGCCTCTTAATCAACAAGCCATTAATTATATGGGACAGGGTGCGCAAAACGTATACGCTCAGCCCCTTGATTATTCACAATATATGAACCCTTACACGCAAAATGTTTTGCAAGCGCAACAGGCTTTGCAGCAAGAACAGGACGCGCAACAGCGTTCAGCATTGCAAGGACAGGCTATTGCTGCTGGCGCCTTTGGCGGCGACCGTGCGGGCATTGCGCAGGCTAACCTTGCTCGTCAACAGAGCCTTGCAAATCAAGCCGTAAATGCCGGATTGTTGCAATCAGGTTTTAATCAAGCGCAGGCAGCTGCACAACAACAACAAGGTATTAATCTTACGGCCGCTCAAGCCAATCGCGCGGCGCAACAGCAGGCGGCACAACAGGCTGCGGCATTGGGTCAACAACAATATGCGCAAGCTCTTGGCGCTGGGCAACAATTTGGCACATTAGGCCAACAACAATACGGCCAACAATTAGGCCTTGGTCAGGCCATTTCTGCATTGGGCCAACAACAATATTTGCAAAACCTTGGCACCGGATCTCAATTGGGGACTTTGGGCCAGCAGGGCTTTGGTCAAAACTTGCAAGCGGGTGCTCAATTGGGCAACCTTGGCCAACAATTATATGCACAAAATATCGGTCAGGGTCAGGCCATTCAGGGTCTTGGTCAACAACAATTTTCTCAAGGATTACAAGGGTCTCAAGCCGCTGCGGGCATTGGTCAAAATATTTATGGCATGGGTTCCAATCTTGCCGGCCTCCAACAAACAAGCGGCATGAATATCGGCAATCTTGGCTTGCAAAATCAAGCCGCTCAAATTGCTGCCGCTCAGGCTCAAATGGGCGCTGGCCAGATTCAGCAGCAGACAGATCAGGCCGGCAAGACGGCCCTTTACAATCAATTCCTGCAGCAACAAGGCTACCCGTTCCAATTGGCTCAATTCCAAGCGGGAATTGCGGAAGGCACTGGCGCACTGTCTGGATCGACTACGAATACGACCCGCACGGGTTATCGTGGTGGCCGCATGAATCAATATGCGTCTGGCGGGTTAATTCCTGACTCAATGGGTGGCGCGGTAATGCCTGACGGCGGTCGTCAGCATTTTGACACTGGTGGGTGGGCAAAAACAGATAACGGCCAATGGTACAATGATGCAACTGGTCAGTATTCTACCTTTAACCCACAAACTGGCGAAGGTTTGGATGCAACAAATAAAACAGATTCCACAATACCAACGCAAACTGACGTAGAGAAAGCAAATCCGCAAAATGCGGGTGTTACGTCAATTGAAAGTCTTGATCCTAAAATTGCCGCCCTTTACCAAAGCGAATTGGGGCGTGATCCAGACCCTGCGGGCGCACAGTATTGGCAGAATGCGCTAAAGTCAGGCATGAGCTTGGCGCAAATTAAATACAATATTGACCAGTCCAGAGAAGCTCAATTGCGTCAAGGTAATGTGGACGCCCTCAAGGGTACGCCACTGACTTACGATGCGTCTAAATTTCAAACGCCGCAAGGGCCAGTGCGTAACCAATACGGCTCCTACGGCGGCGCAGACTTTACTCAGGCACCGCAGGCTTCTAGCAAAGGCCCAGCGCCTATGCAACAAAACTATGGCTACCAGCAGCCTATAATGAACGGCTACCAACAGCCCATAATGGGCGGTTATGGTTACGGAAACATTTATGGTGGTGGACTGGGTGGCGGTTATGGCTACCAACAACCTATGTACCAGCAGCCCATGATGAGCGGCTACGGTATGCCTAACTTTGGCTCGTCCCCCATGTATGGCGGTGCGCCTGATTATGCCGGCGCCATGCAGTATGGTGGAATGCAATACCGTATGTCCAACCCATATGGCGCCTATGGCATGCCCCCACAAATGGGTGGCGGCTACGGCATGCCTCAATATGGCGGCTATCAACAACAATACCAACAGCCGCAGCAGCAAATGCCAACGGCTGGCGGTAAGGGGCCGTCCACTCCTGCACCGACACCCGCGCCAACAACTCCTCCCACTGCGGGCGGCAAAGGGCCATCTACAAGCACGCCAACAACTTCAACACCTCCAACTGCGGGCGGTAAGGGGCCAACGTCATCTGGCGGCGCTTTTGCTCGCGGTGGCCGCACTGGTTATAGCGTTGGTGGCGCAGATCCGTCTGCATTGAAAAACTACATTGACATGATGAGCAACAACCCGTCTATCATGGCGTTGGCCGCTCAACAAAAAGCAGGATATGCGGGTATGCCCGGCAATCCAGCTGCAATGCCTGGCCCTTATGGCGTGGCTCTTAATCCTGCCCAGCCCCGTAATTTGATGACTGCAAGCGCTCAATTGGGTCCGCAGCAAACAACTATGGGTACAATTAACCAAGCCGCGCAGTTTGGTAACAGCGTGTCTAGCTTGGCTGCTGGAGCTGAGAAACTTAAAGAAAAACTTATTGCAGAGCCAGGAGAAAAAAAGGGTTGGCTTGATCAATTAACGTCAAGCGACACTTTACCGGCAAATGATGGGACATACACGTCTGTAATGCCTCCTATTCGCCCTGAGGGGTATAATAGAGGCGGACGCGCTCACCACGCCTTGGATGGCAGTGTGCTGCCTTATGGCGCCTCTAATGATCCTAACGACCCATCAAAAGACCCATCCCGTGTAGGCTACATGGGCCAGTTGGATCTCAGCCAAAAAATCAACCCAACGCAGGCATTTAACGCCATGAAGGCCGGCCAAATGCCGACTGTTCAGGAAACTCAAAACCCTCTTATGAAGATGACCTCAATGGCATCTAATTTGTATGGTTTGGGCAAAATGGGTAATGCAGCTTATGGCAAGGCAGCCGAGTTGCTTGGTCAAAGCGCGCCCACGCCTGCGGGCGGACTTGCCTCGGCTTACCCTGCGGCTGCTGCCGGCACTCCCGTGCCATTAGCGCGCCCTGAGGGGCTTGGAGCTGCAGCGTCCACGTCTAGCGCCGCGACAAGTGTTGCGCCTAGCGCTGGCGAGGCCGCATTAGCTGCCAACGCAAGCCCGACTGGCCTTGCCGCTGCCCACGGTGCGGCTGAGGCAACCGCTTCTCCCGCGCTTGGTGAATTGATGGGTACTGGCGCCGCAGAAGCTGGATCTGCAGCGGCTGGCGCAACTGAGCTTGCTGCTCTTGGTGACACTGCTGCCGGCATTGGCGCTGGCCTCGCTGACGCAGGCCTTATTGCTGGCGGCGCAGAATCCGCTTTAGAATTTTTGCCAATGTTTTTCCTAAATCGCGGTGGCCGCATTGGTAAAGCGGGCGGCGGTGGCTTAGGTTCGCATTCAAACGTCATCAACCAAAACGACCCCAAATATCACGCGATGAAAGTGTCGTTTAATAACCTTGTTCACAAATATGATAACCCGCTGTTGGCTGCCGCCGCAATGAATGCAGGCGTGCAGACAGTTGATAACGCCATCCGTCAGGCCGCTCACACAGGCAAAGAGATTAGCGATTTCCTGCCCAAGGAAACCGTGACCTACATGTATCTGCTGACGCAGGCGGCACTCGGCGCTCACTCAAAATTAAAGCAGCGCGTGGCTCGCAAGTCTGGCGGACGTACTGGCTACGCATTGCCGGGCTTTGTTTCAGCGTCCGACGCACAAGGCACGACCGATACGTTGTCAACGCCTGATCAAACTGGCGATCAAAATGTGCAATTGGCGTATAATTATGCCAATCCTCAAACTATGGGCGGCCATTATAGTGAACCAGAATGGCAAGCTAAAAATTTGACCACTGTTGAAATTCCTGACAGAGGCAAGTGGACCGTTAATAAACAAGCGGCGCCACACTTCCAAAGCTTCTTGCAAGAATTGGATTCAATGGGCTATCCGCTTTCTTCAAGTGGCGGTTTTAATCCAAGAAATATTCGCGGGACAAATACGCCGTCGCAACATGCTTATGGCAATGCCATAGACATTAATGCTGAAGATAATCCGCAGGGTTCAACACGGACAAATCTTCCCGACAATATTGAAGAAATAGCCAAGAAGCATAATTTGGTTTGGGGTGGTAATTTTAAAAACAACCCAGACCCTATGCACTTTGAGTATGATCCTCGCGTCAATGATCCTGACGCGCAGAAAAATGAAGTGGCAAGCAATGAAGCAACGGGTAAGCCAAAGTCATTTAACGGCCTGTCACCGCAAAAAGGCCCATTTGAAAAGATCGCCGACACTGTTGGCGTTCCCGATGTCGTGCCGCGCGAAGCAAGCTTCTGGGTGCCGTTGATTGCGGGCCTCGGTGGTATGCTGGCGTCTAACCAATACCGCTTCTCGCAGCGCCTCGGTGAGGGCTTGCTTGCCGGCGCCGGTGCTTACGGTGCGCAGCAGGACCGTGAGTTTAAGCAGCAGCAGTTGGCGCAGCAGGCTCAATTGCAAGAAAGCCAGATTATGAAAAATACTCTGGGCCTTGCAGCCGAACGGTTTAGACCAATTGGCAACGGTCAATTTTATGATAATATCCGTGGTGAAGCCATTAGCGCAGATGAATATCGCAACCGTTTAAACCAGATCCCTGGCTTCTCTAAATATGCTGGGTCTATGGGTATGGCGGGCGCTGGTAATAAATCTGCCGGTGAAACTAACCAGCCAACTGGTCAAACAACAGGGCAGCCTGAAGCAAAGGCCGCTGCGCAACCTTCTGCGAATAAACCTGTAAGCAATGAACTTCCAAAAAATATTTCGGACGTTCAAGATATTTACAAGCACATTGACTCCATTCCGGAAGTGGCGAACGCTAAAAAGGCTTATGAATCCTTATCCTTGCAGGCACAAGACCCTGCGCTGATTGCCTCTGGGCAGTCTGCGGCTATCAGGGCGCAAGCCGCTCAAGCGTTAAATGTTTACAACGATGTGCGTAACAAATACGCAACGGTCGCTGTAGAAGAAGCCAAGAAAAAGATGGAGACGTCATACGCCCCACAGTTTACTGAAACAGGCGTAAAAATTATTAACCCTGAAGGTCCGGCTATTACACAGCAGCCATCTGCTCAACCCTCTGGTGCGCAGGAAGTTAAAAAGGCCACTATGGATCCCAAAACAGCCACGGTAACAAGCGCTGTACCTGCGGCGCCTGCTAATGGCGGCTTGCCTCCTATTAACGTGCCTAAGGGTTCTATTGTGACTGAATTGCCTGAGTCGCATAAAGAGCAGCAAAAAAATGATTCCGCTTTCTATAAGGACTTTTTAGAGAAGCAGCCAGATGTTGATCGGGCGATGGCACTTGCTGATCAAATGACTAATGCGTTTAAACTTATTAAGAGTGGGGCAACAACTAATATGTTGGCTGGCTACGCTGCTATTGCTGACTCATACGGAGATCACGACCTCGCCAAACGGATATTAGGCGGCGATTTAGGCGCAGCTCAATTGATCCAAAAGGACAAAGTTAACCTTGTTTTGCAGCAATTGAAGGCCGCACAACCACGGTTTGCTCAATCTGAATTTAACAAATTGAGTGACGTAGGAACGCCAGACGTTGATTTGTCGGCTAAGGCCAACCACGCCATGCTTGCCTCATTAAAGGGTGGCTCAATGTGGACCAAGCAATTTATGAATGACTGGCAGGTTGCGCAACAACAAGGTTGGAAAAGCCCGTCAGCGTTTTATAACGAATGGGCAAAGGCCAATCCAATTAGCACTTACGAAGAAGCCGCTAGAAAGCAAATCGGCACTTTCGGCGGTATGGATTTGCCAAAACATGAAGAGTGGACTGCCGGCGCCACTTACGTTGTCCCCAAAAATCTTAGCAAGGAACAAATGGGCGCACTTAGCAAACGCGGGTTAACTTCTGGAGATATTTTCCGTTACGATGGGAAAGACATTCAAAAAGTTAACCCAGCCGATATGTTTAAATTTGGGGTGCAATAATGGAAGAAGACGATCTTCAAAAATTATTTGGATCCCAAACGACGTCGACTGATCAAACTGGCAACAATGATTTGTCGTCAGCATTTGGCAGCGGCGCTAAAGCCTCCAATGTTGGCATTGCGGAGGACGTTGGCCGCTCTATGAGGGCGCAAGCTGCATTGGCTCCAGCTGATATAATTGGCTTGCCTGGCACTATTGGTTTGGCGGCTAGGGCAGCACGTCAAAGGCTGTCAGAAGATGAGTCGCCCATATATTCAGACCCGCTTAACTTGGGTTTAAACAAAATTGAATTTAATCAGGAGCCGGAACCACCTACTGCAAAAGAATTGTCAGGTGATTATGGTGTTTTTTTTGGCACGCACCTTCCGACAGTGCAGGGCGTTGAAAGAAAAATTAAAGAAGCGTATCCGCCTGCAGAATATGAATCAACGACAGTGCCAGGTAAAATTATGGGCGGCGGCTCACGCTTTGCGTCTGGCGCTGCATTAACTGGCGGACTTGCCGAATTGCCCACCTTTGTAAAGGGTGTTTATGGCGGCGCCAAGGCTTTGCCTCTTTTAACTGAAGCCGCAACTTCAACGGGAAAGCAGGCTCTTGAAAACTTTATGGCCGGCGTTGGGTCAGAGTCAGCTGGCTTTCTTACGGAGAATACCGAGGCGGAGCCATATGCTCGTTTCTTTGGTTCCGTTTTGGGCCTTGGAACATCTAAAGCCGCTGGCAAAGCTTTATCTTCTCTTGGCAGTTACATGTCTGACATGGTTCAAACTGCATTTATGCCAAACGCTAAAGCCAAAGCTGACCTTGCGCGTGTTTTGGCTGAAGATTTTATTGACAATCCCGCGCTCCTTTCCAAAGTGCAGGAAGCTGTGAGTAATGGCGCCACTCCGAATGTGTTTGATTACAAAGGCCCAAAGACGGATGCCTTTTTAAAGAAAATGGGCTATGGCACTGATGAAACGCGCGACGCTACAGCTGCAATAAATACAGCAATTAAAGGCCGCGCTGACGCTTCTAAAACGGCTCTCGGCCAACACATAGAAGACACTTTAGGCGTGCCTCTTGATGCTGGTGCTCGTTCCGCATCAATCGATCAAATTAATAAAAACATAAATGATACCGTTTACGATTTAGCGCGTAATTCACCAAATGCCCAATCCGTCTTTAACGACAAATTGAAAAATCTTTTGCAGATTGATGATGTGAAATCTGCAATTAGAAAAACGGCGTCTGACGCCACAGATCCGCAGTCTGGTATTAAACTGTTTCAAGAGGGCAAGCCTGGCACTCCTGGCAGTTATGTTCAAACTGACAGAGGTATTCAGTGGCAGGCTGGTACACCCGCAGTTCCGCCGCAAGCTCCTAATTTGCAGTTTTGGGATTCAGTCAAACAAAACATTGACGATAAAATTTCAACTGCATTGCGGGCGGGTGAAAACAATGAAGCGCGTCGCCTCATTAGTTTAAAAAACAGACTTACAACTGAGGTTGATAGTATTGTGCCGGAGTATGCCACAGCGCGTGGCGCGGCCGCCGAAGGCATGGGCGCTACAAACGCGCTTGAGGCCGGCTACAATGCTATGAAAAATATTAACGCATTTAAATCTCAAGACGTCATCAATAGCTTTAATAAAATGAATGACGCGCAAAAAATGATGGCACAAGAGGGTGTGGCATCATTTTTAAAAGAATTTGCTGAAACCAATGGTCCGGAAAAATTAGCAAAACTTATGGAGAAGCCTAATTTAAGTCAGCGGGCCAAATTGTTTTTGGGTGATGAGAATTTTAATTCTATTTATGGCCGCGCCAAATCTGAAGCGTACTTAAACAAAACGGCGCCTATTACTGACCCGACAAACAGAAGATCATTATTAGATAATTTGCCGTCTTGGGGGCCAGGTTTTACAGCTGGCGCTGGTACGGCAGTTTATGAATTACTACAGCACGGTGCAATGGATCCTGCATCAAGTGCTAAAGTAGCTATAGCATTTATTGGTGGTCAATTGAGCAAGGGCGCACTTAATGCCGCAGAGTCAAAAGTGGCTCCTGAAGTCATGCGCTTGGTTGGATCCAGTGACAAAAAAGACATTCAACGTCTTGGCCAATTGGCTCAAGAAAACATAGCGGCGCGCAACTTGATAGACAAATCCGGCAATTTTGTTCAACAAACGGCGTTCAATGCTTTGCGGTCTAATCCTCCTCCGCAAGGTTCTTCACGCCCAGAAAACTACCCAACTGAGGGCTACGCTCGCGGCGGTAAAGTGACCAACAGCAAAAAACAGATGCTAGTCAAGCGGCTGATGGATCTTGCCGAGAGGGCGAAAAAGGAAGTATCTAAGAACACCGAGCCGTTACTCAATGCTCCTGACGAGGCCATCGTCAAAGCGCTTCATGTGGCTAATCAGGCAATCTAAAGGATCAAGGTCATGGTTTCGACGTATACCACCAACAAGGCCATCGAAAAACCAAGCAACAACTCGTATGTTGATTCTTGGAACGTGCCAGTCAACAACGACTGGGACATCATCGATCTCGCTTTCGGCGGTATTTACACGCTGCCACTGACAAACTCAAACGTCACGCTGACGCAGGCAAACGTGCAAAGCGTCTGCATCCTGCTGACCGGCACACTCAGTGCCAACGTCACCGTGTCATTCCCCGCGCTCGTGGCCGGCTTTTACATCGTGCGCAACACCACGAGCGGGTCTTACACTGTCACACTCAACTCGGCTTACAGCGGCGGCAGCGCCAGCGTGACCGCAACGCAAAGCGCCAATACGTTTATCTGGTCAGACGGTCAAAACGTCTATAAGGCCGACGCGTCGGTCTCCACGGCCGGCACGGGTATCTCTATAGCCGGAAGCACGATCAGCCTGTCAACGCCCGTCGCTGTGGCAAATGGCGGCACTGGAAACTCAACTTACACGGACGGCCAAATCCTGATCGGTAACAGCTCGACCGGCGGACTGACTAAAGCCAATTTGACGGCCGGATCTAACATCACAATCACAAATGGCAATGGCACCATTACGATCGCCTCCACAGGCGGCGGCAGTGGCACTGTGCCTAACCCGTTTGCGACTGGCTATCTGTTTTCAACTTAATACGCCCCATAGACACGTTTTGTTGAGCGCGGATGTCTTTGTTGCTCCACGTCCAGCACTCGCCGGTGTCGTCTTGAAAGCAGACCCACAACAGGTCTGCCTCTTCTCCGTAGTCAATCATAAAATGGCACAAGGCCTTACCCTTAGGGGTGTCGAGGGGTAAAGCGGGATTTAGCTGCAAAATCATGATTGTCCAACCTTTTGTAAAGCGCAATCGGAGTATAGCACAATTGTGCGTGATAGGCACAGTAGGCGCCGCGCTCTTTGGGGTGGCCGCAATAAAACGTGTCTTGCACGGTCGTTGATTCTGTTACGGGGTAGCGGCAGGAATATAATTTAAGTCGGTAATTCGTATGTTTTTGTCAGGCGTTGGCACCTCAAACATGAGGGGTATTCTGACTTTGCTTATTGATATTTTTTTAACTGGCTGGGGCGGTCTTTCTTTTTTTGTTTTATTAATGACTGACATCACTGGGCGGCTAAATCTTACACTTTCTGCATTTTTATTGCGGTGCCTCGACACAATGCCCATGACGGCGTTGCGCGTTTTGCCAGTCTTTTGCGCAATCATTGTGCTAGAATAACCCTTATTCCACATGTTCAGTATCGCTTTTTTCATTGCATCCATGTCATTCACCTATTATGTTAAAACAAGTTCAGGCCACTCCCCCTGAACTGGGCAGAACTTGCCACTGGCCTCCAAGGTCAGTGGTATTTTTTTAATGCGTGCTGCGCGAGGCGGCGCATTTTTTCGGCAACGACATTTAAAATGCCAGGCTCAACCGAAATGATTTGCAGCGCCTCTTCGTAAATTTTTACGTCAGTTATCAGCCGCTCGTATTCTTCTCGCCTGATAATCATGAAACCTTGATCAAACAGGTCTTGATATTTTACACTTCCTTTAACCATGTTTTTTACAATCTTTAATTAGTTGTTAATGTAAAAATCAATGCATGTTATAAATGATTTGTAAAGTAAAAATGTGTGTCATTTTATTTACATAATAAAATTGTTTATATTGCAAAGCCTTAACGGATAAGGAATTGTACCGTGGGAAGTTTTACGCCTGATGAGGTAATGGCTCATACCATTAAAATATATAATGAAACCAAATCTATACGGGGTACGGCATTTGTAATGAACTTACCCCGACAGACAGTTCAATCAAGACTAAAAATTGCAAGAGATACATATCCAGAATTATTTGAAGAAAAGAAAACCGAAATACAGAATTGGGTAGTTCCCGCCATCCATTATCCTGAAACCGATATAAAAAGCATATTGATTGGCGGCGACGCCCACATCTGGCCAGGCGAGCCAACCATTATGTGGAAGGCCTTTGCAAAGGTCGCCAAGCAACTTAAACCAGACTGTATTGTTCTCAATGGCGACATTCTCGATGGCGCCCGCGTGTCGCGCCACAGTCGCGCCTTGGGGTCTAGGGCGCCCAAAATATCGGAAGAAATTGAAGCCGTCAGGGCGCACATTAAGATGCTGCCACTCGCCAACCAAAAAATATGGACGATGGGTAATCACGACATACGCGTTGACAATTACCTTGCGTCGGCCGCGCCAGAACTTGAAGACTATGC
>Ga0114960_10000360_pt1 | contig 38051 bp, 9 predicted proteins | sample C_130625_MF_Meta_FD_92637 | JGI IMG/M metagenome (GOLD analysis project Ga0114960, IMG submission 92637) | Freshwater microbial communities from Lake Croche, Canada to study carbon cycling - C_130625_MF_MetaG | ecosystem: Environmental > Aquatic > Freshwater > Lake | place: Lake Croche, Canada...
ACTCTCGGAGTCATTGGTAATTCTGTGGTTTCTTTGAATTGGACCGCTCCTTTCAACGAAGGAAATGCAATTACTGCTTATTATGTAACATATTACAACGGCGCTTCTTTGACTGGAATAAATGCAGTCGCCAGTGGAACTTCCTCGAATACAGTTACTGGATTAGTAAATGGAACCCTATATACATTTACAGTGACTGCTCAAAATGCGGCGGGTAATTCGGTTGTTGTGGCGGCTAGTAATGTATATGCCACTCCGTATACTATACCCGATAGTGTCGTTTTTGCCACTTCTTCAACTGTTGTAGGAAATTCTCAAGTTTCCTTGGTTTGGGCAGCTCCTTTTAACCAAGGAAATACAATTACTAGTTACTATGTGACATATTACAATATGACATACAATACTTCTAATATTGTAATTCTTTCTGGAATCACATCTAATGTGATTATTTCAAATTTGATTAACGGTAATTTGTATATTTTCAATATTGCTGCTCATAATGCAGCAGGTAATTCAGCAATTTCTAGTAGTAGTAATGTATCCGCCACTCCATACACAGTTTCTAATCCTCCTACTAATTTAACTGGAACTTCTGGAAATAGCTATATTACGTTGAACTGGGGTTCTCCTGTTTTTAATGGTGGAAATACAATTACTGCATATAATCTATACAATTCTACTATATCAACTACAGTCCCTGTTTATTCTGGTTCTGTTTTGAGTAATACGGTTACTGGGTTAACAAATGGAAATACCTACGTTTTCTATACGGTTGCTCAAAATGCAGCGGGTAATTCTGCTCCCTCTAATATTCTTACTTTAATACCATATACAGTTCCTTCTGCGCCACAAACTTTTAATATATCGCCTGGAGTTAATATAGCCGATTTAACTTGGACGGCTCCTTCAACAACTGGCGGAACTCCTGTAACACATTACAATATTTTCTACGGAATTGGACTTTCTTATTCTACTTCTCTTGTGCCTAACTTGGTCGTTGATCCAGGAGTTACTGCAAATACGGTTACTGGATTAACCATAGGGTCCACATATAATTTTTATATTACTGCTCAAAATATGGTGGGTAATTCGGCTCCTTCTGGAAATGTAAGTATTATTCCAAATAATAATTTAATTAAACAATCCAACCCATTTTCACCAATAATTATAAATGGAACACCTGGTATTAACGTGACAACAACAACATATATTCAACCCGTGTATTCTGGAAAAAGTTCAATAACAAACTATAATATTTTAAGAAATGGAACTGTAATAGATTCTCAATTGCCGACATATAATGGAAATATATCAATAACTCCGCAATTCTACTATCCTTTCAATTTAAGTGATCTAACTGGAACATTATTATTAGATTATGCAACAAATAGTAATTGGTATACCAATTGTTTTGGAAATATTACATCAAGCAATTTTGCGCCAAATAGCAATTCGTCACTTTATTTAAATAATCCTATAGGATACGATGGGAATTCAATTCAATCCATTAATATTTCTAATTATATTTCAATAAATACATCAAATACAATATATTCATTCTGTATTTCTCCTGATAATAAAAAAATGTTTATTATAGATGGTTATATAGGATTATATTATTTAAACAATTCAAATGGTGTTTGGGATACCACACCAAATACTCTCAATACTCAAATCCTACCAACAGGTTCAAGTGGATTAGTCTCCAACTTTAATCGTGGACATATACCAAGTATTACATCATCATATACAGGAAATATAATAATTTATTCATTATCTATTGATGTATTTTGCAATGTCGGTATTTGGAATGGAGTAAATGACTTTTCATATAATTCAATAACAACAACCTCAAATTTTTCTGGAGGTAGTGTACAAAATACATGTATCACAAAAAATTCTTCTAGGATTATTGCAATTATAAGCAGTACCGGCTCAAATTCTGGAAATGGGATTTTCATTTCGACATATAATTCTTCTACACAAATATATTCAGATTTATCAGCTACTTCAATAAATTATAGTGTAATTGGAAGTAGATTCAACCAACCATCTATCGCATGTACTGATGACGGTTCAAGAATTGTTTTTGGTTCTAATCAAAATAGTAGCACCCTTTTTATCGGCATTTGGTCATCTAATACTTACAGTATAAGTTCTTCTTTTGTAGGGTTAGGTTGGAATGTTGGATTACAATTATCAAGTGATGGAAATATTTTGTATTTTGCGGGTAAAAATGGAACTCTTTATTATTCATTTTGGAATGGTTCTAACTATCCAAGCATTTCTACCTTAAATACTTCAACTAATGCAAATGCTCAAAATAATACTATTTCATTATCTTACGATAATTCTAGTTTGTATGTCTTAATTAATAGCTATATTTATCCATTAAATCTAAATTACATTTATAAAAATAATAATTATTTAAACATTAGTTATTATAATCCTATTTCAATTAGTTCAAATGGGGTTTCTATTGCAACTTGGATCAATTTATCATATAATAGTGGTTGTATTTTTGATTTTGGTCTTGGTAATTCATGGTATAATATAATACTTCAAGTAATTAATAATTATATTTCTATGACAGTATATAATGGTTCCATCCCATATACAGTAGTTGACACAACAACATATTTAAATTTAAATACTTGGTATCATATTGCATGGACAATGACAAATACAAATCCTTCATTATGGACATTATACATTAATGGTTCTATTATTATAAATAATACTATCAATACTTATTATCCAACTCAATATAATAGATCTAATAATTATATAGGATATACATCTAACTATAATATTAAACCATTTAATGGTTACATGGACGCATTTACAATTTACAATTATGCATTATATCAATCAAATATTATTTCTCTTTATAATAATAGTTCAAATGTCAATTTTTCATTGAATACTTATTCATATATAGATACGCAAGTTTCTGGTGGAACAACATATAATTATTCGATAACAGCTACAAATTCTTATGGAACTTCTATATCAAGTAATATAATTTCTATATTACCATACTCAATACCAAGCCAGGTAATAAATCCAAATACAACCGTAAATAATTTATCTTTAATTTTATCTTGGAATTCTCCCGTTTCGAATAATGGAAATTCTATAATTTATTATAATATATATGCTGGATTATATGGAAATACATTTAATAATACATCATTTATTACATCGATATCTTACCCTATAAATACATATACTATTACATATCCAACTATTCAATCCTATGCCGCTTATACATTTTATATTACAGCACAAAATGCGGCGGGCAATTCGACACCAGTTTCAGTTAGTTCTTCGCCTATTTCTCCTGCAACTGTTCCTATGTCTTTAAGTTTGAGTGGTGTTCCTGGAAATGGAAGTGATACATTGACTTGGTCGGCACCACTTTATGACGGCGGTTCTTCAGTTACTGCGTATAATTTGACTAGAAACGGAACCAATATTTACAATGGTATTCCACCAGTCACAGGAAATGTGATAATTTCACCCAACTATTATTACGCATTTAACCAGACGGATGTATCAGGAACACAAATTAAAAACAATGCAACTGGTTTATATGATGCTAGTTTGAATACAGGTAATTTGATTAGTTCAACGAGTATTGTTAATAGTGGTTCATTGAAATTGACACCTACTTTTAATAATGGTTATGTTAATACTTCCAATGTTTTTACTTCTACTATTAATATATGGTCTATTGGGTTTTTAAATAATAATGTTTTTTTACAGTGCGGAAATTCATCTTCAACAATTCCTGTTATTGGAAATATTATAAGTGGAAGTAATACTACCTTATCAATAAGTCCTAATATCTACGGACAACTATCTATATCAAACAGCAAACAATATATAATTAATATGAAATCACAATCTACCCAATATTTTGATATTTACTTGAATACGAATACTGTTATTACTTGGGTTAAAACTGTAACATTAACTGCTGGTATATCTATGATATTGTTTACATTCAATGACACAAAATTAATTATGCTTGGAAACAATGATTCATCTTTTTATTTAACTGATTGGAATAGCGGTTCTCCAACAACATCTTTGACTGCACAGCCAAATATTACTGGCGATTCAGTTGGTAATGGATGGGCCGCAATGGCAGTTACGAATGATGGAACTCGTCTTGTTTTTTTTAATAATGGAACCCAAGATTTAAAATTTACTACATGGAATTCTACGACTAATAGATATGATTCATTTACGCAGATATATAATTTTTCATTCTCGAACGTTATGAATAGAGTTGTTTCTCTTATTGTAACACCAAATGCTTCTGCAATATATTTTACTGGATACTCTGCACAAGCAGGAACCGTTGATTATATACGTTATCTTTCATGGAATGGAACAAATTATAATACTTATACTACTCTTAGTTATAGTACTCCAACTGCTGGAATTTTATATTTATTAAATTCAACTATATATTATTATGACCAAAATAGTAGTAATATAAATACATTATTGGTTACCATAATATATAATTTACAATATGCAATACTTCCTTCAAATATAAGTATTCCTTCCACCGGTCTATCCGTCTCCACTTGGATTAATCCTTCATCTTCGACAGGAACTATTTTTGAACTCGCAAACGGTGCAACTTCAGATAATATCATATTAAGTATAAACAGCGGGTATTTATCTGCCACTCTTTATTACGGGTCTACTCCATATACCATAACTGATACTACTACTGCAATCCCAACCACTTCTTGGAGTCACGTGGCTTGGACTATTTCTAATTCCACGCCTCCTAGTTGGAGTCTCTTTGTCAACGGAAATATCGTTGTCACTACATCGTCAAATACTATTTATCCCAGTTCCACCGTTCGGTCGCTCAATTACATTGGTAAATCTTCGAATTCGACCTATACATCATTTTCCGGTTACATTGATGATTTCAGAGTTTATTACTCACCTCTGAATCTAAGTGATATTTCCGGTTTGTATGGTAATGTTATTTCTCCATCAGTTACTCGACCTGTTTATACTTATACGGATATTAGTGTGAATTATGGAACTACATACACTTATTCTGTTACTGCTCAAAATACAGTGGGTAATTCGGTGCCAATTTCCGTTACTTGTTCTCCTTTCCCTTCTCCAGCTGTTCCTACAACTCTAAGTTTGAGTGGTGTTGCTGGAAATGGAAGTGATACATTGACTTGGTCGGCACCAAATTATGACGGCGGTTCTTCAGTTACTGCGTATAATTTGACGAGAAACGGAACCAATATTTATAGGGGCATTCCACCAGTCACAGTAAATGGGATAATTTTACCCAACTATTATTACGCATTTAATACTACTGATATATTAGGAACACAACTTAAAAACGATGCAACTGGTTTGTATGATGCTTCAATAAGTGATCCTATAATGATTAATACGTCGACTTATAAAATAGGTAATGCTTCTTCATTATTAATACCGAGTATTAATGGGGTTTCAACAACATCTAGTATTTATTTTGATTCATCTTTTAACCCTAATAATGCACAAGTTTCTGGAATTGCCGTAAATAATAACAAAGATAGAATGCTTATTTCTTCATATGTGAGTAAATCTGCTTATTTATATTTAAAAACAAATAATGTTTGGACATATAGTTTAACTTTAGTATCTATTGCTTCAAATAATCCAACATATGCAATAATCTCTGCCCCTATAATTGGGGTTAAAATGTCATCAGATGGGTCAATAGCAGTTATAGCTACATCAACTTGTATTTGTTATTCTTGTATTTGGAATAATAGTACTAGTAATTATGGTAATTTTAATCAAATTAGTCTGTCTCCTGGGAATACTCTGTGGGGGATTTGTATGACTTCGGATGGTTCAAAATTTATAATCAATACATCCATTGGAACATATTTTGCTACTTGGAATTCAGGACTATCAAAATATAACACTTTCCAATGGACCCGTATGTCGGATGGTATTTCAAATCAAATAAGTACAGGATTTGGAGTTGCTTGTACCGCGGATGGTTCTAAAATTATATACAGTAAGAATAATCAACCTTCAAATACTATTTATTTCGCTATTTGGAATACGATTAGTAATACTTATATTGAGAGTAGCAATTCGTTTACAACAAATTATGGGGTTACCGGACTAACCGCATCAAGTGATGGTTCAGTATTATTTATTGGAACATATACTAATAATAATACATCAGTTGCATATTATACTTTCTGGAATTCTTCGTCAAATAATTATGACAATGCTACTAATTATATTTCATCAACGTTAATACCAAGTTCGAATAGTTTGAACGGTGTATATGGAATAGAAATGTCAAGAGATAATTCTACATTATATATTTCACCGCAAACTTTTCCTATAATATATTCTCTTTCATTAATTCAAAGAAACCAATATATAACATTGCCATCAAATATAATGATTAATTCTAATGGGTTATCTTTCATAACTTGGATTAATCCTTCTACTACATCTGGAACTATATTCGAATTAGCCAACGGTTCAACTTCCGATAATATTATATTTGGAATAAATAGTGGATATTTGACATCGACTGTTTATTACGGCTCTACCCCATATACCATAACTGATACTACTACTGCAATCCCAACCGCTTCTTGGACTCACGTGGTTTGGACTATTATTAATTCTACGCCTCCTAGATGGAGTCTCTTCGTCAATGGAAATAATGTTATCACTACATTGTCAAATACTATTTATCCTAGTTCGGTGGTTCGGGCGCTCAATTATATCGGTCAATCTTCAAATTCCTCCTATACATCATTTTCCGGTTACATTGATGATTTCCGCATTTATTACTCGCCTCTGTATCCAAGTGATATTTCCGGGTTATATGGTAATGTTATTTCTCCATCAGTTACTCGACCTGTTTATACTTATACGGATATTAGTCTGAATCATGGAACTACATACACTTATTCTGTTACTGCTCAAAATAGAGTGGGTAATTCTGCTGATTCTAATAATATAAGCCTTATACCATGAATAGTTACTTATACTCCACAAACTTTCACTGCGAGACCTGGTAGTAATATTGCTTCTCTAACTTGGACTACACCTTTATAAAACAGTGGTTCCGCGATCACACACTACAATATTTACTATGGAGTCGAAATTTCATATTCTACTTCTTTGATGCCGAACTTGGTGGTTGGTTCAAGTGTCACTTCAAATACAGTAAGTGGTTTAACTTTTTACTTGGGGTTGTTCCACAGTGCAAAATTTTATCAAATTAAAAATAAGTTCAATCAAAATAATTACAGCATAATTGGTTTTATTCTATATAATAAACAAATTATATAGAAATAAATACCCCAAGTAAAGTGTTAATTCATCAGTTTCTATCCAAAAAATTGAAAAGCTTTTTTTAAATAATATCATATACATTATTTAAACCATCAACCATGCAAAGACAAATTCGAAAAACGGCGATTCTCCCTCCCCTCTATTTCTCGTGGATAATGGAGACTTCCGCGGCGAATCAAGTTATTACATCTTACCGGGAATTTCCCCTCGATGTTTTCCGTCATATAAAAGATTTTCTCCTCATTCCCCCCCTAGAATGGAATCAAATTCAAGCTACACGCGAAAAAAAATCGGAAATTCGCATCCTTTTTACGAAGCCTTCGGTTTGTTCGCGTTATAATCGCGGGCTAGAATACAACGATTTCAACAACGTAAATTACGAATTCTTCTCCTTTGCGATTTATCCAATGGTAAACATACAATTACATTGCTGCTGTTATTGCGGTGAATTTGTTAATACCACATGTCATTGTATGACGTATTCGCTGCATGATCGTGTGTATCGCATTGACACTTTACTCCCCACAATTGAAGAAGATGATTATGAGGATTATTAAGGATAATGCCATCCCAATCCCCACTCTACAAAAAACTAACATTCCATTGAGGATGTATCTGTCATTAGCAAGGCCACGTCTTTCGTTATCTGGTCTTGATTATTATACAATAAAATTTTGATGTTATTCGTCTTATACGTGCGAAAATTATCGAACCGTTTCTCCCCTTCTACAAACGGCGTTTCTTCATTTTCCATTTTATCCAAAAAATCCTGTATGAGTTTCTTTGTTTTCTCGTCGATTTTATTCGCCGACTGCAATTCGTCGTAAATTGCCTCGATATCCGTCAATCGGTAGGTTACCACGTCGTCCAGTAAATCCTTTTTCAAAACTGTGACGAAATAACCTTTTTTTTCGTCGTATTTATACGCATAATCATCTTTCAAATTCGTTATCAGAATATTCTTGAATTGGTGATTCGTTCCACAATGGGCGATTTCCACGATTTTTTCGAGTGCCATCATTTTCGCCCCGATGATTTGCCGTTTCTGTTGCTCCGTAAGAACTCGGAGAATTTCTTCATTTCCAACCGAAAATATTTGGATATGATTATGTATAATATTGTTGTTCGAATTATTTTGGGCATTATAAAAACTCCTTTCTATCAAGATTTTATTCACTGCTTTGAATGTCTTTGTATCTAATCGCTTCGATTTCAACAGTTTTTTCTGGAGTCGCACGATTTCTTCCGTCCGTTTCAATGTTTCTTGAATGCGCATATTTTCCGTTTTTAAATGCGCGATTTCCTGATAATTAGACATACACCGTTGATAATGCACCCACCTCGACTGTATTGTTGCGTATTTTTTATTGCAATGTTTACATGCGTATTTTTTAGAACATTTTTCAGACTCATATTGAATCATTTCTTTGGATTCCATTAACTATTACTGCTTATAAAATAATATTTATATCGTTCTCTTTTTGATCATATACTTAATTCCGGGCTTCGCCCGAGGCTGCTGCCGTATAAAAAAAGTGGTTGTTTTTGGATTTCGTTTGGTGGGATAATGACAGGTTTACGCGGTTTACGCAATTTACACAAAAATATATGAATTTATTGGAAACATAAACAATCGATTCCTTCTTGGCAACATAAACAATCTACGCAATCTTGGTCGTCATATTCTTCCGTTTTCACCAAGGGACGACGACTACGCTTCAATGAAGAATCTCTGGATTCGTGTTGTTTTTTTTCGATGAACGTTATCTTATCTTTCGCAAATTTCCCCTTTGGGGTTTGAAACATTTTGATCGGGTTTTCTTGGGTAAAGGTAACTCGTTTTGTGTTTGGATTTTTCGGAACGTTTTCTCTGCGCCCGCGCCTTGAATTATCCTTTCTAGGTATTTCATACGAGGATGATATATTTGTCTCGATTGATTCGTCGATTTCAATCTTTTGGATTTTTTTTACTTTTTTTTCATGCGAACGTTTAATCCGCCGCGTATTTTCTTTTGTAGAAAAATCAATATTGTCAACATAGAAAACAACCTCTTCGTCATTGCTATCTATGCTATCTATTTCTTTTTCAATCTTGTTGTCTGGGACTTTATAGTGTGATGGTAACCATGCTGGGTAGTAGAGATTCCATGAACGATTTATCTTACGAAGCTCTCTTTTAGACAATGAAAACCCTTCTTCGTTATCGTTATTATACATTTAGAACTGTGTTTTTAAAATAATAATATAAATATAAACTTCAATCAATTTTACATAATCTCAACAATATATTAGTCTGGGTTCACATCTAACAATCTTCAGTGATGATGTATGGTGCAAAAAACGGGAATTGAAATTCCCATAAAAATATCATCAAAATATCATCATAAAATGATGATATTTCTGTTTTTGAGATTTATGGATAAGGGACACCATTTCTGCTTTGCGGAGCTGTTATATTCGGTATTTTCCTTATCATAACTATTTATAAAATATCATCATTTTTCGTGAAAACGAGATCGGAGGAAAGTTTGTCTATTTTGAAAAGACAGTAAAACTTTTTTTCAGATTTTTATTTTCTGGTTTTTATTTTCTGGTTTATTTTCTGTTTTCTTGGAAAATAGATCCTATACATTATTCTTTAACGGGGCTTCGCCCCTCCTGCCGAACGGTTGGCCAGAACAGTGATGATGTATGGTGCAAAAAACGGGAATTAAAATTCCCAGAAAAATATCATCAAAATATCATCATAAAATGATGATATTTATGTTTTCGAGATTTATGGACAAGGGAAACCATTTCTGCTTTGCGGAGCTGTTATATTCGGTATTTTCCTTATCATAACTATTTTAAAAATATCATCATTTTTGGGGAAAATGAGATCGGAGGAAAGTTTGGCCGTTTTGAAAAAAGAGGAGTAGATTTTTTGGAAGAAACTTATTTTATTTATATTTCTGTTTTCTTGGAAAATGGATCCTATACTTATCATTCGTTCGGGGCTTCGCCCCTCCATCCCTCCGTTCAATTGACCGCCAAATTCGCAACCCGGAGGGGCTTCGCCCCGGACAGAGATTGAGTATGGCGCAAAAAACGGTATTTGAAATTCCCAGAAAAATATCATCAAAATATCATCATAAAATGATGATATTTATATTTTCGCGATTTATGGACAAGGGACACCATTTCTGCTTTGCGGAGCTGTTTTATTCGGTGAATCTCTTATCATAACTATTTATAAAATATCATCATTTTTGGGGAAAATGAGATCGGAGGAAAGTTTGGCCGTTTTGAAAAGACAGTAAAACTTTTTTCCTGATTTTTATTTTTTGTTTTATTTTCTGTTTTCTTGGAAATAGATCCTATACATTATTCTTTAACGGGGCTTCGCCCCTCCTGCCGAACGGTTGGCCAGAACAGTGATGATGTATGGTGCAAAAAACGGAAATTGAAACACGCCGGAAAATATCATCAAAATATCATCATTTTATGATGATATTTCTGTTTTCGAGATTTATGGATGAGTGACACCATTTCTGCTTTGCGGAGCTGTTTTATTCGGTATTTTCCTTATCATAACTTTTTAAAAAATATCATCATTTTTCGTAAAAATGAGATCGGAGGAAAGTTTGGCCGTTTTGAAAAGACAGTAAAACTTTTTTATAAAAAAAAGTTTTATAAAATTATAATTTTATAATCCTAAAACAAATCCTAAAACAAATCCTAAAACAAAACCTAAAACAAAACCTAAAACAAAACCTAAAACAAAACCTAAAACAAATCCTAAAACAAAACTTAAATCAATCAATTTCATCCAATGAGTTTATTACTTCACCATTTTCATCTTCCTCATAATCATCGTCGTCTTCATCTTCCTCGTCCTGGTCTTCATCTCCCGAAGAATATTCGCTAGATGAATCACAATCGCAACCATGATTAAATTCTCGCGGCGGCATTATTCTGCAGAATGGGCAATTATTCTCGAAAACCATTTTGTAGCAATCCAGACAAACTTCGTGGCCGCAATATAAATCGATGTTAATTTTCGTTTCCATGCAAATTCCACAATCGGCCATATTATTCAATCTTTGAAATAGTCGAAGCTTCGTTTCGTAAATCATTACTGCCGGGTATGTTTTTAAAAAGCGCAAGCATTTTTGTATATTCGGCGTAAGCGATTCAAAATTTTGTATATGATCAAATAGAATAAGTGGAGTGAAAGTATTTATCAGAACGCCCTCTGTGGAACGAAATACTTTCTTATCGTTTATTTTTTTTTCTCTCTGGATGCGTTCCTTTTCTTGGTGTTGGTCTGAATATATCACTTCAATACATTCCCGCAATGCATTGAGCATGTTTTCAGTATTTGGCTCAACATTTTTCCAATAAAGAGAAATACGCATAAATGCTTCTGGGTCGCCTTGCATTGCTGCTTGAGTATAATATTCAAGCATTTCACCGTATTGTTTTTTTGTTTCAAAGAAATTTGCAAAATTATAAAGAACAGTTTCGCTAATTGGCTCGCATTCGAGGGAACTTCTATAATAGTGTTCGGCTGTAGTAAAGTCATGTTCTTTTACTTCATATAAGATGGCAAGTTCTTCGAGAAGGTCACTACAAAGGTGGTTTATCTCAAGAGCTTGAAATAAACTTTCTTTTTGAATTTCGTCGTTACCAATATCTTCATTGTATTGTGCATTTTTTAATAAAAGATTCCCGATAATGCACATGCCAATGCATTCATCTTCTTCTTTTAATTCAAGGATGGGTTGGTCTAAAATCTCCATTATAGTTTGATTACTTATACTATTTATAATAATAATAATAAAATACATCAATTTTTTGATTATTTTGTAAAATAGTAAATAAAAATACAAGTTACAATTTGTAAAAAATTGATACACTTATTTTACTTTATTAAAATGCAATAACCTGTCATATACAATTATGTCGAACCCAATTTCAATTTATCTTCATTCTATTCCAAAAGAATGCATAAGTGAAGTTTTCAGTGCTCTTGCCAAATTAGGTAACCTAAATGGCATTGAAATCGACATACTTCGGATGAGGCAGTTACCCCAAGCGAATGATATCTCAGCAACGGCTTATTATAATTCAATGGTTGAAGATGCAATTGTGCATAGGTTATATTCGGGCGATTCGTGCGAACTTTTCCTAAAGAATTGTATTGTTACGTATGTGCGGTCCGAAGTGATAGACCCTAAAATTGAAAATAAATTTTTGAGAAGTAAAATCGAAGAAACGCTTCAAGATATTGAAGAGTGCAAACAAATTATCCAAGTCGAAATGTGGCGTAAAGAATTTCGACAAACTGCAATTGTTAAAATATATAATGAAATACAAAATAAACTCAGTGAATGCATATATGATGTATTTGCCATGAGAAATCTAGAAGAAGTCAAAGAAGTCAAAGAAGAAGCGCCACTTTTGAAAAAGAACTTTTGCCAAGGTTGCGAGAGTGGTATGATGAATCAGCAAGGACATTATGGCGGCTGTATTACAGAAGAAGAATACGCATGGTTTTAACCGCATTTCAAATATTCACTGGCATAAAGACGTTCCAAGATTATTTCAACGATTTACGAGGACGAAAAGATTTATTATATTGAATTGCGCGAAGTAATCGCATTTGTTGTTTTGCTTTCTCTTTAGAAGAACATTTTGCAAAAACCCGTCGAGTTTTTCGATTGTAAACACGATAACAATTTTTCCCCCTTACTTTTCTAGTGGCATATGGCATTTTGAATTATATATTATTATTGGAAAAAATCCGGATAAAAAGGCGCAAAAATATCCGCCCTTTTTTTATCATATATAATCACAAAGTATGGATTTGAATCTTGATTTAGACATTCACAATTATACGATTTCCGATATAGAAACATTTTTTCGTTTCAAAAAAAACCAATCATATACCTCAATTGACGTTGAACTGCGCGAAAATGAAATCCGGCAACAACTTCTTTCAAGTGGTCACATAAACAAGCGATTCAAACGCGATTTAATTGAATTTCTAACTACCGCGAAAGATTGGCTAATACATGTTATGTGCAAACCTACACAAACGCCATCCGCAATTCCAGCGAATTACAAATTGGACAACATAGATACACCCCTATCGGCGGACCCACCCGCATCAAGGGAAGTGTATGTGATCAAACGCGAAGAGACCGACGCCCATAAAAAATCGGAATATTTCCATGGACATTTAAATCCACTCAACCGCCGTATAGTTATCAAATCGTTGAATATCGATACTAGATTCCGCAAAGATATATCGCAACCTTCATCGGATTTCATCATTAATTTACCCGAAAAATACCACAATGTAGTTTCCATGCAATTTTCCGAGATTGAAATTCCGATTTGTTTTTACGGGATTTCTTCCGCCTATGGAAATAATAATTTCAGTATAACCATTCAAGATTCGTCCTATACACTCATTACCGTTCCCGATGGAAATTACACGGCAACCGATTTGACGACATTAATAAACACAGATTTATCGAACAATGGACCGCCATTTTCTTGGATAACAATCAGCTCGGATTTAAGCCAAGGGGGGAGTGGAACGGGGAAAACGATGATTCAACTTTCGCCTACGGGGGTAGAAACCATCACGTTAAATGGACCCATCAAGGTGGCTCTTAATTTTGCGCCGGATTTGACATCTTCTGCGAGTAATTATGAATTAACGACGCGATTAGGTTACAATTTGGGATTTCAGCGACAAAAATACGATAAACTATTTTCTCTGTCAAATACGACCCTTTATTCCGAAACAGTGATTGAGCCTTTTGCATTCAGATATATCTACATTTCCATCGAGGATTTCAATAACAGCGTCAATGCTCTTTTCAACAATGCATTTGAACAGATTTTAGTGGACCCCAATATATTGGCGCGGGTTTCCATCCGTTCGCCATTCTTCAATGTCATGATGGACACAGCGAGTAATATTTTGACAGAGCCTCGCAAATATTTCGGTCCCGTGGATATACAAAGGTTGCGAATTCGTGTATATGACGAGCATGGAAGAATTCTCAACATGAATAATTCGAATTTTTCGTTTTGTTTGCGATTTAAAATGCTTTATGAATAGACTATTCTCTTTATGATTTGTATAGTTATGGCATTAAGCGGATTAAAATATGCATTTGCCGGATATGGCGGGTTTTCCGTATCTCAAGGGTTTTCGCCCATCCTAATCAATCAGATACAAAATCTTTTATACACAGATGTCACGGGAACTGTTCAAGTTTTGATACCGGCAAGATATATGAATGAACGTTTAGGATTTGTATATAATACAGACGGAACAATGAATCATTCGACCTATACAACAACGCCAACGGGTGGAAATGCATTTATCAAAAATGGCGTAACTATAGATGGGTTTGTTATTAATGCACCGGTATTTGGGAATTTGATTTCGACCCCAGATAAGGTGAGGTCAGTAGGAAATTTCGTAACTTTATATCAAGATTTTTCGACATATGTGAACGGCATTTTCGGATATTCGGCCGGATTTTCCTCATTATTTACAAATCAAGCATTGAATGCGAATAATGGCGTATTTGACGAAAATGCATTCATAAATCTAATACATGGCAGTTCTACTAATGTGGGTCCGAGTGCTTTGCCATATACCGGTATATTAAATGGTTCGTTGCAAATTAATGGTATAGCGGGAATGCTGGATTATGTATGTTCATCCAATCTTTTTTTAAATAGAACACCCGGAACGACCCCTTCAGACGGGTTTGTTCCGGGTGATATATTTTTCTTCGGAGATGGTATTTCAGTGACATTAAATGTAGGTATATCAAATATAAATGCAAATACAGCGCTAAATCTATATTTAAATCGCGCAGGCTATCAACATATATCATCGTTGAATGCGGCTACGAATACTAATTTATTAACTGGTCCAACAAATATAACGGTGGAAATAGAAAATCCCAATTTAGCAGGTGTAACTAAACTATCTGATGTGAATTTGAATAATATACAAGAAAAAGTTCAAGTTCCACTGGTAATTATTTTGATATAGTGAAAAAAATGAAAATAGTGAAAAATGTAAAAGTGATAATATTTCTATAATATATATGCCGTCTTCACCATATGATACATTATATCAAGATCCAACTACGGTATACACGAATTTTGTATATGCCTTAACCGGATTAGGTGGATATAATACAGTTCAGGCATTTAATCGTGTTGAAATTACAGCAGTTCCGGAAATTGTTCAATATGACGTGACAAATTCCGTTCAAGTTTTATTAGATGCCAATTTTATAAATCAAAAAATTGGTTTAGTGAAAGATTCCTCTGGCAATATTATATCATCGAGTTATGATAATACAAATCATATTTTTCCAACAGATAAAATATTCATTAGCTCATTTGAATTTATTCACCATTTATTGAATGTCAATAGTGTGGGTTATTTAAAAACCATGTATGAAGATTTTTCTAGTTATGTAAATACATTTTTTTCATTTACCCAAGGATTTTCGTCGTTGTTTTATATTACTAGTTCTTTTAGTATCAATGACAACATTTTCGCTTCCGGAGATTTTTACAATTTGATACACGGTAAATCTCTTGATTCAAATGGTGCATATATCAATAATTTGGGGGGAATTGTGGAAATACGAGGTATAAATGATGCATTGAAATTTGCATCTTTATTGGATGTATTTGGCAACCGTTCGGGTGGTGCAATTACTATGAATAAAGGATTTATTGATGGAGATTTGATATTTGTGCCTGGCGGGTTAACAATTACATTGGTTGTAAATATTAATGCACAAAGACTTCAATTGAATAGATTAGGTTTAGAACATATGGCAACAATGCAAACTGCGGCAGAAGTTTCAAATGGGTATTATAATAGCACTACAAGCACAAGTTTAAATGCAATTACACGAACAATTAATATACCACTATTGGTACGTTTATACGATTCTGCATCTGGTGGTATAATACCTATTGGTGGAGGTGGAGGTGGAGGAACAGGGTCAGGTTCAGGTTCAGGTTCAGGGTCAGGTTCAGGGTCAGGTTCAGGAACAGGGTCAGGTTCAGGGTCAGGGTCAGGTTCAGGAACAGGTTCAGGAACAGGTTCAGGAACAGGGTCAGGTTCAGGTTCAGGGTCTGGAACAGGTTCAGGGTCTGGAACAGGGTCATCATTCACATATAACGGTATTACTGTTCCAGTAAGTTATCCAGCGATAGTAAGTTATATTAAGAATTTGATATTATTGAATATTACGCTACCTGATCATATATTACTCCAGAGTCAAATCGACCTTATTACAAAAACAATAGCAGATTTTTTGAATATAAACATTTCATATCTTATATTTGATACTTATGCGTTGAATGTCCAGCGAACATTAGTTACAAATGTATCCTTAGATTATAAATTAACTATCCCAAATAATACAATATCTACAACCCAATTGCAAAATTCATTAAATGTATTATTCGCATCATTTTCAGATGTATCTTCTACTCCTACATCATTTTCTTATGCATTGAATCAAGCAGCTATAGCTCAGGGAGACACTGCATCCTTTTCTCAAACTACGGTAGATACACAAACACTACCAACTATCACAGCCCCTAGTGTAATAACTATTTTTCAAGGGGAAATAGGTCCTACGGGCGCAACTGGAACACAGGGATCTATCGGAGTTGACGGGAAAACGGGAAAAACGGGGAATACGGGTTTGACCGGAATAACGGGTGAAAATGGCGCTACAGGAATAATGGGAGAAAATGGGTCAGATGGATACAATAGCCAAGTAGGTAGTATAGGATCAAATACTTCAACTGGTGCGAATGGATTTACTGGGTTGACTGGCGCAACAGGTCTCACGGCTTCTACCGGTTCTACCGGGTTAAGTGGTGCTACAGGTTCTACCGGTATAACAGGTGCTACAGGCGCCACGGGTGCAACAAGTGCAACGGGTGATACGGCTTCAACAGGTGCTACAGGCGCAACAGGTGTTACAGGTGCAACTGGCGCAACAGGTGCAACGGGGTCTACCGGACAAACTGGCGCAACAGGTGCAACGGGGTCTACCGGACAAACTGGTGCGACAGGCGCAACAGGTTCTACATGCGCAACGGGAGCTACTGGTGCAACAGGTGCAACAGGTGCAACGGGGGCAACAGGACCAACTGGCGCTACTGGACCAACTGGTGCTACTGGACCAACTGGCGCTACTGGACCAACTGGCGCTACTGGTGCAACGGGGTCTACCGGTTCAACTGGAGAAACTGGAGAAACTGGATTTACTGGACCTGATGGTATGACAAGTGATACTGGAATGACAGGTTCTACTGGTTACACTGGGTCATCTGGTTCAACCGGTTGCACCGGTGATACGGGTTGTACTGGTGAAACTGGTTATACTGGACCTACCGGACCTACTGGTTATACTGGGCATACTGGTGCTACTGGCGCAACAGGTGCAACTGGTGCAACGGGTATTACAGGTGCTATTAGTGACACTGGTTCAACTGGTTCAACTGGTTATACGGGCTCCACTGGTCCAACTGGTATTACGGGTGCTACAGGTGCAACTTGTTCTACGGGTGCAACAGGTGCAACTGGATCAACTGGTTCTACAGGTGCTACTGGAACAACAGGTGCTACTGGTGCAACAGGTGCTACTGGTTCAACTGGTGCTACTGGTTCTACTGGTTCTACTGGTTCTACCGGTGGAACAGGTACAACTGGGTCTACGGGTTCTACGGGTTCTACGGGCGCAACAGGTGCAACAGGTGCAACTGGGTCTACGGGTGCCACAGGTTCTACGGGTGCAACTGGGTCTACGGGTGCCACAGGTTCTACGGGTGCAACTGGGTCTACGGGTGCCACAGGTTCTACGGGAAGCACTGGTTCTACGGGTGCAACTGGGTCTACGGGTGCAACTGGGTCTACGGGAAGCACTGGTTCTACAGGTGCAACTGGCACAACAGGCGTAACGGGATCTACCGGACGAACCGGTGTAACTGGAACAACAGGTTCTACGGGACCAACTGGAACAACTGGAACAACTGGAAACACAGGTGCCACAGGTTCTACGGGTGCCACAGGTTCTACGGGTGCCACGGGTTCTACGGGTGCCACAGGTTCTACTGGTTCAACGGGTGAGACTGGTGCCACGGGTGCCACTGGAACAACTGGTTCAACAAGTTCTACTGGATTTACTGCAGATACAGGCGCAACAGGCGCAACGGGTAAAACGGGTAGAACAGGTATAACCGGTGCCACAGGTGCAACTAGTATGACTGGACCTACCGCACCTACTGGTTCCACCGGCGCAACGGGTGCTACGGGACTTACTGGAGATACGGGTTCTACGGGTGCGACAGGTATCACTGGCCCAACAGGTTCTACCGGGTTTACTGGAAATACGGGTGCAACTAGTGTTACCGGTTCAACTAGTTCAACTGGTAGAACCGGTAACACTGGTTCAACTGGCGATACAGGTTATAGTGGTTCAACTGGACCAACTGGACCAACTGGACCAACTGGGAATAGAGGGTTTACCGGACCAACTGGACCAACTGGGAATAAAGGGTTTACGGGACCAACTGGAAAAACTGGCGATACTGGTTCAGATGGTTCAGATGGTCCAATTGGTTATCTTGGTCTACAAGGTATTACTGGTCTTACGGGTGTATTTATAGGACAAGGTGGAACGGGTGATAGCGGTTCAACCGGTTATACGGGTAGAACCGGGGCAATAGGACTTACTGGATTAACAAGCGATACCGGTTCAACCGGTAATACTGGTGCTACTGGATTACAAGGAAATACTGGTTCAATTGGATGCACTTCAAATACGGGGCCTACTGGATTTACAGGACCTATTGGACCAAGTGGAACAACTGGACCAAGCGGACCAACTGGACCAACTGGAACAAGTGGACCAAGTGGACCAACGGGACCAAGAGGACCAAGCGGACCAACTGGACCTACTGGACCAACGGGACCAAGTGGACCATCCGGAATAATAGGACCATCCGGAATACTAGGACTAACTGGAGTAACCGGACTAACGGGTGTTACTGGAAAAATAGGGTTAACCGGATTTACCGGAGCAACTGGTCCAACTGGAATAACCGGTCCAACTGGAATAACTGGTTCAATCGGTCCTTCTGGAATAACCGGTCCAACTGGTGCAACGGGGCAAACAGGGGCAATAGGTAAAACTGGACCTACTGGGCAACCCGGAGCTACTGGACCAACAGGACCTACTGGGCAGACGGGGGTTTTTGTTTCTTCACTAGGTCTAACTTCATTTTTAAATCTTGGTGCATCGGGTGCAACTGCGCCAACCGGACCTACTGGGACAACGGGGGCACAAGGTTCAACTGGAATAACTGGATGCACATCAGATACAGGTCCAACCGGTTTTACTGGTCGGACCGGTCCATCTGGTCCTATTGGTTTTACCGGGTCAACTGGTTTAACCGGTCTTAGTGGTCCAATTGGACCAACCGGGTCAACTGGTTTTACTGGTCTTAGTGGTCGAACCGGTCCTACCGGCCCCACTGCTAGTTTTGGTCGGACTGGTACAACTGGAATAATCGGCCCAACGGGAATGACGGGTTCAATAGGCGTTAGTATAACGGGACCAACCGGTTCAACTGGTTATACGGGGGCAACTGGAGCAACTGGTTCACCTGGTGCTATAGGTGCTAGTGGTTCAACAGGTTCAACAGGTTCAACCGGTGCTACCGGACCAACGGGTTCAATCGGGGGTACTGCTAATTCGGGGGATGGGAATATGTATACACCGAGTATATATACACCATTACAAGCATATTATAAATTCAATCCAGATGATTTGAGTGGAAATTTATTGGCAAATCGATTTCAAGGAAATAGATTTCCGGTGTATGATGCAGTAATAATTGCCGTAAATACTTATAATCATGTTGATATTAATTCTTTCAATCAAAATTCTATATACGTAAATACATTAACAACACCAACAACTTCAAATGCATATCCTTGTTGGAAATTTTTTGCAACATCTAGTAGTGGATATTGTTTAGCTTGTGGTATGAATAGCGGGTATAGTATAAGTAATATTTATGGAAATAATATTAATTCTTATGCTATTTATAATTTATGGACTTCAAATAATAATGGAAATACTTGGATTCCAGTAACAAATTATTATCTTAGCGGTAGTCTAACGGCGTTTTCAAAAGCTGTTTCAGGTGATATATTGTATTGTTGTGTTTCTGATAATGGTATGTATCAAGCTTGTTATATGAATGCAACTGGAAATATTCTTTATTCAAATAATTATGGTGTTAGTTGGTATATTTTTAATAATCCAAAAACAGGATTATCTTCATTTTATATAACAAATTCGGGTGTTTTTATAATAACAGTAATAGTATCAACAACTGGAACTATTTATACCACAAGTGATTTTGGATTAAATTATACTTCTATATATAATGGAACAAATGGATTAGTGGGTAAATATAGTGTGTTTGCATCAAGTGATGCAAAATATATTTTAGCATATGATAATTCAAATACAATACTCTGTAATAATAATGTTAGTTCAATATTCAATAATTATGCAGCAAATGCTTCTGTATTTACTATGTCAAAAAATGGAAAATATATTTATGCATTTAATGGAACTACTGCATATATTTCAAATAATTATGGTAGCACTTCTACTACAGTTACTTTATTAACTACATATCCAAATGCATATTATAACAATCTTGCGAATTCAGTCGCTTGTTCTCCTGATGGTAATGTTATAATATATTTATATTCAAACTATATTTGGATATCAAATAACTATGGAGTTTCATTTTCAAATATCTCAACTTCTACAATAAACATACCCAAAACATATACATATGGTTCAACGTTAAATGTTTATTATTCTGGAATAGGTATTTCTAATTCAAATGCAATAATAGCAACTGAAGTTTTTTTTTCTGGTCCTTATAATACTCCATTATATCTTTATTATGCTACTACTACTACTACTACATATATTAGTCCTTATATATTAAATGCAAATTATAAAATAGAAAATGGTGCATTATCTTTACCGGGTTCAAACTCAAATGTTCAAATAAACAATACCGGAATTGTATCTGGGACAAACTGGCCAAAAACTGCCGGACTTTCTTTCGCCTTTTGGTTTCAATCTTCCGGTAATGCGGGAAATGCGAAAATCCTCGATTTTGGTAATTCTTCCACGAACGCATTTCTAGATAATATTATGATTACGACGAATTATGCCAATGCAACATATCCCACTGGAAATACGGTTGCATTAACCGTTTGCAATGGAACAAATGCCAGTTCAAGTTATGTGATCCCATACAATGTAAATGACGGGGCATGGCATCATTTGGCTTGGTCGATGACTTATGCCGCACCCGGTTCCACGTCATCTGCATGGTCTGTATATTTGGATAATACACCATTTGCTACGTTTTCATGTGTGGCATGTTCTTCTAATGGCCAGGTAGTTGCTGGGGGTATCCAAAATGGTGGTATATTGGTATCGACGAATTATGGTGTAACGGGGTCTTGGACTTCATCATCGCCTTTTTTAAATTGGAATAAAATCACGATGAATTCGTCGGGGTCTGTTATTGCCGCAACCGTGAATGGAGGAAATATTTGGGTTTCGCAAAATACGGGTGCGTCTTGGTTTTCAAAAGCAACTGCATTAGCATGGTCTTCTATAACGTCAGATTCTACTGGAACATATTTGGCAGCATGTGTAAATGGAGGATATATATGGACTTCGAGTAACTCTGGAACAACATGGACATCAACTGCATCTTCACAAGCATGGTCTTCTATTGCATCGGATACAACAGGAGTGAATTTGGCAGCTTGTGTGAATGGGGGAAATGTATGGGTTTCTCAAAATACAGGCAGTTCATGGATTTCTTATGGAGCGACCGGAACTTGGACTTCAGTAAATATAAATGGAACAGTTCCAATTATGACAAATTCGACAACCGGATTATGGACTATTAGCAGTGGGTATAGTTATACTGTTGTTCCATCATCATTTAGTAGCGGAACATTTATTTTAAAAAGCCCTCCTGGGTCAAATGCTTCTGTTATAGCAATGTCAAATGATGGAAAAACGATAATAAGCGGAGGAAATGGTGGACAAGGTGTAAATTATTCTATCGACGGGGGTTCTACATTTAAGGGAAATACTGTAGTTGGAACTACTATAGCAAGTGTAGTTGGATGTGATATTTCATCGGACGGTTCAGTTACAATAATATCTGGTACTAATGGTAGTAATTCTTATACTTATATTTCTCAAACCCCATTTACTACATGGACATTACTAAATAATTTTACATATTCATCTACTAATTACAGCTGTTCTATGTCTAATAATGGAAATGTTATTGCAATTGGATATTCAAATGGAACTTTATTAACATCACTAAATAGAGGTAATACAATAAATTCAGCAAGTATCGCAGGTGGAATATCACTAGGGATTTCAACTTTATCTAAAGATGGTTCAACGTTTATAAGTTGTTGTCCTGGAAACCAAATATATATTTCTTATTCGCCATTTACTACTTTAACTGTCATATCAAGTTCTCCTCCTACCAAAAATTGGGCTGGTGTTGCAACTTCATATAATGGAAGTATTATATTTGCGTGTGAAACAACTACCAATTATTGTTACTATTCATCTTATCCATTTACTACATGGAATACAATTGCAAACCAAACTATTTTAGTTTATAATAATTGTGGTAGAATTATTTCTTGTTCAAGTGATGGAACAACAGTTGTTGTTGCGCTAACTACCGGAATAGCTTTATCTATCTATCCATTTACTAGTTGGCAAACGAATACTACTCCAGGATTAATGTTAGGTGTATACATTTCATCAGATGGAGCAAGAATAGTTGGTACATTCAGTACTAATATTTATAGAAATTATACATTAGTCAGTAATACTGCATATCAAGTAAATTCTTCTATTACTGGAATTACAAATATGGTTTCGTCTTCAACTGGAACTATTATAAATGCTATTACATCAAATAACGTGTATCAATCAACAAATTCAGGTTTAAATTTCACGCAATTATTAACTGCCCCTGCCGCAAACGGAATCGTTTGTTCATCAAATAGTGGAAATATATATCTATCTACTACTTCAAACATATATAATTCCCCGAATTCCGGATCTAGTTTCACAACATTGAATCCCCCTCTAACAGCGAGTTCCAACATATCAAATACAACCTTTTATCCCAGCACCAATCCCCGGCAATATAACTATATCGGACAATCCCATATTTCGACGGATCCCGTTTTTGTCGGCTCAGTAGATGATCTCAGAATATACAATTATGCCCTATCATCCACCGACGTCAACCAAATATATACAAATCCACAGCTCGAATATGCGTATATTTCATACGGTGTCACTGGACCTACGGGCGCAGCTGGTCCAGCTGGTCCAGCTGGTGTAACCGGAATAGTGGGGACAATTGGTTCTACTGCTCCTACTGGCCCTAGTGGCCCAATTGGTCCATTAGGCCCAGGATTGAGTAATTGGTATGAACAAGGCGTATATTACAGGTTTAATGTAGAAGACGTTTCTACCCTCTCATTGGCGGATAATATTAGTGGAACACCCGTGTATGATGCAACTATATCTCAAGCTGGAATAATATATCCTTCTGCGTCATCGAATGCCGTTCCTATAAATATGACGAGTAATTCTGTGACCGTTTCAGGTAAAACTCCATTTGGTTACAATGGATCCTATACAACCTCTGCCTCAACCTCCGTGTCACAAGTATTGAATGGTGTAACATATACTTCGGCTGCATACCAAGCATTCGACAATTCGGCTGGAACTTGGTGGGGTTCTTCTGCATTATACAATGTTACGGGTGCATATACCGGGACACAAACAACTCTAGTGGGCGGACAGACGTGTTCGGGTGAATGGTTGCAAATTCAAGTCCCCTATTATTTCGCCCCTACGGGATATGCCATGCAACCAAGAATTGAAACGGCGACGGATAGTGGATATCAAGCATCGAGATATCCCAATACATATTATGTGGCGGGGTCGAAAGACGGTTCGACATGGACGATGCTGGATAGTCGCAGCGGAATAACCACTCAATCAGCCATAGGGTTGCAACCTACCAATACATATTCATTTTCAAATACAACAAGTGCGAATTATCAATACATCCGTCTCATCGTCAATGCCGTTTCTGCGGGTCCGGAAGATCAAGAAGTGAATTTGGCGACATTTATGCCACTCGGTTGCTATGGGGCAATTCCAAAGTCGGGCACTGGGGCTCTTGCATTGGCATCTTCTGTCGCCACATTTGTAACGTTGCCTACCATAACCGTCAATCCCGTCGGCGTATCTGTGACTGGATGGTTTTATATGATACAGAATACGACAAATACGGTGGGATTATTCGACGTGGGTGATGCATCGAGTCAAAATAATATGAATATCACCATTTCTACGAATGGAAATGTGATTTTGACTGCTTCTCTTGCCGGGACTCAATACCAGAATAATACGTCTGTTACACTTGCCGGTAATACATGGACAAATTTGGTATGGTCTATTACGCCGACCACGCCATCTACATGGACGCTGTTTTCGAATGGCGTTCAAGTATATAATTCAACTACGAATACGATTTTCCCCGTAAATAATTCGTTTAATGCAGTGAAATCGTCGAATTTCATCGGGAAAACGAATGCAGGTGGCGCATCTTCGTATTTCACCGGATTTGTCGATGAATTCATGATTGCGAATCGCGTGTTTGGCCAATTCGAAGCGAGCAAATATTATTCTAGTCCGGGGTATAATACAAACCTTTTGAAACAGACGTTCGGAACAACTGGACCAACGGGTCCAACGGGTCCATCTATTACCGGTCCTACAGGTCCAACTGGTTTTACCGGAATAACCGGTCCAACTGGTTTAACGGGTGCTACTGGTTATAGTGGTTCAACGGGTCCAGGACCAGCGATAATAGGTCAAATAGATTCAACTTTGCAGCTCTATCACCCATTCAATGTTCAAGATTTGACTTCCGGAACGCTGGTCGCCGATTATTCAACGGGAATTGCCAAGATAAATGCGAATTTGTATAATACATCTGGTTCGAATGCGACGATTTCAAATACGAATTATAGAGTAGCATCCCCAGTAGGGAATGGGTCGATTCAACTGACGAGCAATTCGGTGACTGGACAATATGTTTCATTGCCCGCTGTAACATTGGGGGCAACCGTATCTTTTTCGCTTTGGTTCCAGTCCAATGCAAACCCTATGCAGACGAATGCAACTATATTTCAAATCAATACGGGGGGGACATATAACACCGCAATGTATATATATCAAAACACGCTTTGTGTTCAAGCCAATGGAACAATTGCACAAGGGATTTATACATGCAATGACAATATATGGCGACATGTAGTATGGACCATTTCGGGAGGAACACAGAATATATTTGTGAATGGCGTTTTGGCATATAGTTCATCGATTGTGTATAGCGGGGGGGTATCTACGATAAATACAATTGGATGTTCTTATAATATTGGTCCGGGCTATGCGCAATTTTTCAACGGATTCATCGACGATTTCCGCGTTTATTCTAGGGCATTGGTTCTTGCAGATGCAGTGACGCTATATACAAATCCGCCATTGAACTTTTTCATCTATATTAATGGAGTTACGGGCGCCACGGGTCCAACGGGGCCAACGGGGTCAATTGGGTCGATTGGTGCGCCTGGAATTTTCACTGGAATAATCCCGTCTAAAATGTGGACGGTGAATGATGAATTATCAAATACCCGCCAAATATTCTCGTTGCCAATGACGCAAAATACATTTATCAATGATGCGCCAATAAATACGTCGGCCTCTACGAATGGCTATCCGGCAAATACAATGACATATACATTTGGAAAGCAAGGAGACCCCACATATATGGCATTAATTGCGAATGGCGTGAATAATGGAACAATGCTTTCGCGCGATTTGAAACGGTGGAGCACATTGGCAAATACGACGAATAATATTCCATCGCGTGTATTATGGGATGGACAGAAATGGATAATTACGCAAAATGCGGCGAAATTGTTGTATAGTTACGACAATGTATCTTTCCAAACCGTGACAACGCCAATCATCATTTCGGCGATAGGATATAATGGTTCCTTATATGTGGGGATAGGAATCGGCGGTTTGTATTATAGTTATGACAGTTATAATTGGTTGCAAAGTGTGAGTGGGACGGGTTTAATCAATAATGCATCTAGTATACAAATCGGGAAAGTAATTTGGAATGGGAATCTGTGGGTAGCAGTGGGGAATGGCTCTGCGTATACGATTGCTTATTCGATGGATGGAATAAATTGGGTAGGAGTTGCGAATTCTGCTGCGATATTCAATTCGATAGGAGGTGCAATGGATGTGGCTTGGAATGGGTCGATGTTTTTAGTGGTCGGGGTAGGATCGACGGGAATTATTATAGCATCGAGCACAGACGGGGCGAATTGGACGCAGACGAATCAAAATTTGACAATATAATATTATTTTATTTTTGCAACAATGCCTGCATTAGTAAGGTTGTAGTAGTTATAAATATCATTATATTCGATGATATTGGAAGTAATAATGTTCAGGAGTTGTTATTATCGCATATGCGTATCCATAAAATTTTCAAACCCCCAATAAATTATATATATTTCAATACAATATATATAATGTCCTCCATATTTGAAAAGGCGTTATCCTTAGACTGGAATGGCCAATGTTTCGTATTAACTCTAAGAAACGAAGTTACAAATGCATACAATTATGCATTAAGCACAGACGGAATCAATTGGTCCACTTCCACACTCCCCGGGTCAAATCCGTCCAACATCAAATGGACGGGTTCCAAATTCGTAATGGATGGGCTGTCCGGAAATAACTTACTCACCAGTAAAACAGGCCGGAATTTCTCCGCCATTCCGATTCAAGGGAATGCGGCAACCTTCAGTATATACGATTTAGAATGCAATTTAGAACAAACGAACCAAATCACATTCCCCCAAAATACCACATTAGCATTGGGCGGTGTAGCCGCAGATACCACCAAAATCGCGTATTCTACCAATTCGGGAATAACATGGACCGCGTCCACCTCTGCTTCCGGCGTTTTCTCCGGTTCATGTAATGCCGCTGTATGGAATGGGAAGATATGGGTCGCTCTAGGCAGTGTCGTTATATCGGGGACAGGAAACACGATTGCAACGAGTCCCGATGGTATCAATTGGACCGGCAGAGGTGCCTATATTTTTTCCACTGCGGGTAATGCAGTGGCATGGGCGAAAGAATTGGGATTATGGGTTGCAACAGGACAAGGAACCAACGTCGCGGCTTATAGTTATGACGGAGTTTACTGGTTCGCAGGATCAAATACATCCTCTCTGCTTTCGGGGAATGACGTCAAATGGAATGGCGCAACCTGGGTTTTGGCGGGTTCAACTAATAATGTAGGTATCCTTTATAGTTCAGATGGCAAAAACTGGACCCAAGTTCAAGTCCAGAATCTGGTGATTTCCAAGAATGTGGCGATTTCTCCTAATAATTACGCACAATCATGGAATCTAGTTTCTGTAACAACAGATAATTGGCTCGTTATACGAGAAGACTCTACTGGAATGTATCAAGCGGCAATCGACGTGAGTGGGATCATATACAACACTTCTACCGTTTGGTCTACTGCGCCAACGACTTATTCCACCGGTATTTCATTGGGCTCGAATCCGGGTGTAAATGGGGCGGCAATTGCCGTTTCTGGAAATGGTGCGGTCCAATATGCACTGTTGAATGGCGCGACAAATCCCCTATGGGTTTCGACGAATTATGGCGCCACTTGGACGAACACGGTGATTGCCGCGTTTACAGGCACAAAGGTTGGATGGACGGGAATTGCGACGGATGCAACGGGTTCATATATATTAGTAACCTCGAATTTGAGTTCCGCAATGGGTGGTATATGGCTAACGACGACGGGTGCCGGAGGTGCTTGGTCTAAAATCGCGGGATATACGGGTATGAATGGCTGCTCTATGTCATCCACTGGACAATGGCAAACTACGGTGGATATTTATGGTGCGGTTTATACATCGTCTGCCTATGGTGCAGGGGGGTCGTGGACAACGGCATCTGCCCCTAATGCATTCAATACGGGAATATATCAAACACCCGCAACAAAAATCGCCATGTCATCTACGGGGAAATATATAACTGCATCATATGCATCGAGTTCTACTGTAACAACAGATGCATACAATATGATGTTATCGAGTGCGACGAATGGTGTAATGGACAATTCGGGGAATATTTATATGGGGGGAAACCAATCCGCCGGGAGTCAGATCATATACAAAATCTCTGTCTCCTCCGGAGGGGGTGGGGGCTCCACAGTTGCGCAAATCGCGAATTTGTCCGCATTAGGCGCGACGGTATTTGTGAATCAGTCGATGCCCATGGCATTAGACCAGACGAATGGGGTGCTTTATTTCAATCAAGTATCCACGAATGTAATATACAAGGTTGTCATATCCACCGGAGTGACGACGCTAGTCACGACACTTAATACGAGTTTGGGGGGACTTTCGACGGTTTCGCCTTCCGCAATGGTGTGCGATAGCACGGGGAATTTGTATGTGGCAATTGCATCTGCGGTGGGAACAACGGCGTATTTATGTAAATATACGACTGGCGGTGTATTTTCGTCGGTCAGTAAATCCGTATCCGCGGGGACTCTTTCGTTGGGAGTAGATAGGTCAAATAATCTGTATTTGAGTTATCCGAATCAGGTGGACCAATATTCATCGGCATTGGTTCTTGGGCAAGCCGGATTTTATAATTCGGGGAGATTTGTAAAATCTATGGCCTTTGACGCAGGAGGCAGCGGGTATTTTTATGATGCAGGTTCTATTGTAAAAATCTCTACGAATCCAGTATATACAAATACACAGGTGTTATTACCCTCCAATCAAACATCGTGTGTGTTACAAGACCTTTCGCAAAATATATTGATGTTGTATTCCAATACAATCAATCTATATAATTCGCAAAATATATTCATGAATACAGTTACCGGAGTAACTGGTTCGATATATAAAATGGCGTTTGATACCGGGTATAATTTATATACGATTACACAATCGGGAACTTGTAATATATACAAATATACGTATAATGGAAGCGCACTTGTGAATGTGAATGGTTCGAGTCCATATATTACAAATGCCGTGATGACGAATATTCAAGGGTTCAATATAGACACGAATAATAATATCTATGTGACGAATAACGGGAATATCATATACAAATATCTGGCGGGGAACACGACGGGATATAGCACATACGTTTCGACCACGGCGAATATTTCGGGGGCACAAGGAACCACAATCGATTCAAATAATACTTTATATTGGATTAATACCAATGGAAATACCATTGCAAAACAGTCCTATACAACATCAAATAATAATTTGGGGAATGTCATTATATCGAATCTACCAGCTGCACCATATGGCGGTCTAACAATTGATAATGCGGGTTATATATATGTCGGGACAGCGAGTAGCACGAATAATTATGTCATGAAATATTCATCCGTGGGCATTTTACAGTCACAATATTTCATTAGCAATTTGGGGTCAAATGCAACCCAGAGTTTGTATTATACAAACAATTCGTTTTATGTGGGATTGAATAGTTCAACCGTAGTATCCTCGTATAATTCAAATCAGCAAATAACCGGTCTTACTCTTCCACAATATTCATGCGTGGATTCTTTTGGGGCAATATATACGACGAATTATTCGACGGGGACCGTCTCGAAATACGGGTCTTCATCCTCAATATTTGTAAATTCTGGATTAATTTCACCATTTATGGTAGCAACAGATTCAAATGGATTTATATATATATTGAATCAATATGGAAGTACTAGTAATGGATATAGCACAGTAATTCAATATAATGCGAATGGGACTGTTAAAAACTCGAGTTTTGTTCCAGCATATGCAAGCACAAATTCATCAACATGTGGCATGGCGATAGATTCAAATAATTATATGTATGTTTCTAGTTTTGTAACAGGTAAAGTGTATCAATATCATATTAATTCATCCGGAATAATAGATAGTAGTAATGTATCATTTTATAGTGGTTCAGCAAATCAAATACAAACAGTTAATATTGATTTATCTAATAATGTTTATTTGGGATTAACCACTGGAACTATATATAAATTTACAATGCAAAATGGAACAATAAATTCAACAATTTCGGTTGGAGGTGCTGGAAATGTTTGGCAGATTGCATTTGATAGTCAAAATAATCTGTATGTTGCTGGTTCTTCATCATCCGCATCGGGGGTTTTTACTATTCAGAAATATACATCATCTTTGGTCGCATTATCATCCATAACATTATCAAATTCACTACCTTCATCACAAGGAGTAGGACTTACTATAAAGAATAATATTTTATATCTTTCAACATTTGTAAACGGAACAGTAAATATGTATAATCTATCATCTAGTGGAGCAACATATATAAAAACAATAGTTAATGTAATAGTATCTAGTTACATAACACAATTAAGCGTTGATTCAAACAATAATCTATATGTTCCGGTTTCTTTGAATGGAAATGGGGGAACGGGAGGTGGATATGTTTTGAAATATAATATAATTCCTTCTACCATTTTAAATTATATAACGGGATTATCGAATCCAACAGGGTGTGCAATAGACCCAACCAATAATCTTTATGTTTGTAATTCAGGGACTGGAATTGTGAATGCATATTCATATGGTAATACTAGTCCAATAACATATGTATCTGGATTAACAAATCCGGCTAGTTGTGTTATGGATAATACCGGGATATTGTATACACTTGCAAATTCGAAGATAACTAAAACATTAGTATCTTCAAGTAATGCTAATTATCCATATGGAACTGGATTAGGTGCTTTTTGTATAACATTTGATACCAGTAATAATTTATATGCATCATTTTCGAGTAGTCCATGGGTGGCAAAGTTTACAGTAGGCGCAAGTAGTGTAACTTTTGCATCTACTCTAGTTTCTACTGGTTGTTATGGAGTTACTTACTCAAATGGATATGTATATAGTTGTCAATCGGGGGGAACAGGATATGTTCATAGATATAATATTTCTACTTCCACCGATACTTCTAATTTTATAACAATGGCTTATCCGATGTATTGTTCGGTTGATAAATCTGGAAATATTTATGTATCAAGTTATCAAACTAGCGGATTTATTTCTATGTATAGTTCAGCGGGAGCATCATTAAATGCAAGTTTAATATCTGGAAATCAACCATACGCAACTTGTTTTGATTCACTGGGATATTTTTATGTAAATTGGACGGGAACGTCACAAATAATCAAATATTTATTGAATGGAACAACGGCACCTATATCTATGTTAACTATAACCGCAAGTGGTTCTACTCGAGGTTTAAGTGTTGATAATTTTAATAATCTTTATTATGGAACTGGCACAATAAATGTATATAGTAGTGTAACAGGAAAAATATTACGAACGTTTTCTACTACCATGGGAAGTGATGCGGGAAATTTTGATAATTCCGGTAATTTTTGGTATTGGCAATATGCAGCTGGTGCTGGTAATTTCGTAAAAACTTCATTTCCTACAACAAATTCTACAATAATAACTCCAGCTATAAATTCGAATCAATTTGCAATTGATTCATCTGGAAATTTGTTAATACCAACAAAAAAGAATACTATTTCTTCATCAAATTTCGCACTTTATGGAGTTAGTTCTTACGTTGTTGCAAACGCAAACAATGTTTGTTTCGATTCTTTAAACAATTTATATGCTACGTCAAACGTTAATCCTACGCAATATATATATAAATATTCATACGGTAATACAACTACTAGAACAACATTTCTTTCATTCTCAGATTCAGATTCCCGTGGAATAACAATGGATAATATGGATAATTTATATGTCTGCAGAAATACGATTAATCAAATACAAGTATATAATCAATCATCATCTCTAATAAACACGATATCATGTACTAATCCCTTATTTTGTTGTTTTGATAGAGCATATAAATACTTATATGTCTCTTCAATTAATTCAGTATTAAAATATGATACTAGCGGAAATAATCTTGCAACTATAGGCACTGTTACAGGTGTATCACAAATAGTATTAGACCCATATGGATATTTTTGGGCAATAGGCTATAGTGCAAGTAATACAAATGTATTCAAATTTGATTCAAGTGGAAATACATATACAACAACTATCTCTGGTGTAAATTGCAATGGAATAGCAATAGATGGGTATGGATATATTTATCTTAATTACAATCAGAATGTTGTTTATATGTATACATATACAGGTCAACTATTATCATCCAATTTGTTTACTATAACATCAGCAAACGCATTTGGTGTTGATAACTATGGAGCTATATATTCTTGTTCCTGGAGCGGAGGCATTAAAAGTTTCAATCCAAATATTATAGGAAATGTGGTTTCTCCTAGTGGTATTGCCATTGATTCTTCAAATAATATCTATGTAACCACGGGAAATACGATAACTGGTATATCTGTATCAAAATATACTTCTACTGGAAACATAATATCGCCCAACTATATTCAAGGGTCTTACATAACTCCATTAAAAAATCCTAGTTTAACAATGGATACTGCAAATAATCTTTATATAACTGATTCTAGCACAAATACTGTGAATATATTTAATACATCTACCGTTTTGTCTCAATCATTCGTTTTACAAAATTTCACCTTTCCATATCTAACATCCAATTATGGACTACAAACCAACACGAATTTATTATCCATGGATTCCAATACAAATCTTTATTATAGCCAAACTTACGCCCAGAATGGATTCAATATATATAAAATTACATCGGGATTATCGGCATCTACTTATTATTCAAATGCGGCGACTTCGAATATGGTGTCGGATACATCGGGAAATTTGTATTGGACAACCTCGGGAAATTCCATCGTGAAATATAATACAATTACACAGACACAATCCATATACACCGATATAAATAGCGGTGGAATAACTCTCTCGTTTTTGAATAATCCGACTGGTTTGGCGATTGATGTGTCAAATAATTTATATGTTTGCAGTGGAACATCAATCGCAAAGGTTGCCTATTCTAATCCATTGAATCCTAGTATCTTATATTCTGGATTTATGGTTGTTGTAGGATATCCTATTATATCGAGTAATATTGCAGGAACTGGAAATATTATGGTGAATTTTTCTGGGTTAGGATTTAATGTGTTGACATATTCAATTTATAGAAACGGAACAAATATTTATAATGGAACTCCTAATATTAATGGCAATATAACCATTATACCTCAATATTATTATGCATTTAATACAGCCGATGTAACAGGAACGAATTTGAAAAACATTACAACTGGATTATTTGATGCATCATTAAATAATGGCGCATTAATAAATTCTACTATATTTAAAATGGGAACTGCTTCATTGAGCTTAACACCTTCAGTTAATACCAGTTTTGTTAATACTTCCAATGTTTTTACTTCTACTATTAATATAAATAGCGCTGTATTATTATCAAATACTACAATGTTAATATGCACTGTTGCTAACACAGCAAACCCAATTATAGGAAATCTTATTACAGGAAATGTAGTTCAAGTAGCACAAACCATATATGGAGAAATTTCGATATCAAATAGTAAACAATACATTATTAATATGAGAGCAAATAGTACTAATATTATTTACATATTTACAAATAATAATGGTATTATTACTCCATATTCAACCGCATCAGTGACATTCCCTCAAAATATTAGTAATATACAATTTTCGTTTAATGATACAAAATTACTTATATCTGGAACAAATGGATCTATATTTTTAAATGCATGGAATAATGGTTCACCAACAACAACAATGAGTGCCCAACCAAATATATCCTTTCCAAATGTAGGTTATCCAAATAATTGGTGGCAAAATATTACTACAAATAATAGTGGTTCTTTAATTGCGTATATAGATAATGGTGACCGTACCAAATTATATTATGCAAGTTGGAATGCTACTAATTCAAATTACAATACAGCTTCATCAGTTAGCATTAGTGCTTCGGGAACAGTATTAGGATGTACAGGTTTACAATTTACGCCAGATTCTTCTATTTTGTATATATCTTTTTGGAATTCTACTTCAAATTCTATTTATTATTCAGTATGTAATGGTTCAACTATTGGAAGCCCTTCTGTCGTGTCGGTTTCTCCTTCCGGACAACCAGTGATATATATGGCAAATTCGATTTTATATTATATTAATCTGGGAACACCAACAGTTAATCAAATAATTAATTCAATAACATATACTTCCCAATATGCAAAACTTCCTTCAAATATAAGTATTCTTTCTAGTGGTATATCTATTTCTACTTGGATATACCCATCATCATTGACTGGGACTATATTTGAACTCGCTAATGGTGCAACATCGGATAATATCATATTTGGTATTAATAATGGATATTTGACATCCTCTGTGTATTACAGTTCTACTCCTTATACAACAACAACTTCTAGTAATCCGGTGACAATTAATTCATGGAATCATGTTGTTTGGACTCTTTCCAATACAAATCCTTCAATTTGGACATTTTATGTGAATGGAACGGCTATTATTAGTACTACTTCAAATACTATATATCCAAATATAACTATCAGAAATATTAATTATATTGGTCAATCGAGTAATACATTATTTACCCCTTATTCAGGTTATATAGATGATTTACGTCTTTTTTATGTATTGTTGCAGCCGAGTGAGGTTTCTACTATATATGGAAATACTACAAATCCAACGATTACACGAAGTAATTATATATATATAGATACAAATGTTATAAATGGACAAACCTACAATTATTCTATAGTTGCGCAAAATACATCAACGACCATACTTCCGTATTCATTAGCAATAGATTTAAGTTCTAATATTTATGTTTTATTGGCAGGCTCTCCTCCACATACTATATACAAAATTACATCAGGGGGGGCTTCCGGATTAATTTATTATTTAGGTAATACAACGAATGGACTTTATTATGGATACGGAATTGCAGTAGATACATCAAATAATCTCTATGTGGCATCGATTAACGCTTCTCAAACAATGACTAGTGTCAATCGTATTTCTGCGTCTGGATCATATACAACACTTTTCACGGTCAATGCGACAAACTCATTTACGTCGGGATATTCTGCATTATCCATTGACCCCTATAATAATTTATATTTGTCGGTCGGTAATACTGTGACCAAATATAATATTGCGAGTCAAACAACTGGCAATTTTGCCGTATCGACATCGGCTCCCATTTCATTGGCATTCGATGCGAATTTCAATACTTATATGATGGATACTTCATACAATGTTCATATAGATAAAATGCAGATAGGGTCGACGCGATTGATGAATTCGCCGAATTATGGGTTATCCGGTTCGTGGGTTGCGGGAAATCTCTCAAATATTTCGGATATTGCAATTTCCGGAATATTACAAAGTGTTATTTCCAACGGAACGGTATATGCATCGACAAATGGTGGTTCGTCCTTCATCGCAACTCCCCAGATAAATTGTATATCGGTAAGTATTTCGCAAAATGGCGGGTTATTATCCACGGTTATGACAAGCGGGTCGATTTATTATTCGTGTTCATTTGGCAATTCTACAAATCTGATTTGGAATGGTCGAGCATGGATAAACGTAATTTCGAACAATTTGTATATTACAAGTGTCGATGGTATTAGATGGAATTCGGTATCTGTCGGAATTTCGAATGCGGCTACTAATATGGTATATACCGAAAAATCGCAAACGACTCTTTTGTCGTCGGGTTCGTCCGTATATTCGACCTATACAAACAATTACGGGAATTTGTCGGTGGGGGCTCTTTCTTTCCCCGTTTCGGCTCTCATATTCAATGGTTCATATTATTTGGCGGGTGGGAATGTGGTAGCCACCAGTGTAGATGCGCAAACATGGACGGCGGGTAATGCCATATTGGGGATGTCGGCTATTAAAACGTTCGCGTGGAATACGCCCGACCAAGGCACCGCTTCAATTAAGCCCATGACCATTGCGATGGGGCAAGGAAATACAAATACGATAGGCTATAGTTATGATGGAATCCAATGGTATGGCGCGGGTTCATCCGTTTTCACCGCTAGAGGGAATAAAGCGGTCTGGAACGGACAAATCTGGTGTGCAGTGGGTGCAGGTGTCAATTGGGTTGCATCATCTTATAACGGAGTCGTTTGGACGGGGCGTAATACATATATGATGAATGAGGGATATGATATTGCGTGGAACGGGGTTGCATTTGTTGCGGTAGGGATAGGCGCAACCCCCATAGTGACAAGTCCAAATGGGATTAATTGGTATCCAGTTGCGAATTCTATTTCAATTTTCACGAATTATGTTTCTTCTATTGTATGGACGGGATATATATGGATGGCGTATGGTTCTTCTGCATCCGGTCCAGTGGTGGGTATTTGCACGAATCCGAATGGAACTACATGGACAACTAAAACAGTTGCCAGTCTTTCTCTAACTCCGAAAACACGTCCTATCGTAACCAAAACCAACGTTCTACATCCTTTGACGACAACATCGGGAACTACGTATTTATATTCTACCGCAGATTTGTATGGAAATGCCGTATCGGGCAATGTGAATCTAGTTTATCCAATCAACGGAAATTTGACGGGGCTGACAATGCCCATAGTGACTGCATCGGTATTTGACGGATATAATTATTTGGTAGTGGATGTATCGGGTAATGGCGGATTAATGACGAACCAAGCGTCAAATACAAATTTGGCGTTTACTTCAACGTATGCGGGTTCTGCAATCTCGACGAATTTGTCGACCGTAAATGGTGGGGCATATAATGGCAAACTAGTAATGCTGGGTGGTTCGGCGACAACTGGCGGGAATGTGATCACATACAACACTTTTGGCACAGGGACTTCGTCGCAATTTACTGCGGCTACTTCTGCCAATCTTATATTCACACAGGTCAATGGGTTGGCGTCGAATTCGGGATATGGTCCGATTTATGTGGCAAATGCGCTGTATTTGAATGTGGGAGATAAATTATCCATGGTGGGTCCGAAAGCGTATTCGCAAACAATTGCACCTACTACAAATATAACGGTGAATTTGTTGAATACTGCGACAAATCCGCAGAATATTGCAACTGTATACCCGAGTGTTACTCCTACTAAATAATGCCGACGACACAGTCAAAATTCATTTAACCCAAGATGTTATATAGGATCAAATATAACATCTTGCTGTTTCCAACGCTACTTTCCGCTGTTTCCAACGCTACTTTCCGCTGTTTCCAACGCTACTTTCCGCTGTTTCCAACGCTACTTTCCGCTGTTTCCAACGCTACTTTCCGCTGTTTCCAACG
>Ga0114960_10000362_pt1 | contig 38009 bp, 46 predicted proteins | sample C_130625_MF_Meta_FD_92637 | JGI IMG/M metagenome (GOLD analysis project Ga0114960, IMG submission 92637) | Freshwater microbial communities from Lake Croche, Canada to study carbon cycling - C_130625_MF_MetaG | ecosystem: Environmental > Aquatic > Freshwater > Lake | place: Lake Croche, Canada...
TAGAGCCCGTCGTAGAGCCCGTCGTAGAGCCCGTCGTAGAGCCCGTCGTAGAGCCCGCGGCAGAAGCCGTCGTAGAGCCCGCGGCAGAAGCCTTCGTAGAGCCCGCGGCAGAGTCCACAGCAGCTGAACTGACGCTATGGCCTGACCTGAAGCCCGAAGAAATAATGCAAATTAAAAAGAATTTGCTCAGTCTTATAGGTCAATTGGACCTTATTTATACGACGAACGGCAATATTTTGATTGAAGTCCAAAACATGTTACAGACACCGGACCCGCCTGCTGACCCCACAACCGCGCCGTGGACCAATCTATTTGAGACGGCACTCGGTGTCCTATCCGTAGTCGCTGAGCCTGTTATGGGTCCGACTGCCCAAATCGCCGCCGTCATTCTCGGGGGTGCCGTTGAATATGTAACGTATGACCAGAGGACACAGGCGTTTACAAATATCAACCTTGCACAGAACTTCGGCTTGATGTCCGAGCGGTTGACGCAGACATATACTGCGATGCGCTTGTGGCTCGAAGTACTAGCGGACGATCCGAATGGGTTTAGAAACTATGAGTTTACGATACCCGCTGCGAATTACCCGCCGCTAAACGGCAAGACCTACAAACTCAAGGACCTGGCACACTACGACATACCGACCGCTGATAAGCCTTTTTCAGGTGAATGTCTGATGAACGAGAACCGTTCATTCCGGTACAGCGTCGCAAAGCAGGAGTTCATCAAGAAGAAGTACTGGTGGGTCTATTTTGTCCAGGATTTAGCCTACAAGGATTCACAGTTCGGTAACGCCTTCTTCCCAACAGGAACCTACAATCCCGCCCCGCGGCACTGCTCGGCGCCTGGACCGGATGGATGGCGCCCTAATCTGCGTAGTCGCCATATGAATAACGACGACCTTGGAAAGGGTGTGCGAATCTGCGCCACCACGGAAATTCACAATCACCATCCCGAATATGTAGAGGTGGGCTCCTATGCTCCCAACGACGCCGTAACACAGGACGACTACATCAATAATTTCAAGGCTGCATGTAGCGACTTTGTAACGCGTTTTCCGTCTGCGCACGTAGGTCCCTACACGATTGACAAGGAGAATAATAAGATTGACTATCATCGCTGGTACATCATGGAGGGTTACAATCAAATCTTCGATGGTTCACAGTCGGGTCCCATTTACCACGAAGAGCATGACCCCAGCCACGGCGACGCGAATTTTACACTTGCCGACGGCGACTTCCTGAGCAAGTGGCTCTTCGTTGACGACGGCATGGGAAACACGTTGAATGCGAATGGTGTCGGTCAGAGAGACGACATCATTCGTAATTGGACGGTCAACGGCTGGCAAATCCCACCCACGACAGCGGGCTTCTAGCGCGGCGTGTCCGTCGCACATTACGCTCTGCCTGTGAAAACATACGTTCTGTATTTCGGTATGTATGTTTTGTATTACTAAAATCAGATTTTTGATACGCCATAAAGGGCTCCGAAATCACCATTTTAAACAAGTTATTGTGATGGTCGATACCCACGAGCGGTAACACCGGCGCTAACGTAACAATGCGCGAATAATAGTCGATAAGGAATTCGTAGGACCGCTGCGGCACGTACAGCCAATGTGCCGCCAAACTGTACACAGGATCGTAAAATCGTATATCATCAATGCGACCAACTTCGTGTGGAAACCAGATTGCCCAGTTGCCGCCACTATATAAATCCCATTTATCAGGATTCTCGTCGAGCCACGAGCGAACTTTGGGCCAACGAGCCTTCCAACCCGCAGTAGGCATACAGTCATCCTCTAGCAACAAGACGTTTTCTAACCCTAAAGTGCGCGCCTTTCGCAGCGCCTTTAAAAAAGATTTTAGAACACCAAGGTGTGGGTCCGCAGCCCTAACGGCGTCAATACGGCTAATCTTAATATCAGAGCCATCGAAAATTCGTTTCATTCGCTGCCATCGGTCTGGTCGGGATTTTAAATTGATGACGAAGGCTCGCATCCCCTACTCATGTAGTTTAAAAGTCCGCATCCATGCTGAATGACATCTGCTCCGCTGTCTTTCCAACACCAGAAAGCGCATACGATGTGACGCGCTTCTCGAAGAAGTTGTCCTTGCCCTCCAGTGAAATGCGCTCCATAAACGAGAACGGATTCGCTGTCTCAAACGTTTTGGGATAGCCAAGCTGTACCAGGATTCGGTCCGCCACGAATTCAATATACTGACTCATCATCTTAGAATTCATGCCAATCATCGCGCAGGGAATCGCCTCCGTAATGAATTCCTTCTCAATCTTGACCGCCTCACGAATCAACTTATGAGCGCGCGTCTTGGACAACCGGTTCTCGATTTTGCTGTACAGAAGACAGGCAAAGTCAGTATGAAGCCCTTCATCACGCGAGATAAACTCATTCGATGTAGTCAAGCCAGGCAGCAGTCCGCGCTGCTTGAACCAGAAGATAGAGCAGAACGCGCCGCTAAAGAAGATGCCCTCGACCGCCGCGAACGCCATCAGCCGTGTAGCGAAATCTGCCGACTCACCCTGCATCCAGTGCATAGCCCACGCCGCCTTCTTCTGAACGAAAGGCATAGTACGAATGGAGCGCAGGATTTCAAGCTTCTCAACCCTGTCCTCAATGTAGGTGTCAACCAGGCGCGAATAGGTCTCAGAGTGGACCGTCTCATTGCTCATCTGCTCCGTGTAGAACGCCTTGGCTTCAGGGTACTGAACCTCATTGGCGAAGTTCGCCGCCAGATTCTCGTTAACGATTCCGTCCGAGCCAGCAAAGAACCCTAAGATGCGCTTGATAAAGTGTTGCTCATTCGGAGTCAACAGCTTCCAGTCCTTGAGATCTTTGCTCATATCGACCTCCTCAGGAATCCAGCGCACCGCCACGAGGTCCTTGTACATCTTAAATACATCCTGATGCTCAATGGGAAACAGCACGAATCGGTCAGGGTTCTCGACCAAAATAGGCTCTTCATGCTTCTTACGCAACTTACCTGCCACCTTGGACGGCTCCACCTCAATGTCCAGCATGCTTGGGCGCGGCGTCTGCGCACTTGACGTGGAATTCGCTCGCCGACGACGCATTACAATAGGCTTTTTCACTTCAATACTCGGAAGAACCGGAATAACAAAGTTGGGCAGGACAACACTCATTTCAGTATTGTATCGGGAGAGTTTCTTATAAGCATGATACACGAATAACATCTCCTCAAGTTTTTTCTTCGTTTAGGGGAAAATCCGCGTCAAGCCCCAGTAAACACAAACTCCATTATATGTAATGGATAACTGTAAATTCTGCGCTTACAAGCCAATAGAAGTAATAAAAACACACCTCTATCTTTGTTCTAAAGAGGTCCCGGCAGCCCTACCAAAATACGCCTCAGTGACAACTATACCGATACAGCCAACTCTGAACAATTATAAACACGATACACGATTTAGTCCAGGAGCGCGGCTTTCGCTAAGTCCAGAGCAGGCTCAAGAAATGCTAACACACCGGCAGGCTTGGACCCAGTTTCTCGACACAAAAGCTGAACATGCGCTAATATGTAGAAGTAATCACGCCAACAAAAATATAGAAAACGTCGCTCCACCGAAAGACTGGGATGTTATGATGATATCTGACACAGACTACGTCCTAACAAAACGTGGAGCTAAACTCCTCCTCTCCACCTATCAGATTCACGACCCGCTCCCATTATACATACAATCGCACCCCCTGCTAAAAGTCATTCACATGGAGTAGAATGGATGCCTCTGAACTAACGCGCAGGCGCCGTGCCCGCACCCTGTACACCAACAATGTCTATCGTCAAAATGCGATTGCCACTGGTCTTATAACCAATAAGCCAGCGACCTCCGGCAATCAGATTGGCGACAGAAACGGTGTAGACTACAATGAGTGGAAAAACTATATAACAGTCGGTCCCACAACGATTAGCCGCGCTGAATTGGATGTAATCTTCGCCTAGCCGCCTGCGCCGCCGGCAGAGTGAACGATATCCCTGTTTCTCCCACAGGACAGACTGCATTTTTCAACCGCTTCGTAAAGTTTTAAACGCTTCGCTATTGCCGCTTCGCTGTTTCCGCTTCGCTGTTGCCGCTTCGCTGTTGCCGCTTCGCTGTTGCGTGTTTTCCAAAAAACATGCATCAACCCATTCCATAGGGATGAATCTACAACGTGAATCCGTTGTTGTAATTAAACGTCCGCTTATCGACGCAGAAGAGCCCACCGGCATCTTAGACCTCCCGAAACGCAAAACCTATGTTCAGGTCCCGCAGCCCTTCGAATTTGACCCGCGCGCGGTCGCAAACCAGCGCACATCACCAGAATTTCCCCGCTGGATTACGCACATGGCGATAATACAGCTCTTCGCACAGCAAAACAAGTACAATTGGCTCTTCCTCATAGAAAACGACGTGGACTTGCGCAGCGAAGACCTACCACGCATCGAAGCCAAACCAGGGCTCTCCATCTACAGCGCTGGCGCCTACCTTCTGGACAAGCCTACAGCAAAAATCATCGTAGAGCAGTGTCGCCTGTTCTATAAACCAATCCAACAGCAGTTCGCAGACCTGGAAAAACTAAATCTTATCACCATACACAGACCGTTCCAGCTTCCTCTAATTCGAACAATCCCTTTTTATGATTATATACCGTTTATCCTACTTATACTGGCTGCCCTTCTACTGCTCTACCCACTGTATCGCCCTGTCAAGTCCGAGCAGCTCATTTGCCTTGCTGAAGTGCTTACAGCCAAAGAAGCCACCGTATGCGGATAGCGGACTGGGATGCGCTGCCAGTAGAACATGGTGTTCCGAGCCAATCATTAGCCCCTTCTTCTGCGCGTGCTTGCCCCACAACATAAAGACGATTCCCTTACGCCGCGCACAGAGTTCAGCAAGAAGTGCGTCCGTCACCTGCTCCCACCCCTTCTTCTCATGCGACGCCGGACTTCCCTCAGCCACAGTTAGAATTGCATTTAGCAGTAGAACACCCTGGTTAAACCAGTTTGTCAGGTTGCCCTTCTTACACTCTTCTATGTTCAAATCGGCTCGCAGCTCCTTCAGAATATTTTTGAGGCTCGGCGGCGACGCGACCCCGTCGGGCACCGAAAAGGAGAGTCCCATCGCCTGACCAGCTCCATGATACGGGTCCTGCCCTAGGATAACCACCTTTACATCGTCGATGCCCAGTCGCAACGCTGCAAACACATTTTCAGGCGCAGGATAGACCTTAGCACCTTTCATAGACGGGTCTACCGCGCGAGCTGCGGTGACAAATGGTTCCAAATGAGGTACCCTTGCCAAGGCAGCGTTCAGTACAGGAAGCCAAGACTCATGAACACCGTCAAGAGACCAGGCGCTCGCTGCTACTGGCAGCACAGCAACCGGTTCAGGAGCAGGATTCACGGGCGCGGCAGCCATAAGCTCCCTATAGAACTTCCGCACTCGCGGATACGTCTTAATGCGGCTAATATCGATTGCGTGGAGATAGAGCCCCTCTAGTGAGCGTACTCGTGACAGCGCCACATACGCCTGTCCGTATTCAAACGTGCTCTTGCCGATATCAACCAGCGCCGAATCGATGGATGCTCCCTGCGCCTTATGAATGGTCAGCGCAAACGCAATCTTGAGCGGAACCTGCGAACGACCGATATGCGGACAGTCGGGTGACCACCAGGTGACAGGTGTAATTGCCATTGTTTTTGTCTTAAATCGCACGATAGGACAGCCCGCTATGTCATTAATAGCCACGATGATGCCACGTGAGCCGTTCATTAATCCTTCATCGGGCATGTTCTTGGTCAACATGACTTGCGCTCCGATTCGTAGAAAGAGTGTGGGCACGTAGGGTGCGTCCCTATCCAGGCGCTCCACCGCAAATCGCACGACGTCTGAATCACGTGCTGGACGCGGTAGCCCAGGATATTCGGCTAACCAGCGCGCCGAATCGAACTCCGTCTTAACATCAAAGCGATGCTCTTCTGATTCAAGCGCATTTAGATTCGCCGTATTAATTTTGTCCACATCGCGGTTCAGACTAAAGAGCAGTGTGGGCTTAATTGCCTCATCTTGCCACTTCAGTCCCATCCGCCCACGCAGTACTGTTTCGCTCTCCGCGCTAAGCTGACCCATACGCGCCTCACCCAAAATCCGCTGATATACAGGGTCGGTCTGTCGCCAAATCTTATTCAGAACGACAGCAGTCTTAATTACGCTGGACCAGAGCTCTGATTCGAATACAAATTGTGTCTCCTCCTCTCTGGAAACCGGCGGCAATTGGCAGAAGTCGCCGACCAGAACGAGTTGAATCCCGCCAAACGGCACACTAGGCTGCTTACGAACAGCCTGCCCCACGGAATCTAGGAATTCAAAGAAATCTGGGTCCATCATCGAGACCTCGTCTACAACCAGAGTCCGTGTCCGAATCCACGCACTCTTAGCCCGTGGTTTCTTACGAATCGCCGCGACGGTCTTCTCAAGGCTATCTTGACCAAGACCGACACCCGCCCAGCTATGAAGAGTGCGCGCGCCGCATTCTAGCAGCAGAGCAGCGCAGCCGGTCATCGCGGTAATCGCCACGCCTTCAACTTCTAACGCAATCTTCTTAACAAGTGTAGATTTACCGACGCCACCTGGTCCTGTAATAAATAGATGTCGTCGTGTATTGATTAGTTCAATCACAGCTTCATGGCTGGGATCGTGTAGAACTTGCATTTAGTAAATTCAAGTTTCACTTAAAGAAATCAATTTTATTGTATGATTCGGTTAAAATTTCGCAGCAAGCCTATAAAAGTTATTGTATCAACCCCACATATCTGCTTCAAAAATGCATCGCAGCGTATGAGTCCGTTTGCCTCTAAGAGCCCGTTTTTGTAAATATATTCACGTACCAGCGTGCATAGATTTTCATATGTAATAATTTTCCCTTTTTGGGATTCTAAAAGAGGATGTTGTAGCGCGGGCGCCTTTTTAAACTGAAATTGTATTTTGCGAAAACTGGAGTCTCTGTAGTGTCGCACTTCGTTAAAATCGGCTGTTAGAAGATTTTCAACTGGTACAGATAATTTATCTAACCCTTGTGCCAATTTGCCTGTCTCATCAATAGTAGTTTCTATCGCAGCAATTTGGCTTTTGAGACAAGCATACAAGATATCATAGGTGCTCATTCTATCATGGTGAATGAAAACGTGTAGCCACCCATGAGACAGCACTATGAAATTCGCATGTCCAAAACCATGAGCCGTTCAAGGCGGGCTCCTCCGAAATTGTGTCACACCGCAGCGCAATCCACCAATGCGGCGGCAAAATGAATAGATTTCCTGGGCGGAGCCGGATTTCCAGGAATTTGAGCTCGGAGATCCAGGGGGATTCTTCGGGCTTGAGTGTCCAGGGGTCCCGTCCGTACGGATTCTTTGGAAGGTAATCGCCACCCTTTGTTGCCCCTTCATGTGCTATCCAAAGACGCAAAGGTGTCCCGTCGGTCGCCAACCAACAGGTTGCCTCAGCCGTAGTTTTCCGCAATCCAACGAAACAATCGGGTCCAGGCGGTATTACATGCGCAGTAAGTCCACTCACAGCCATCGAGCCAGGGAGCCAAAGCGGTCTGCGAAACTGAAGTCCAACCTCAATAGCCTGTTCATGTAGCCCCGCCGCCAAAGCCAAGTCGGCTTCGTTAACAATGCGCTGCTTGTTTGAAGGCGCCGGTTTTGACTGGAGCCATGATGACCAGCTTGTCCGAACCCGTTTTCCGCCCTCTTGTAAGACCACCGGCCAACCGAATTTTGCCGTGCGCGCGCGTGTCCACAACCGTGTCCATGTTTTAGGAACAGCACGTACAACAAGCGGTGCTCGTTCACCAATCAGATCGGACCATTTGACATCCTCTTCGGACCAGTCTTTCTGTAAAATAGTATACTCGTGTATAGCGGCTCTATAAAAGATAACCACGAAAACCAAAATAAGTAGTACAATAAAAAGTGATTCTAACAACATAGAGACCTGCTGTTAGAGTCATACATAACTCTGCCTGAACTTAAACGCCGTCAAGTAAACCGGGAACAAAATTCCCCTTTGTTATTTCCTTTATTTCACTCTTCTTGAGCGGCTTCTCATTTATGGTAGAAGAGTGTCCAACACTATTTAGCTCTTCGTGGCGCGCGAAACCCTTGCCGTTCTTAACAACAACCACGGTCCGTTTTCCGTACGGCTCACCCCTCATCGGATGCGAGGTCATGCTAGTGTGCTCCGTTTTGTAAAAAAACTTCGGGTGATTCACTTTGTGCGTGTGCGCGCGTGCTGAGCTGCTCTTCTTCTGCTTTTTTGAAACCGCGCCACCCTTGTAGCAATTCTTGTACGGGCGGCAGGAGGCGCGCTCAGTGAAGCCCATCTTAGCGCACGGCTTCTTCATACAGTATGAGCGGCTGAATCGGCGCGGAAACTTGTAGGTCTTGCCAGCCATTTACTTACGTTGCGCATTTTTTGTCGGGCTTGTGTATAAGTTTATCGTGTAATATAAAATGAAACAGATTTTCTATATCATATCTGTCCAGAAAAAGTAACAAGCTGATACCGGCAGTAAAAGCAAATGTCGGCAGCGCCGGACCATATGAAAAACTGCTTCTAAGCGGATTGTAAAAATAGAGTAAAAAGCCTGCTAGAATTAGCGTACGCAGAGTCACTAGAAGCGTAATATACTCTTCACCGTAGACTTTTAGGATACCAAGATAGGCAAAAATATAGAACGAGTACAATACAATAGTAACGACCACCAGAAGTATTTCATACCATTCTTGACTGATATGCATCCCTACTTAGAACGATATATTTTGAAAGACATCAAGCGCATTTTCGATTGCCTGGTCCATATTAAAATACTTGTAGTTCGCCAATCGTCCCACAAAATAGACACCTTTCTTTTCTTCCTCCAGCGCCATCTTTCTATACGTCTCATACATGTCCGTATTACGCTGATTCGGTATCGGATAATACGGTTCACCTACTGCGCTAGGAAATTCTTTAACAATTGTTGTGCCGCGCGCCTGCTGATTCAAAATATGTTTGTATTCGCAGATACGCGTCCAAGGCACTAACTCATCAGTGTAATTAACCACCGCGTTTTCTTGAAACAGGTCTTCGTCGCGTTCTTCGATTTCAAAGCGCAGCGACCGATACTCGAGAGCAGGGAAGCCGCGGTCCTTAAAATACAAATCAATCGGTCCGGTATAAAAGACTAGTTCCGCATCAGAAAAATCCAACGCCCTATAATCGGTCGAAAGCCGCACTTCAATCAGCGGATTCGCAATAATTGATTTGCAGAATTCTGTGTAGCCACCCTTCGGTAGCGCCTGGTACGAATCGCCGAAATACCCATCATCAAATGTGTAGCGCACAGGGATTCGCGCCAAGACAGATGGGTCTAGTAGAGCCGGCTCGCACGACCACTGTTTCTTCGTGTAACCGTGAAAAATCATCTGATACAAATCGGCACCGACACGCGAAAGCGCCACTTCTTCCGAATTTGTCGGCTCCCCTAGACGCTGTTGCGTCTTCATAAAGGAGCGCATCTCCTCTTCTGTCTTAATGTCCTTCCCTAGAAGCCGGTTCACTGTCGTTATATTTACCGGTACAGGAAACGAAACACCCTTATACGTTCCCACTACGCGCGCCTTGTACGGAACCCATTCGGCAAAGCGCTGCACGTACGACCAGACCCGCTCAGACGACGTATGGAAAAAATGCGGTCCGTATTTGCTCATCAGAATACCTTTTTCGTTGATATAGTCGTAGCAGTTACCGGCAATGTGGTCGCGCTTCTCAACTATTATAACGCGCTTGCCCGCGGCAGCGCACTGTTCGGCGAGAACACAGCCCGAAAGACCGGCACCTACGATAATAACGGTCATTGTACTATATTTAGTCGTTGAGTTTAAGCCACACAACATGTAGCTCGAAACTACCAGCCGCAATTATTTGAGCCCTAATGTGACGCTTGTTATAGATTGTCTCTTCTTCTTCAAGACTCTTCTTAATCGCCGCCGGCGAGACCAACTCTAGAATAGCCTCTCTATCATATATAATATTATTGACAAACAAATAGTGTGTAAAGATTTCGTATGCAGCCTCCGAAACACCCTCTAGGCTTGCGTAATACTCATCACTGTCCTTCGAGAACGTACTAACCTCAAGTTTATAAATGTAGGTCATTATTACTATACTCTACTAAACCAATTTGTATTCAAATTTACCAAAAAACGCTCATTTAAGATGAACGCTACTTAACAACCTATGGAATCCGTAGTCCTCGAATTTCCATTAAAGGACCTCACTCTAAATAGCCAACAGGCGCTTATCGTAGAATACGACCCGCATACAAATATTCGCATCCTTGCTAGCGCCGGCTCAGGAAAAACCACAACCATTACGGCGCGCATAGCCTATCTTATTCAGAATCATAACGTCCGCGAAGATTCTATTTTTTTAACCACATTTAGTCGCAACGCAAGCGACACGATGAAAGAGCGTATTGAATCACTTATTGGACCGACCCACGTATACGCCGGAACCTTTCACGCGCTCGCCAATAAAATTCTGAGAGAAAAAGATCCAGACCGTCTTAAGGATCTCTACCATGTAGACGAGTTGCCACATAAGTTTCTCGAATTTCTCACATCCGATAAGGGCAGACAGTGGGTTGGCAGGCTACGCTATCTTATCATCGATGAATTTCAGGACATCAACGAAATTCAATACGAAATTATTAAGCGACTACACCATCCTGGTGCCTTTCTAACAATTGTGGGCGACGATGCGCAAAATATCTACACCTGGCGCGGCTCCTGCGTAGACTATATTCTGGATTTTCACCGCAAAGTGAAAAACGTCAAAGACTTCCAACTCTCTATCAATTACCGGTCAACAGAAGCCATCGTCGCCGTAGCAAATTCCATTATGCGACACATTCCTACGCTACCACACAAGGAGCGCATGACAGCAACAAATAAAGGAGGAGAAAAACCCGAAGTGCGCTACTTCTATAGGTCTGGTGATGAGCGCAATTATATTCACAACAAAATTCTAGAAATTAAAGAGCAAGACCCCACAGCAACAATTGCCATCCTCTCCAAATTCAATTCGGTTCTCTACGCGTACGAAGAGACACTTATCCGTGAACAGGTTCCAGTACGTGTTCTACGCAACGCCACCGACATGTGCGAGACCGATGTGACACTCTGCACGCTGCATTCAGCGAAGGGCTTGGAATGGGACCACGTCTTTCTGGTGCGGCTCAACGACGACGTCTTTCCGCAAAAGAAAGACGAAGAGTCTATTTTACAGGAGCGCCGGCTATTCTATGTGGGTGTAACCCGCGCACGTAAAACCCTAACCTTTTCGTATTCGAAGGGTGAGCACAATTTGTCGCGCTTCGTCCGCGAAGTCCATAGACCGCTTCTAACCTGGTTTAGCGCCACACAATATCGTCTTAGCAGCAATGAATTTGAAGGTAAATCGCGCTCTCTACGGACAGCAATTGATACACTACAGGGTGAAGATTTCCGCTTTCTTAAAGAGCACGCGACAGCGCTTCCCGCATGGATTAAAAACAACGGACACATCGATATGCTGAAGCCACGTTCACTGTTTCCCATCGGCGAAAGCTGGCGTCTACCGAGTTGGGTGCTTAAAAAAGACCTTCAGAACGAGTGGTCGCATTTTATACGAGCCTATATTCTACGTGTAATCGGTATGTACCGCGCTGAAAGTGGTGGCACCCAAGACCCAATCGCATCTGACGTGGTGTGGACCATAAAAATAGCTGCCGAAGATTCGCTCTTTTTTGATGAAAATCAGACCGTAATTGAGCGCGTCGTTCGCTTCTTGTTTCCGCTAGCCGGCGACCCACTTCACACACCACCCAACATAACCTATCAGGATATCTTGGATTCACTGGACCGTCTCTATCCAAAAAAAAGGTGGGACCACCCCTCACTCATACATATTGTACAAATTATTCATAAAATTCGCACAACCCTCTATAATTTACGCTATGTAAAGTATCGTATGGATTTGCTACGGTTCTCTTCTATACCCTATGCCCCTCCACAAGAGTTCCGCTGCGACCTTATTAGCGCCTGGTTCAGAACAAGTCAATCAGTGATACCCTCAATTAATCTGTTACCGGAGCTATATCTTATGGGCGGCACACATATAGTTCGTCAAGGGCGTAATCTACTATTCTACAGGCAGCCGACGTCTGAAGATTGGTCCGTTGTACGCGAATTTTTGTGTAAATTGGAGTCCGAAATTCTCAACAATTGGATAATCAATGCTGAAACAATTCTTGCGCGTGTTCAGTACGAAGACGAGCAATTAACCACGTCAGCGGATATTATTATTGACAAAGCACTCGTTCAAATTCAGCCAGGCGGCTCAGCCAACGATATGCGCCGCCTTGAACTACTAGTTGAACTTTTTGCCACCGCTCATCTGATACGAAGCGCCGGCTACTTAATTGAAACCGTGGTTCTATTTCAGCCGCTTTCAGGTCTTTGGCTCGAAATGGATGTAAAAGACTGGGATGGCTCGTTTCTAAACGAGTATCTACGATCCAAGTTGACCGTTCATAGTCTCTAGAATTTCTCTGTGCTTTATCAAATACAATGGTAATAAAAAGTGATGAATAATGCTTGCTCCGATAGCATGGTCGTGCATAAGATAGAATACAGCAATATTTGCTACAGGTATACAGATAAATTTTCTTCCGGTTTCGATATACCGCCGTATGTCATGTACATTTCTTAAATGATAAATATACGTAGATACATAGATTCCAGCTATAAAAGTCTGCGAATATATAAAATTATCACAAATACGGTTATTGCCATTAACCAAATTCGTATAGAGGTCCGCCCTGTCAGGTTTTATTAACACTAGAACCAATAACCAATAGTTCCATACGACCATCATTAATAATGGATAAAAAAGCAGGCGCTGAACTCCGCCATACTGTGGAATCACTTCGAATAATACTAAAGTAAGATAACGTAATTTATAGATTGTTTTACAGAGCGGGCATTGAATATCCTGGTCAGGTCGCATATCTGTTCGTCGCCACATGTTTAGACAGTTTTTATGAACATATTTAATACTACCCTTACACTGACATGGTGCAATAAGTGGATTAAATTTATTATCGAGAGTTCCGACGTCTAGACAGAAGCGACACTCCATCTATTTAACTGTATAGATTAGATGTTCAAAGTTAGTTATGGCGGCAAAACCGTTTCTGGGCAGGCTTTAACCAAATCAAATACCAAGTCGCAGCCCGTTGTCTTCTTCAAAGGGGAATCAAATACATTATATACCCTTATAATGTCCGACCCCGATGCTCCAAAAGCCGATTGGCTCCATTGGTTGGTCGTCAATAACGACGGCAAAACGCGCGAAGAAATAGTCCATTATGAGCCACCAGCGCCACCCTCAGGTACACACCGATATATATTTTATTTATGCGCACAGAAGAGCCCTCTGTATGTAAATAACCTGCCGAGAGCCTCCTTCAATACCCAAAATTTTATCAAAACGAATAAACTCAGAATTGTTAAACAAGTCCAGTTTACAACGAGCGCATAAAGGAAAAATGTATAATCCACAAATGCTTATTTGCCGCGACAGTAAAATTCATATCCTCAAGACGACTCTTCTCAGTATACGATTTGTTATCAATCATATAGGCTCCGGGCTCGGGAATTTTATCAATCAAAAAATTCATATTAAACGACAGAAAGTATTCCTGTAGTTTTTTGAGATGGACCTCAGTAATCTGCGTAATATCAACACGCTGTCCGTACCACTTTTTCATTCCGTACGTAACGATGAGCAGTAGAACTTCGAACAGTGCGGACTGGTCCTCAACATCAAAGGTCAGGTCCACGGAACCCGGAGCCTTGGGCTCACTCGAAAATAACTGTGCGGCAAATTCTTCAACACTATCCATCTATCCTAGTAGAGCCAAGCGTCTTTAGATTCTATATAAAGACGCGCCACAAATAATAAGATAGATGGATTACGAAGCAGAGAAAGCACGCACACTAGGTTACTTGGACGCCATTACGCCACGCACAACTCCGTGGTCAACAGTACTCGAAGTCGCCAAGTCGATGGGTGCGGACTACTATCCCAAACATGAAGTGATGGACTACGCCTCCTATACAGTAGAGCCTGCAAGCCAAATCAAGCTCCTTATCAGGACGCGTCTGCGTCTTATTTTATCGCAAGCCCTACATATTCGATTCAACAGAGCAGGCGATGAACTACCAGAGCGCGTTCAGCTAAATTCGGTACGAGATGAAACAGCAATCGCAGCCCTTCGTCTACATGAAGCAGAGACGGCAGAGCGTAATCAGAAACGCCAAAAACCTAATCAGTAAATACGAGTTCGGCAAGCCCGTTCTGAAAACGTAACCAATTGTGTGATAAAATGAACACTTGCACCTCCCACTCCTTGTCGTCTACACCTGTCGGCTGTAATACAGTTAGATCTAGACGCATCTCCGCCCTGCTTGTATTAATTGACCCACTGGGTCCGAATTTGTTCGGCTCCTGGGCAAAATTGTACGCATAAATGAATGAATTGTATGTCTGGATGCCTCCAGGATAGGCGATGGCGCCGCGGGCACGCCACCAATTCTCATCCTGGTCTGCCCAGACAACAGAACCAACGCGTAACGTAGCACGTGTCATTAAGGATCGTTGTGGCTTATATATGGGGTCAACTTCGTCCTCCAAATAGGCGCCGTAGTTAGTCCATGAATTGAAGCGCCTCACCGCCTTTCGCCGCAAAAACCATACTAGCCCGCGCACGGGTCCATTTGCCGCTTCCAGTGGTAGGGAAATGGTAATTGTATCGCCGTCAGGAACGCCAATCAGATACTTCAATGGCTCGTTAAAGGGAAGCGTAATTACTGGTTCAATTAGATATTCGTGCGCATTATGTATATAGGCTTTACGTAATTCGCCTTCAAGGTGGGTGAAGCCGCAAACCAGTACCGCTCGGGTAAAATTGGGCTGAACACCAGGCAGCATCACCGTGTAATTCTCAGGAATTGAGATGTCATTGTTGGTTAAAACGATTTGTTGTCCCAACATCGTCTCATCGCAATTGATAGGTTGTAGCACGCGCCTAATAACCTCCTTAAACGGGCGAAATGTGATATGAAAACGCACATTTTCACCTTCAATTGACGCCAGCGGAAACGCCGCATTACGGCGCCGCGCAAACCAAAAAGGGAAATATGCGTACACTTCCCCGTCTTCCGTAGGCAGTACCGTCGCATTCGCGTCAAATTGCGCAACATTAATACGTTCGTTTTGGTTGTCCAGATAAATCACTTTTTCAGCCGCAGGCTGTTGTGTATTTGAAGACAGCACATTCGTGTTATGGCTGCCCGTGATAGAGTCGCGCCACCCTGCGCTGCGGGACGTATCCAAAAAGAGCTTTTGCCACACATCAATCCAATCGCCGGACCACTGCTCTATAACAATTCCGTTGACCTCCATCTCGACGAGTTGTATTCCTGAAGAGCCCAGCGCGGCAGCCCATGTCCACGTCCCAGGAATGTCATTATATGTCCAACGATTCGGCACCGGCTGCTGTAGTCCCTGTATAGCATCACCGGGAAGCCAACTCTCAGGATTAAATCGTATCGCGACCCAATTAAGACAGTCGCCAAGCCATGGAAACGGCAACGTAAATGTGATACGTTGTCCCCATGTCGCAGCGCCAGTGTACGGTAATTCAATCGTCTCCTGTGTAAAATTATGATAGGGTTTGAAATCGGGCTGAAACACCGTATTGTCAGTATCTTGTGGATAAAAAAAAGCATCGGCGTCGCCACGGTCAATTAGGCTGACAAGCCGTTTCATTTCGCCAACCGGTTTGGGTGGCATTCTATATTCCTTTCTTCTATTCGTCCATCTTAAGTTCGCCACTGAGTTTCACAGACAGTACAGATGTACTGAAATTTCAGACCCGCCGAATCAGTCTTAATGTAGATAACATCGCGTAGCTTCTTGTCGGCAGCCGATGTGCATGCCGCATTAGGGCACTTTAGACTCTGCGTGTGCGGCAGCGTAGGGTCGGAAAGGGTGTAGGCATTAACAGTCACGCCGCTCGCACCGAGACCCGATGAGGTTCCAGATGATTTAAAAGTCGTCTCAAGCACGAGCGCCTCCTGTGCGGACTTTGGCTGCAGGGCTTCACTGTAACCGCATTGGCGGCACTGTAGCGTAAGGGATGACGAATCGGCACTGCCGGCAAGGTAAAGGAAGTAATCACATACAGGACAAAAGCGCATTGTATCTCTATGTCATTAATAAGATTTGGTTTAAGCGGATTCAAATTTATCATAATCTTATGCGAAACTTCCGTTGAATCAGCCATGCCGGTCGCGAATTCCAAATGTTACCACGCGCTTTATGCAGTTTTAGTAGCCTCGTTTCGGATGCGTTCAGCCCGTATTTATTTTTGAACCGTGTTAACGACGCCCTGTATTTTGCCGTTGCTCTACTGTTTGCAATCATCTCGTTACTTAGTTTATTTTGCAGCAAAGCCTCGCGTTTTGCAGCGCGAATGGCTGTAATATGTTCATGAATGATACCATGAAATATCCGCGCACGAATCCGCAGCGCAGCAGAAAACTGACGAAACGCCGTCGCAGCCACTCTATCATTTGCACGAACCTGTTTGTAGTCTTTTATAAAAGCAGCCTGACTTTTAAGACCTTCGACCCGCGGCACAGCCGCATCAGCCGCCGCCGCCTGTTCAGCGAGCCACGGATTTGGTGTAGGTCTAAACACAATCGTGTTACAATTTTCACACACTACGTTTCCACCCTCTAAGCCAGCGCCTGTCCAATAATAATTCATATAGAGACGCCAGCCGCACAGCGTATGGACGGTGCAGCCACACGGCCATTCAGCCTTCTTCTCCTCTGTTGTCAACGGCTGAACACACAAATGACACTGCATTACATACAACACATAAAACCGTTTTAAGCCTTAAAATTGAACTTAAACGCAGCACAGCTTCATCTATTGAAGCCCTGTAGCGCAGTGGATAACGCGTCCGCCTTCTAAGCGGAAGACCGTGGGTTCGACCCCCACCAGGGCTAGTTTTTTTGTATCTTATAGTTACAAAAAACTACGACATATTATAAGTATAAAGCCGCACAGCATTGGTCTACGTACAAGAAGACTAATCCTAGTGAGAACTCGCAAAAAGGCGCACACCACCTAAAAAAATGAAGCCTTTTAATCTTACAGAGTTCATTTAAGAAAAAATGGACCCTAATGTAAAAGTCTATGAAGGTTTTGAAGATATGGAGATTCCTGAGAATATTCTTCGTGGAGTATTCGCATTCGGCTTTGAGAAGCCGTCTGAAATTCAGAAGCGCGCAATCGTCCCTATCAAGGGTGGGCATGACGTGATTGCGCAGGCACAGAGTGGTACTGGTAAGACGGGTGCGTTTAGCATTGGTGCGCTCTGCCGCATGGATCCTGGTAACCCCAATACGCAGATTCTAATCATGGCGCCCACGCGTGAACTTGCGCAGCAGATTGAGCTCGTAATCAAGTCAATCGGCGCGCACACCAAGTCAACAATTCTGATGGCAACTGGTGGCGCGCCCGTGCGCGATGACCTGACGGCGCTGCAGCGTGGCGCACAAATCGTTATTGGCACCCCTGGTCGTATTTACGACCTGATGGAGCGTGGTGGGCTCCGCCGCGACCATATCAAGGTGCTCGTAATGGATGAGGCGGACCAGATGCTTGAGGGGCGTTTCCGCGAGCAGATGGAGTGTATTCTCAATATGGGTTTCCCTGATACTACGCACGTTGCGCTCTTCTCGGCGACGATGCCCGATGAGGTTGTAGAGATTGCGAACCGCATGCTCAAGGACCCGATTCGCATTCTGCTACCGCCTGAGAAGGTGACTCTTGAGGGTATCCGTCAGTACTATGTCGTGATGGACCAGGAGGCATGGAAGTTTGATTGTCTATGTGACCTGTATCAGCATATTAACATCAACCAGGCAATTATTTATTGCAATCAGCGCGCCAAGGTGGAGTGGCTAGCGAAGCGTCTCCAAGAGAACAACTTTGAGGTCTCCTATATCCACGGTGAGATGGACCCCAAGGAGCGTCGCGCGTGTATCAATGCGTTCCGCGCCGGTTCAGTTCGCGTGCTCGTATCTAGCGACCTGCTGGCGCGCGGCATCGATATCCAGCAAATCAGCCTGGTTATCAACTTCGAGATGCCGGCGCAGCGTGAGAACTACATTCACCGCATCGGTCGCAGCGGTCGGTTTGGTCGCAAGGGCGTCGCCATCAACCTGGTTACGCCGGCGGAGCTCCGCGACCTCAAGGAAATTGAGAAGTATTACAGCACGCAAATCATGGCACTGCCCAACAACATTAGTGCTATTATGTAACACAACTAAAATAAAAAATAAAAATCGCACGCCTATATATACAATGGATAATTTTTTAGTCGGTGTTTGCTACCAGGTCAAGAAGCAGAACCAAGTTGGATCCCCGACTGTTAAGTTGGGAAACTATATTGGCAAGGGCAACGGCGTTCTTCAGTTTGAGAACGATATGGAACACGTTAAAAATGCGCGTTGGGTCTATAGCAAGTGCCCCGCTAAAGGTGGTCGCCGGACGCGCCGCGGTCGCAGCCGCCGCATGCGCAGAACCCGCCGCCACCGTTAAAAAACATAGCACTAAATAAAATGAGTGCGAACAGTCTTACAGGTGATATTGGTCAGAGCTACAGCCAGGCGATACATGCGGTCAAAGCACACGCGACCAAACTCGCGGCTTTACTGCCTAACCCAGCGCCTCCTCTAGCCAAACCGGGTACAGCCGAGCGTCAGAACCAGCAGAATATAAATGAGCTGTATAGTGGTTTAGAGGTCGTTAAATCGTATGTAGAGATGCTAGGCGCAGTTGTCGCGATGAAATGCCCGGCAGCAACTCGGGGAGGTCACCGCCGCCGCCGCTCAGTGCGCAGAACCCGCCGTCATAAGTAGAGAAATATATACTATTTATTTGCCATTACATCATAGTAGCAAATAACTACATTCGTTTTAGTTAAGAGCCCGTCGAACCGAAGCCACCCGTACCACGTGCCGTCACAGCGTGAGGCATGTCAGCCGGTAGCCCTACAATTACAATACGAGCCCATGGTTTTGCTGAACCCGATACAATCTGGAAGTACCGCGACTTAGAAATAACAGTAAATAGCCCCGTATCCTGAACCATCCGAACCGCGCCCATAAGCTGCCCGCGATAGCCGGCGTCAATAAGACCCATGGAATTTGCGCACATAAATGGTGTCTTGCTAATCGATGACCGCGGCATCAGCCAGTACGCCCGACCGCCGCCGTTCTTGATAGCACACGCCGCTACGATTCCAAAGCGCAGAAACACCGTATCCGCGCCGTACGTCAGATAGTAGTCGGCGTCGCAATACACATCAAAACCCGAATCACGCTCCTCATAAGGAGTACCGTTGTACTTTGCCGCCGCCGCCTCATACAGTTCGCGCATATCGTCGGTCACAGAAAGGAAGAGTTCAGCCATTCTTTTTACCCTCAAATGTAAGCAGCCCGCCAATCATTTTTTTTCACAAAAGAGCATAGAATGGAATATCGCTATACTCTAACAGCTCTCCTGCTCCTCGTAGTCCTACTGGCTGCCGCTACCCTGCGGCAGGTCGAAAAGTTTGCCGCGAGCCAGGGCGGTGTCCTTGTCCAACTCGCATCAAGCCACGTCGCCTCCGAAGAGGAAGTGCGCGCAAATATGGAGTATGAGAAACGCCGTGTGACCCAAGACATCTATGATATGACGGAGCCCGACCGCAGCCCCGGACCAAAACCACTGGGCTCGTTTTTTTAACTGAATACGGTAGATGGATCCAAAGATCGGTTTTTACTTAGTAGGACTAACGCTTGTATCCCTGATAGGAGTTACCTTTTACAAACAGCAACAAGTAGAACATTTTATATCGACTCAAACAAAGACCTTATTAGACATGTTGAATACACAACTTGACGCAGACCAGAAAGCCAAGACCAACCTTCTTAATACTGCTAAAGCCGAAGTGGAAGAGGCGCAAGCAGACGTAGACCAGGCGCGCCAAAATGAAGATGCTGCAAAGGCGCAACTCGATAAAGCGATGGCTGAACTTGATTCAAGAACAGACGCTCAAAACCGAATCATACAGACGTTGGCAACCCGTATTCCCGCCCCGTCACCTTAGTTAAGAAAAGTTAGTAACTTTTTGTAACTAAATCAACCCAACAGCCTAGCGCTGGATATAGACCACCCCGTAATCCCATCCATCGTCCTCAGGCGGGGGAAACACATCCTTCATTGCCGTCGTTATCTTCGCATCCGTTATAACCCAGAAAGTGTTGTAGCCGGTACCAACTGTGTTTACATAGTTGTCAAGCGTTCTGAGTTGAACGAGACGCAACGTGTAATGGTCGTTTTGACCACCCTTGACACCAAACTTGATTTGCTTGCCCATGTCCGTAAATGTTTGATTACCACTGGTCGTTCCGTTATTATTATCAGCATAGGCGCTCAAATCATAAATTGCGTCAGCACAATCTAATTCATTGGCAAACAGAAAGATGTTACCCTGCTGTTGTGCGTTATAACTGTTCGCAACTTGAACGATTTTGGCATACGAGTAAAAATAGACACCGTCATCGGAGTACATTATTTCAGATTGGCGTTGAGCAACGTCGCGCAACGCAGAAGACATTCTATACTTATACAGAAGATTTAAGCACGAGAAATATAGATCTCGCCATAACCATCGAGTTCATATCTCATCCCTGTAGTGGTCTTCGAGTCTACGAGTACCCAGAATGTGTTATACGTTGAGCCAACCGTGTACACAGTCGAATCGAGTCCGCGGAGCTGAACGAGTCGGAAGGTAAAATGGTCGTTCGGTCCCCCTTTTACGCCGAACTTAATTTCTTTACCCATGTCTGTGAACGTCTGGTGTCCGTCAGTGCTATCCGCATTAGTGTCCAAATCGTATATCGCGTCAGCACAAGCGATTTCGTCGGGGAAGGTAAACTGGTTGCCATTCTGTACAGCATTGTATTGAGTGGTACGCTGTACTATGTCGGCATACGAGTAAAAATAAGGACCGTCATCCGAGTAGTAGAGATTAGATGGGCGCTGTGAAACAACACGGCGAACGGATGACATTCTATACTTTAGAAATAGATTTTTACGCAGAGCACATCAGACACTCCTTATCCTCTGCGGGCTTTTGCGAAGCCGCCTTCATTGTCGGGTCAATCGTAAACTGCTGGGCAGAAACCGGTGCCTTCGTCCGCAGATAGTAGATGCCCGTCTTGAGCCCCTTCTGCCACGCGTAGAAGTGCATGGAGGTCAGCTTCGAGTAGTCCGGATCGGGTACGAACAGATTCAAACTTTGGGACTGACAGATATACGCACCGCGGTCCGCCGCCAAATCGATGAGCGTCTTCTGCTTCAGCTCCCACACTGTCTTGTAGAGGAGCTGTAGGTCCGTAGGCACTTCGCTGAGCCCCTGAACGGAGCCTGCCCGTGCGATAATCTTATCCTTGAGCTCCGCCGACCAACGCCCCTGTGCCAACAGGTCTGCTACCAGATACTTGTTGACCTGGATGAACTCACCCGCTAGTGTGCGGCGCGTGTAGATATTTGTGGTGAACGGCTCAAAGCACTCATTAAACCCCAGAATCTGTGACGTCGACGCAGTCGGCATCGGCGCCACAAGCAGTGAGTTCCGCAGACCCACACGCTGAACACGCTCCTTGAGCCCGAGCCAGTCCAGCCCTTCGTCCACCACCGGGTCCACCTTCCACAAATCGAACTGTAGCAATCCTCGCGATGCAGGCGACCCCGCAAACGTCTCATACGGACCTTCCACAGAGGCGAGGTCGCACGACGTTGAGGCCGCCGCGTAGTACATGTGCGCGAAGATACGCTTATTTAGCAACACGGCATCGGGGTTCGCCACGACGCGACCACCCTCCACAACTTCCCACGGAACTCGAAGCATCGCAAACACATCTGCCAGACCCTGAATGCCGAGCCCGATAGGACGATGGCGCATATTGGAGCGCAGAGTCTCGGGCGTCGGATAGAAATTAATATCAATAACACGGTTCAGATTGCGCACCACGACAGCAACAGCCGTCCTGAACCTAGCGAAGTCAAACGCACCATCCGCCACGAACGACGGCAGCGCCATAGATGCTAGGTTACAGACCGCAGTCTCCTCTGGCGATGAGAACTCGATGATTTCGCTGCACAGGTTCGAACTCTTAATGACGCCAACGTTTTGCTGGTTCGACTTCTTGTTTGCCGCATCCTTGTAGACCAGATACGGCGTGCCGGTCTCAATCTGCGAATCCAGCACCTCAAACCACAGCTTCTGCGCTAGCACAGTCGTGCGTCCACGCCCTTCTGACTCATAGCGCTCGTACAGTGCCTTAAAGTCGTCGCCCACAACGTCGGCAAGCCCAGGTGCCTCAGACGGGCAGAACATAGTCCAGTTACCGCCATCGCGCACCCGCTCCATAAATAGGTCAGGAATCCAGAGTGCGTAGAACAGGTCACGCGCCCGCTCCTCCTCTGAGCCGTTGTTCAGCTTCAGGCGCAGAAAGTCCTGAATGTCGGCGTGCCACGGCTCCAGATAGACGGCGAAGGAGCCGTTGCGTCGCCCCCCACCTTGGTCGACGTAGCGCGCCGTCGCATTGAAGTTACGCAACATCGGCACGATGCCGTTGCTGGTACCGTTCGTCCCGCGAATCGCCGCACCCTTCGCCCTGATATTGTGGATGTGGAGACCGATGCCACCCGCGTACTTACTGATTAGCGCGCAATCCGTCAATGTCTTATAGATACCGGCAATCGAGTCGTCATTCATTGCAAGTAGGAAACAAGACGAGAGCTGCTGCCGCGGCGTGCCACAGTTAAACAGCGTAGGCGTAGCGTGCGTAAACAGCTTCTGGCTCATCATATCATACGTTTCAAACGCCCGCGCCAGGCAATCGGGGTGTCCGAGCCAGAGACCGAGTGAAACGCGCATCCACATATGCTGCGGTCTCTCAACCAGTTTCCTAGTTGCATCACGAGATAGATACGCCTTCTCGAGCGTCTTGAAGCCGAAGAAATCCAGGAGGAAGTCGCGCTCGTATACGATACGTGACTCAATCTCTGCGCTGTGAAGAGCCGCATATGTAGCCAGCTCAACCGAGACAACCGGAACAACCTTGCCTAGCGAGTCGCGTGTCTGCGACAGCAGATTCATTGCCTCACTAAATGTGTAGGGCGTATTGCGCTGGTGATTGCTAATAATAATACGCGAAGCCATGACGCCGTAGTCAGGATGAACGGTTACGTTAGAAATCGCCAGATTAGCCGCCAGAACATCCAACTCCGACGTCTTAATATCATTAACAATCTGAGCAAGCACCTTCTGTGCTACAACAGTCACATTTACATGAAGCCCGTCCGCAACTTTGCGTAGGCGTTCAGACACCTTCTCAAACGCAACGACCTCACGCCGTCCATCGCGCTTCAAAACATACATCTCGCTCTCCATATCTGTGATATTCATGTTCATTTTAGTTATCCTGGTAGACGCGCCAGCCGGGCTCAATTTTTAGGAATAGTAGGCTTCAAAAAATTGAATCGATACAATACCATCAATACCAACAGCAAAACAGAATGCCTACAACCTACAATGAAGACGGAGTGACCTACGACTTTGCCGGGCTGATGTCCACGATGGTTCATATGTCCGAGAAGAGCAAGATTAAGGATATTCTTCTGCTGCGTATTGACGCCGTCATCATGAGCAATGTCATTTGGTCTGCCGAGATGGAGGACATCGTAACCAAGTTTGACACGCATATTAGCCCCGATGCAAAGTGGGTTATCAAGTACATGATGAAGGTTGTCAAGTCGGCGTCACGCGATGAGCAGAAGGAGATCTACAACCAGATTTCAAACTCATAAAAGAAAATACAATAAATTTGACTTACTTTTTTACACATATCGTAACCATTAAAATGGTCCGCTACGAGCCTATCGATATTCTAAAGCAGGCAAATTCGTGTGCAACACTCAAGGCGCGCTATCCCACACCCAATCTTCTTATTCTGGTTGAACCCAGTATAGTCACAGCCTTACCACGCAACTGCCCCGATAAAGAGAATTGGTACACGCAATTCACAATTTACGAATTGGACATGTCTGATGCCGAATTTGAAAAGAAGGCAGAGTCTCTAATTGCCGATACACCGAACGAATGGCTCATTCTATGCTGCCCTATATTCGATAAAGCTGTGAAACTATGCTCCAATTACGGGCTAGACATAACTCAGGCTCACTATTCGTACTTCGGTGTTTAATAATAATCGGCATGCTAGATGGCGGCAACAAACAGAGAGACAGATTCCATGTTTTTAGACTATGCTAAAAATAAGATTGAGAATGAGAATTATTCTATTGACGAACCTCTCGACGATGAAGAGTATAATTTCAATACACTCCTAATGGAAGCGGTACACGAAGAGGATCTTCCCGCGGTCAAATATCTCGTTACAAACGGCGCATCAGTAAATCTTATTCATAATGGCAGAACCGCTTTAACATCGTATAACCCATATATGGGTGGAGGCGCTGATAAAATAATAGAGATTTTAGAATACCTTTTGGACAATGAGGCGCTTTTTCTCCAAGATCTGAATCCCGAATATTATGCCGCGATGCCCGATGAGCGAGCTGAGTTAATGATGGAGAATCACGCAAGAGATGTGAATGAAAGTCGTGGTAACGAAGAGCGAAACAGAGAAGTGAACGAAGAGTTTGAGGCGCAGACGTTAGCCGACATGGAGGCTATTCGTTCGTTTTTTGAACGAGCGATGGCAGAACGTGTATACTTTGCAGATGTCTCCCTTCTCGGCTCAGCAAAACGTCCTGAATTATTTAAATACGATAAAATGACAGATATTCGTACATTGAAGAAGCTAATATCAGCAATAGTTCTTGGAGACCGTGAAAATAAAACTAAATTCGACCTAATAATGCCTATGGCACCGGCAGGTAAAACAAAAAAGAATACCAATGCGAACAAAAAACTGAACCTGGATCGTATCATGTCTGATTATGTTGGCAACCGATTCAATTCAGTACATGTCAAAGTCCAAATTGTTATGAGCGCACGAACAGGTTTCGGTGGAAGACGCAGAACACGTAAACTGCGACAGACATAAAATATGACTACTATTTTATTATTTTTTACACAATTACAACCATAGTCATTGTGTAAAAAAATTGATATCAATACCAGGACAACCATATATTCAAGTAAAACAAAATGCTCAACCGTATTGTAATCCTTCTAACCCTTGTATCAACAGCAGCGGCGGCGGGATTCTACGATACAATCATCACCGACAATCTGTACAGACTTGATAAGGAAGTGAACAATGCGCTTGACGCAGGTGCGTCGCTTGTAGGAGGTATGAGTATGATTGCCCACACCAATTACAGACACGAGTATGCGCAGGCTATTCTATGGTCAACACGTGAGCAGGCAAAGGCATACTATAAGAAGGCTGCACAACAGCCTCAAGTAAATTCTACGTGGCGCTGGTGGTAAAATTGTACGGGTATAAAGCCACCAAATTGTTTTTATGTAATGGAATCTATCCTTGACGTCTATGTTTCATATGGCGTTGTGTACATAGACCTAAATCCAGCCAAATATATTGAACTACAAAATTTACCAAAATTTACAATTCAACCGGCGCCAATTAATTTAAATTTAAAAAGAACTGCGGAGTACAACGTTGCAATTTTTCTAGAATTGGAATTTCACGAAATTCCCACAATTCTACACATCGACGACCAAATGTACGTAGTCAAGCCACAATCAACCCTACCACCAGTAGACCTTCAACTCTGCCTCGTATTCAAAAATGAGTGGCTTCAAATTCCAACGGTCCTCAACTATTATAGACGGGTTCACGGCGTTCAGCGGTTCATCTTGTACGACAACCAGTCAACAGACCCAGTCCCGCCTGAAATTGTCTCCGCCCCTGACGTTGTGTACGAGAATTGGAATTTTCCCTACAAGCATACTATGCAAAGTAAGGCAAATTTAGCACCGAACTACGGAGGTCCAGAAACAATTATCGTTGCGCAAAATTCAGCATACAGTCACTGCCTAAAGAGATACAGACAGGGCACATGGACAATTCTCTTTGACACCGATGAATTTTTGGTGCGCCGGCGGGATAGTCCGTCCCTGTTAAATTTAGTTAAAACGTTGTCACCGAAAGTAAGCACAATCATAGTACAAGGCTACTGGGCTGGGTGCAACGGTTTATACCAGTCGGAATTGTACAATTCGCTGCGCAAAATCACGAAACGGTCCGATAAATTCTGTATGAATAAACTCATTTTTAGGACGGCAGACCATATATACACCAATTGTATCCATAACCCATACTCCACTAAAGGCGCAATTGTCAAACTAGCGGCAAACCAAGGCTTATACTTTTTCCATCTATATACGGCATCGGCTAAAAACCGCGTCTGCGACTGCGCCATCTATTGTAAAACGAAAGACAATTCGTTCCAGGAAAGTTTTATGTATTAAAGTAGGATGCGCACGGTAGACGTACTCGCAATACTTGCGTTTGTTATAATTGGACTTACCGCGCTCAACTATTTGGGTGACCCCCGTGTAACACACGAAGGCTTCCAATCGCGCAGAGAAACAAGTCTAAGTCCCGATGTTGTAGAACAGGACCCCGCGCATCTGCTAAAAAGCGAAATAGAGATGACCCGTCCCTACAATGTAATTGGTACGCTGACACAGCAGCAGTGTTATGAGCAGGATGGTCACAGACTGCCCGAGGTTTTAGGCAACTACACACAGCGCACGAACAATTATAGTCATACGTATCCCGATTCTTGCTCTGCGCCATTCAAAGAGCTTGTCGGATCCTTCTATGCGCCACGCGAAGGCTCTATCGGTGCCCCAGTTCCAGTGGGCGCGAAGATGCCTGCCTCCACTGAATGCCGCTTCGGACAGTAGGCAACTAAGGTTCATACATATAGTTTATATCAAGTCTATCACAGTAAGTATTTTATGAGATTTTCCACGTCGCGTGGCAGTTGACCTCGCGGTCCCCCCACTTTTTTCGTATTCTTGTATATAGATGTCAGTTGAAGCGTTCACTCCCTTCGTAACTAAAGTACATGATACAAAAAGCATTCCTACATTTATAGTGGAATCATTGGTCTTTGGTATAGTTGGTCTTGCGTTAGGCACCACAATTGATAGAGTGTGCATTGACCTTAGTGATAAATACCCGAATTATAAGATTGCCATAAGTATATTTCAAATAATTATATCAGCTATTATTATTTCAGTTGGGTATTTGTATTTACCTAAACAATACACATCCCATTTCCAAAGAACACTACCAGGACTAGCGTTCCCAGCCTTTTATTATGGAGTACAGAGCAACATTTATAGTACATGGCAGAACATAGGTGTCGCGCCCACAGCAGCTCCTGTTGTAGCGACACCAGTTCGCTCACTTCCTCCACCAATTTCTGAAAGCGGTGGACGGCGAGCTTAGATTCTAACATAAATTCTAGTGATATGGAAATTACATTTCTACTTCACTATAAAAAGTTATACCGTACAACTGGGTATGCGTGCTGCTATGGTCAGTAGGTAGCCAATGCTCCATATCATATTACAGTAAGTCGTTAATAAGACATTCTGTATCGTGTGGCATAAAATACATAGGGTCATTCCGTGCGGTCGCAACGTTAGACCAGAACCTATTGTATTCTGGTAAACCCACGGTACTCCACCAGCGTCTATTTCTGCGGAATTGAACACGCTGAGAATCTAATACCGCTAGCACGGTGCGCTCCACAACTTGACCAGCCGGAATCCATGCATCGGCTTCTGCGCGTCCTTCAAAAATTGGAGAATACTCGTAAGTCCAACTTTCTTTACAGTCTTTGTCACCGACAACAGCAACCACACAGCACGGTCCGGCTTCTGTTGCCCCAAGACGACATTCGTAGTAGTCCGCGTTTTCAACGTCGTATATTTCTAGTAAAACCTGTATTTGCTGATAAAATTCATCAGGTATGATTTCAGGTTCAATACGTCGCGCCATGGGCGCCGAGAAGATAACCAGACGCCCATCGCTTGTCGCAGTCGCAGAGCCCACTAATTTGTCCAAAAGCGGGTGTTTCCGCGCCGACATAGACTGTAGAGCTGAACCAGTAGTCCACGTATACAATTGTTTCAAAATGGGCTCGCTACGATAAATCCATTCCGCCGCGTTGAGGTGCCCTGTAGAAACCTTATCTTCCTGCTGCTCATCTTGCTGCGCAATTTTGCTTCGCATTAATGAACCATTTCGTGTATCAAACAAATGCGAAAATTCGCTAGAAGTTAGAACATCACGTTTATTATAGCCGTGCGCGTTGTTTATAGATAACGGTGCACCGGAATATGCTGTAGGTTCGTTACGGCGAAATAGATAGTATTCCCACAAAAGCGTCATTAAAATCTGTGTAGCGTCATTACGAGCCCGCCGACTCGTATAAGATGGTTTAATATAGTCTTGAAATATGGCTACGATACCCGTCTCATTAACCCATTGCTGAAAATCCCAGGGATCCAATAATTCTTCGGGTGGCTCAGCTTGTAGATAGTCGTCCAACCAACTGCAAATTTGACTGTAGACCATCTCTAATTCAAGCGGCGAAAGTAACCAACCTAAACCGCCCGTACAATTAAAGCATAATGGTTGTCTGTACAATTGCGACCAGCGTAGCGCTCAAAGACCTGCAGCTATTTCTTTACACGCTCGAATTGTTTAATGAAAGTCCACCGATGGTCTATCTTTTGACCGATACAGCGATTCATACAAATCCCCCGTCATACAAGGGTGCGCTACATACAAAACCGACATTGGACAAGTATGCGCATATGAATCGCAATCAGATGACACATACTAAAGGTATTACGTATAGAACTGCATGGGAGGACTTTATGATGGAAAAAGCTACGGTAATGGAATGGGCTTTCGCAGAAGGTCACCAAGAGATATTTTTCTGCGATTGCGACATCTGTTTTTTGGGACCGTTGCCCAAAGTTCCTCCTGAAGCCAAACTAGGTGTAAGTCAACACAGAATTAGACCATCTGATGAGCAACGGTTCGGCATATACAACGCGGGTTTTGTGTATTCTGCCGACCCCACATTTCCGGCGCAGTGGCGCGAAGCCGCGCACACCTCGAGATACTACGACCAGACCGCCCTAGAAGATATCGCCCTAAAAACATGGGCAGCTCAACTATACGAATTTCCTGTTCAAATAAACTACGGATGGTGGCGCATGTATCAGGGCACACAGTCCCCACAAGCTCTCCAGAGCGAGTGGTCAATTTTCCGCAGGGACCATACAAGCGGACTCTGTGTCTCCGGCAAACCGCTTTTATCCATTCATACGCACTTCGGAGAACGGACCGATATTGTAACATGTGCCTTCAACGACTACGTATTTCAGTATCTCTGTCGCCTAGGGAAATATCCACCGGCTGCAGCCCTGGTGAAATTCCTAACCAGGGAGTTCCAACATCTAAAATCTTCCAAAAATTGACAACTTACAGATTTTTAAAAGGGCAGGCATAGATAAGCAATGAACGCTATAATTAATACTGATTATAGCAGCATAAATGCCTTTATTATGTTCTGTTTGGTCACAGTACTTGCTGGAACAACATACGTGGCGGACTACATCAATAAGCAGGAAATAAATATTGCAGCCCTGCGTTCAGAAGTTGCAGCTTTGCGCGAAATCCTGGAGATACGTTTTGCCCCTGACGACGAGTTTGAACAGGAGGAGGAGGAAGAAGAGGCTGATGAGGAGAGCACAATTGAGGATGTCGAAGCAGAGGATGCTGATACAGAGGACATCGACGCAGCTGAAGCTGAAGCTGAAGCTGAAGCTGAAACTGAGGACAGTCCAGCGAACAGCGTAGAGGAACCAGAGGATAGTGGCTTCGCAGATGATGAACAGGCGCCCGCAGTAGAGCCCGAAGATAAGCACGCGCGTCTTCTGTTGAGGCTAGAGGCAGACGCCGAAGTTCGAATCACGTACAAGAAACAGACAATCGCAGCTCTGTTCAAGCCTCGAGCAGATGCACCCAACGGATACGTGTTCAAGACGGCAACAGGTGAGTACAATACCCCGAGCCATTTCAGTACATATGTGAAGAAGAAGATTAACCCTGCTATTCAGGCAGACAACGGTTGGGATTCACTCTACATTGTAACTGGCACCACGAGTTCAGGCAAGCCCATCAAGATGAGCCTCAACGACCTTATTAATTCTAAGCCCAAGACAGAATGAGCCGCGACGTAAAACTCATAACGGTCAAACGGTCTCACCGTCCCGAAAAAAAGTGGAACTTTACATTCAAGAACAAAAAAACAGGTAGCACCTTTACGACGTCAGCGGGCGCCACAGGCTACCAGGACTATACACAACACCACGATAAAACCCGCCGTAGCCGTTATCTTTTTCGGCACAAGAAAGACCTAAAAACGGGCGACCCAACGAAAGCCGGCTACATATCGTACTATGTTCTCTGGGGCGACTCAACCTCCTTCGACAAGAATCTAGCCGCCTATAAACGCAAGTTCAGTTTGTAAAGCCAAACCAGACAAAAAGTGAAAAAATTGAAGACACCATAAGCCAGTTCCTTATAGTCAGGACCGCCTCAAGCGCTAGGCGTTCCTGGGTAATACCATTTGACCAGTCTGCCCTTACGGGAGTGTCTGGCTGAAAAGAGAAGAGACTGTAAAATGCTTAGTGGTGGTTGTCGCGAAAGCGGCAGCCGACGAAGCAGCCCTAGTCGCATACATGCTTTTTCAGTTCTAAATTTACGTTCATTGAATGTAAATTTAGACATTTTTAAACCAATTTTATGCTAATATGCCTATATATTTGGCGAATAGACGCCCTGCGAAAAGATAGCAGCAGAAATTGTACCCGTAATCAAAATGGTAAAGATCCAAGAAGCGAAAATCTTCGCCATGATTTTCCAATTAATATCCTTGAGGCTACGGTCGCAGAGACTAATGCCTACGACCGCCCCAGTGATACACTGAGTAGAGGAAATGGGCAGACCGTATTTGGAAGCAAATGATACCACGAGCGCAGTCGCCAATTCAGCCGAGAAGCCGCGCACCGGCGAAATGAATGTGATTTTTTTGCCAAGCACCTCCATGATTTTAACACCGTAGGTAGCAAGTCCGACCACGATACCGGAGCCGCCGAGAGCTAGAATCCACGGCGGTACGTCAATCTTTGACGAGACCGCACCATTTTGATAGATATACCAAATCGCGGCAAGAGGACCGACCGCGTTACTTACATCGTTTGCTCCGTGGGCGAAGGATGTACAGATGGAGGTGAAAATCTGAAGGTATGAAAAGGAGTATTCAATGCGGGGGTCATAGATGTCATCTTTGTGCTCTGCTAAGACGATAGCGCCCGATACATCTGAGCCCGATACATCTGAGCCCGAACCCGATACAACTGCACCAGACACATCCTCCACTTTAACAACGGCTCCAGACACATCCTCTATAGCAAGAGGAGCGGGCAGCGTGTATGCATCAATCTTCTTTTGCAGGGAAGGAATCAATCCAAGTGAAAGCGCTGAAGCACCCGTCGCAATACATACTGAAACCCACGCCGTCGTTCCAATATCCCACGTAATCCGCGACCCCGCCCCCTTGGACAAGATAAAGAGGAATTCAATAAAGAAGGTGAAGAATACGACAACTGGTAGGCAGTATACGGAGCGCTGGATAGCGTGCTGCGACTTGATGACCGCGTAGCGGATACTTGAGTAAACACCGGCAGATACGAGTGCGCAGATAATCGGCGATGAGACCCATGAGATTACGATAGGAACGAACCCAGCGACATAGGGAAAATCGGGCACAGATTTGAGCCAGACCACACCATCAGCCCCCTTATAGACGAGGGAGAAACCCATAATTCCACCGACAATACTGTGGGTAGTGGACACAGGTAGACCCAAGTAAGTCGCAGTATAGAGCCAAGTACTAGAACCCGCAAGGGCGCACAACATTCCGTACATGAGCACGTAGGGCTGACTTTTAAAAAATGCCACATTTGAAATACTCCCTGCCAGGGTATTCGTAACCGGGCTGCCTAAGACCATCGCGCCGGTAAATTCAAAAATAGACGCAAGTATGACAATTTGGAAGATAGTTAGCACCTTTGAACCATAGGTGGTTCCGAAGGAGTTAGCTAAGTCATTGCTTCCAATGCCACACGCATCAATAAACGAGTTTAATGCACCGGCGACCAAAATCCACGTGTACATTATTCTACTCGGGGAAGGGGGATTAATTCCGGAGGGATGGCGCGCTACAAAACCAATATAAGTCTATATTATGATAGCAACTCGCGCTCAAATGATGTACGAGTCTCTTGTAATTCATTTGTCAGATTATCCGCATGTGTGTTGTTTTCGCGATACACGTGCCGACAGACAACATAGTCGAATTTGCGCACGTCCTCCATGATCCCCGCATGTAAAGCGACAAGTCCAGGCGCCTTGACAGACCATTGTCCGCATATCTGTTTTATTACCAAGAGCGAGTCCCCCTCAATCTTGATAGCTCGAACCCCCTGAGCCAAAGCCATTTCTAAACCAATCTTGAGCCCAGTATATTCGGCGATGTTGTTGGTGCCGTACGCGATAAATTGACCGCGCTCCCGTAACCCTTTTCCATCAGGACCATATAGGATAGCACCAGCGCCACACGCACCAGGGTTCGGTACTGCCCCACCATCGAATTGTAACAGGTGACACGCATTTAGTTTATAGTGTTTCAAATTCTGTATCCTAATAAACGGAGTACTCATTACAGACCACCCTCCTCCTTGAGCCGCTCAATTTTTATCATAAAGTAAGAAAAATTGAAATCACACCCAGCCACCAACCCAATATGAGCCCCCGCATCTTTGACCAAAGCAGCCAAAGATGTCGCAGAGCAACGAGGTCCTCACCTACCTCACTACCAAGTGTGTGAAGGCGGGTACCCACACCAAGGACGGTACAAGCACCACCCCTGATGACCAGTTCGACGCCTGGACGAGCCCCTCTACAGGACACATCCCCTTCTGCAGCCAGTGCCAAGCCGACTTCGACAACTTCAAGCGCCAGCCCCTCAACAAGGCGCGCCTGACCGCCGAGATGGAGCACAGCAACGCCTGCCTCTGGTACGACTACTTCGTCCAGAAGATGCGCGCAATGGCACCCAATGTTGAGGTGCGCCGCGCCCAGCAGAAGGCAGCAGCCCCACCCAAGAAGTAAACAAGCCAAGACAAACCAAGCCAAGACAAACACAAAACAAAAGTCTTTTTGTTTAATAGGGATGTACGACATTATTGTCGTCGGCGCCGGCGCCGCTGGTTTACGAGCCACACTTGAATGTAAAAAAATCAATTCCAAACTCAATATACTTGTCTTGGAAAAGTACAGCGTGTCTGGTGGGCGAATGGAGACAATTAAAACCAAAGTCGGTACAAAATCAATCCAATACGAATCTGGTGCCGGTCGTATTCACTCGTCACACACCAAACTCTTATCCTTGCTCAAACACTACAACCTTCATACAGCCCGTATTTCAGAGGAAACTCTGTGGCGCCCGTATAATTCAAAATCCACTGAGAACAATTTTAACGAGATGTGGATAGCGCTTCTCTCGATTTTTTCAGAACTATCGGACGAGGAAAAGCGTACTCTGACGCTGCGCGAAATCACAATCAAAACTCTTGGTCCCGAACGAGCCTTAGCGCTCTTAGAGCAGTATCCGTATAGAGCCGAATTGGAAACCGCCAGCGCCGATTCATCAATTGATTTATACAAATCACTCGAAGCCGGCTATTTTTCAATAATAGAAGAGGGATTTTCAGCGCTCGTTGATGCCATGTATAAAGACGCCCGGAAACAAGGCGTTACATTCAAGTTTGATACCAATGTAATGCGCACAACATACGATTCCAAAACGAATACGCATACAGTCAGAGCAGACAAAGGCATATACGAAACGAAGCGTATCATAGTTGCCGTTCCTCAAAAAGCGCTTCAACAAATTCATCCGTTTTCGCCTGATAACGCCTTTGTAAAAGCCGTCCGCATGGAACCCCTTATGCGTATCTATTCTGTTTATCCGAACGGTGACTGGTTTCCTGAAGCCAAAGTGGTTACGAACAGTCCGCTGCGATACATCATCCCCGTAAATCCAAAAACGGGGCTCATAATGAGTTCATATCTGGACAGTCGTGATATAGAGCTCTGGTCCGATCTTCACAAAAAGGATAATAACGAGCGGCTCAAGATGAAAATCCAAAACGAGACCCAAGCGTTGTTTCCCGAAGTCACGGTACCAGAATCGCTCTATACTAAAGCCCATCTCTGGTCAGACGGCTGCTCCTACTGGTTGCCCAACCAAGAGGACTACAGAGAGCTAAGTAAAAAGGCGCTAAATCCGCTCCCTGAGCATCCAAATCTCCATCTTATTGGTGAATCCTATTCTACAAAACAGCAGTGGGTTGAGGGGGCACTGGAACATGCAGACGAACTTGTCGCGGCAATAAAAGAAAACCTCAAGCAGACATAGAATGTCAGGTGACCAACTGGTACAAAAACAAAAAGACAACGCGGTCTTCGGTTTCTACGCAAATAACGATGTACAGTTTCAATTCAAGTCTTCACAAGACTACCTTGCATACAAGAAGGGTCTTCTAGGAAACAGACAGAAGCTTCAGATTATCACCCCAGGCAACCTTGCGCCCACGATGTCCCTATCGGGCAGTCGCGATATCACCAACAGTTTTACAGACATCGATGACGGATATGTGCGTCTTCCAATCGCCTTTGAATTCAACTTCGGTGGCACAAGTTACGGTTCACGCATCTCCAACGGAATCTACTGGTCAACAAATAATGTTCTAACATTCGGCGGCGGCTACGACGGTGTGTTTGACGGCGGCGTTCCAGGTATTTTTCTGGGCACAGCAGACCGTGTCATTGATTCGGTCTATGTGGTTGATACAGTGCGTCAAGGAAATTTTGATATTTTCAAATTAATAGTAAACTACTATAACTACACAGATAATTCTACAGGTGAAGCGGAAACCGGTAGCTTTGAACTACGCATTGTGAAAGAGGCGACAGCCTACAAGCGGCAGTGGATAGAGGTTAAAACAAATGAGGCAAATAATTATGACGGGGACGCCCAAGCCTCCATCTGGAACGTAGTATTTGACAGCTCCAGTACAGCCCCTGAGCAAAACGGACCCCAGTACACCTTCGGCACGGTTCCGTTCCAACCCGCATCCCGCTCTAGTCTAGTCTTGGCGTCCGACGCACAAGGCACATCATGGCGTCTGTTCGACCAGTGCTATTTGACTATATAAACACATCTCTTCAATTTAATGTAAATAATTTACATCAGATTGACTTTATGGCCATCCAGGGCGGGTATACGGCGACTCGCTAAAGGAATATATACATTCCTCAAATAGTTGTTTCACAAAGGAAAACGATATTTGGTCTTGAATGCCACACTCCTGTATATGGTTATACCAAGTTTCACCCAGCTCCTTTATTTTCGGATGCGACATATTTCTTAATAAAATTCCACACGCGCTCAGGGGTGTTTTATCACTCAATCCGTTAAGTTTTTGTTTATATATATAGTTTCTTATTTTTTCGTCCTGTAAGCGATATCGGTGGTGGAAGTACATGCTATCAACATATTCATTCCATACATCATAATAAGAATATTCTGATGAACCTCCCAAGACGATACCCCAATGTTTTTTAACCAATAATGCATAGTTCTTTTCAATAAAATATCTACGAATAGCTTCTTCAAAGAAGGTCTCGTCAATCCGAACAAATTTACTGTCCAAAAAACATACGTAATCATGGTCCTTCAGTTCTTTGTATTTGTGCGGTAGAGTCTTAATATATTTTCCAACCATATTACTTTCAATATCATCGTCGGTAGTCTGTTTATCTTCACAGATAGGAATCCATTGTGTATCTCTTAATTTTTCTATAAGAGTAGTATTATTTGTATAGAAGTAACATTTGTATGTCAAGGATGGTATTTCAGGAATATTAAAAGCAGCATTATTGTTCGAACCATAAAAACATGTATAGAATACTAAATCCAGCTTTTCTAAATTTAAAATGTACTCATTATTTATAGTTTCCATTGTATATTTAATTCGATACTGGTCAAAGATGTGCACTAAATCGTCTTTACAAAATGAGAAACTAGGTACATCAAATACATTAAACTCCAACAAACGCTGCGTATCGCTAAACGGTGTAGATAAGACTAAGCACATCTTCTTTTTGAACGATTTGCACGCATTATGTAAAATTTGAGTCCATTTATAATTATGTTCGAGAACATGTCGCATAAATATTCCGTCGCACTGAGAAGTATAGTTAGTTAAATCAGCTTTAATACCAGCAAACGGAGTCACAGAACCATCGATTCCAATATATTCAACAGTATCATCTGGTTTAAAGACCCTCTTAAATCCACCTAACCCACAACCCCAATCCTCTATTTTTTTACAATCCTTTAAGAATGTATAGCCTAATTCAAATACTGGTGAATCCCAGTCTTCAACTGACCCTTTAGATAATTGTATTTTATACCATTCAGTCCATTTATCCATAGATACGTTATAAATACAATATATAAAATGTTTATAAATGTGACGCGCTAATATTTTATATGATAGTAAGTAGATGGTGCGGCAGACTCGTAATAAGAGGAGGACACGCCGCGGCGGCAAGTTTGTCGGGAAAGGCAGTTACGGGTGCGGTTTCGCACCACCGCTCCGCTGTAAAGATGATAAAACAGCAGCTAAGGTGGGCGAATTCTCAAAACTGATGGAGTCAAAAGAAGCCCTCAAAGAATTTATGGTACGCGACCTACTAGAGCCGATTGACCCGCGCCAAGACTATTTTCTATATCCGAGCAAATTGTGTCGTCCCGAGTCCGACTTGAACCCGTATCTAAACCGCAACACCACCTTTAAAAATCTTCGCAGCTGCAACTTAATGACGATTGATAATCCCGATGCTAGGCTCATCTTTTATAAAGACGGGGGTCCAGATCTCACCAAAATTGAACCCATCGCCGCAGCAGACTACGCCGATTTCTTCTTAGAGCAAGTCCAATTATTACATGGACTACGAATCCTACACACAAATCACATCTGCCATTTAGATATCAAGCAACTGAATCTCGTTTTAAAAAAGGAGGCATCCACCTTTCGTTTCCGTTATATAGATTTTGGCGGAGCAATCAATACAGAGAAACAGTATATTCCACAAAGACAGTACGAGTATGTGTACCAGTTCTGGCCGCCTGAGATGCGATATATCAACAAATTGACCGCCGCGCGAATTCCGGATTTTGCTAAAATTGTTGCCGAAGTTGGACCCAATGAAAACCAGCAGCGCGAATATCTTTTACGTAAGGTCGACGTCTTTTCGTTGAGTATAGTCTTAGATAAAAATCTTAAGAATTTAATGGGGCTGCAGGTGTTAATGCAGGATGATGCTAGCATTTATGTACAGATAGACTCGAAAACCGGCGAACAAGTTGTATTTAATCCACCGGCTGCGTCAAAAGCCTGGTTTGATGATGTGAAAGAAACAATCATGGTTCCGTACAGGCGCCTTACACAAAATATGAGAAACCCGTCACCGTACAAACGCTTTACTATAGACCA
>Ga0114960_10000365_pt1 | contig 37951 bp, 37 predicted proteins | sample C_130625_MF_Meta_FD_92637 | JGI IMG/M metagenome (GOLD analysis project Ga0114960, IMG submission 92637) | Freshwater microbial communities from Lake Croche, Canada to study carbon cycling - C_130625_MF_MetaG | ecosystem: Environmental > Aquatic > Freshwater > Lake | place: Lake Croche, Canada...
GTTGCTTACCGTTGGTTCGGCAATTTTCATTCGCGGCGAAGGCGGATGGGGCGGCGACCGCGGTCCTTCAGGTGACCGCAATGCGGCACCCGATCGCGCTGCTGATGCTTCGGTGTCCTATCGCGTGCGTCCCGATCAGGCGCTGACCTATCGATTGTCAGGCGATCGCAATCCGTTGCATTCCGATCCGTGGTTCGCCTCGCTCGCCGGCTTCGACCGACCGATCCTGCACGGCCTGTGTACCTACGGCTTTACCGGTCGCGCGCTGCTGCACACAATGTGCGGGTCTGACCCGGCAAAGTTCCGCTCAATGGAAGGTCGCTTCGCGTCGCCGGTGTTTCCAGGCGAAGAACTCACCATCGAAATGTGGAATGAAGGTGCGGGTGAATGCATCTTCCAGACCCGTGGCGAAGATGGCCGCATCGTTCTTGTTGGCGGACGCCATACCTTCGACGCGTGACCTAGTTCCCCTTCGGGGGATCCATTGGTGGTGACACTTCTTCAATGGGCGCAAACCGATTCGGGAACTGTGTGCCCGCGTCGAGGTACTTACCCAGTTCCGTTCGACGGCTGTCGCTGCGCAGATTCCCGGGCCATCCGTTATGCACTTGGAACGCGTTTGCTGCGTAGGTCATCGCTGTTCCAAGACGTCGTTGTCGCCAGTTCTCGGGAATAAAAACCTGATCAACGATTCCTTCAAGGTGCCACCATCGAATTGCCCCGACTTGCGCGTTACTTGGAACGGGAAGCGAAAAGAACTCGGGATCGGTAAGCACCGTTCCTTCGGGAACATGGTCGGTCGCGAATCCGACGAGAGACATCGCCGGTGTCGGAATGTCGAGCTCCGGTAGTACGACAAACCAGATTGGCGGAGCGCCAACGAGACCGGCGGGGTTGAGCCCGATCACCGAGCGCCCATTGCTGTCGACATCGGCCCGCCACGGTTCGTACGCACCGTGCGTTGCAATCGGGCCGGCCACAACTGCCGCGTCGTCGTGAGTTACATCAACGACGCAACGAATTTGCCAACGATCTCGGTCAAGCGCTTTCTCACGCACGTACCACGCGGGAGTGCCTGGCTCAGGCGGGTCTATCGCAGGGAATGCGTGTGACCAGTCGGTAGCCATCTCAATCGGACTCAGCCGGTAAAGGCTGGCGTAACTGGTTCCTCAGGCGCGACGGTTGAGGTCGTCGTCGTTGGTGGTGGATCGCCCACGGTGACAGTGACCGGCGCATTTGCGACCTTTGCCAGTTGGATCGCTGCATTGACGAGCCAACTGCTGCTGTGGTCACGGACCGTGTCACATCTTTCGGAGAAGAAAGGAAAGAACGTTCGGAGCGTTGCGTTCAGCGGCGCAAAATTCGCATCTGGAACCAGTAAGCCGATTCCACCGTCGTCACAAAGGGTCGGTCCATTCACGAATCCATTGGCGATGGCATCAAGAAGTGCTGCTTGCGCCGCATCTCCTGTCGGAGCGGTTGCAACGAAGTTGAGGGCGGCGGGCCAATACGGCGACTGATACCAGGAAAGCGTCAGAGGGATGTTGCCGTCGAAGCCTGGGTTCGTTGTCGGCAGGACTGTCATCGAAGACGAGATGGGCACGCCGGTGAGATTGCTTTCGAATCGAAGTGTCCCGGTCACGGCGGTGAACTGCACGTTCTGCTGCAAACCGGTATCGAAATGATCCAACGGGTAACCGACGGCAGGAAGAGTCCAGAAACCCGTACCTGGATAGGAGACAATGTTTTGAAGGAAATACAGCCCACTCCCCATGTAGCGAGATCCCCACGTTGTCTGGTCAGTCCAACCGAGGCTCGGCGTGCACTCGACGACGTTGCTTGACCCGTCGGTGAGCGTCACGACGGGAACGAGCGTGGGCCCGGCCTGCTGCGAGTTGGCGATGACCGGGTCGGGGCCGGTGGTGTTGTTGACGATGTCGAACGACGCGAGGTTGGAATGCTCCTTTGTGAGACCAAAGTAGGCAGAACACGATTCATACGTTCCGATGGTTTGCGGCGAGTAGTCAGCCATCGTGTTCGTGGTGTCGGTCGGTGCCGCAGTGGCGACATCAGCGAGAACGGGAGCGGCTGCCGTCGTGAGTCCGAGTGCAGCGGCGAGACCGCCGAGGAGGAAGCGATGCGATGAGAGAATTGTTCGTAAGCCCATGAGATACAGCGTAATGGGTTATCGCATCCTTTTCGAAACCGGACCTTCGTGGAGAGCAGTTCGGTCCGCCGAGACTCGCTCCTATTGGGGGTCCATGGGCGGCGAAAGAGTTTTTAGTGGTGCGAATCGATCGGGGAAGAGAGTCGCTGCGGCGAGTTGTTCCCCGAGTTCGGTTCGGCGGCCGTCGCTTGTGAGTTTCGATGGCCAGCCGTTGTGAACTTGGTACGCATTCGCGGCGTAGATGAGGGCGGTGCCAAGAAACCGACGGCGCCATTGCTCAGCGACAAAGACTTGATCGACGACACCTTCTAAATGCCACCAGCGGATCGCCCCAACCTGGTCGGTGCTTTGCACGGGAAGTGAGAAGAATTCGGGGTTCGTGAGAACTGTTCCCGGAGCAACGTGGTCGGTGGCAAAGCCCGCAAGCATCATTGCGGAGCGAGTTGCGTCGAGATCAGGGACAACGACAAACCAAAGCGGCGGAGCATTGCGGATCGCAGTTGGATTGAGGCTGATAACCGAGCGACCATCGGAATCGACATCGGTGCGCCACAGTTCGTGTGCGTCATCACGAGAGACGGGACCGTCGATGACGTCAGCATCTCGATGGGCGTCGCTGACGATTGCCCGCGCGCGCCAGCGATTTTTGGAGAGCGATTGCTCACGTGCGTACCAAGCGGGTGTTCCTGCCGGGGGTGCTTCAACATTCGGAAATGCCGAGGACCAAGCTGTTGCCACGGTTTTGATCAGCCGGTAAAGGCAGGGGCAACTGGCTCGACAGCCGTCGTGGTTGTCGAGGTTGTCGTGGTGGTTGGGTTCGGGTCGGTGATCGTGAGCGTCACCAAACTGTTGGTGACTTTCGCCTTTTGTACCTCGGCGTTGTAGAGCACCGCTGCTGCGTCACTGATATCCCGGCAACTCCTCACGAACCACACCGATTGAAGGAGAGAGCTCATGGTTTCCAGGAGGCGCGGAAATACCTGGCTCGGAGCCGCCGGCTCGCCAGTTCCATCGGAGCAGAAGGTGGAGACTCCCGCAGTCAATAGTTGTATGAGGTATCCGTACTGCACCGCGTCTCCGGCCGTCATGACTTGCTGGATGACTGCGGCAAAATACGAGTCAGCAAGTTGAGTACTTGAGAGGTCAGCGAGGACCGGGAGGTAGCCGCCGAAGGTGTGGACGAGGCTGGAGGGGGAGACGGTGATGGTACGGCCGGTGAAGTTCGTCTCGAAACGGAGCGAACTCGACGTCGGGAGGATGGTGCCGCCACCAATCAGATGGAAGCTGGTGGAACCATCGACAGCCGGCATGAGGTAGTAGCCCGTGCCCGGATATGAGATCAACCCGTTGACGATGAAACCGTTGCCGTCGCCATTGACATAATCGCTTTGCCAAGTGGCTTCGTCGGTCCAGCCGAGGTCGGGGACGCACTCGAAGCTTTGCGTTCCGTCAGTGACGGTGAGAACGGGAACGATGTCGGTACCGATAACCGGGATGGGGGTGACAGCGTTGTCCACGTTCACGACATCGAAGCTGAGGAGGTCGGCGTTTTCCTTCGTAAGACCGAAGTACGGCGTGCATGCTTCGTATGTTCCCGGAGCTGAGATCGCGTTGGGCTGGATTGGGCCAGGACCTTCGACCGGCTGTGCAGTTGCGGATGAGGTCACGACCGGAGCAACAACTGTGGCGAGGCCGAGCGATGCTGCGAGTCCGCCAAAGATGAGTCGGCGCGACTGGAAGAAGTCTTTGATTGCCATGGCGAGATGTTACGACACGAGTCGTTATAGCGCACGTCTGCGGGCTAGAACAACCGCAACTCGTCGGATTCAATGCCGCGGAGTTCGTCGTAATCGACTTCAACGCACTCGATGCCGCGTGATTCCGCGAGGACCCGCGCCTGGGGTTTGATGCTTTGCGCCACAAAGATTCCGCGCACTGGTTTCACGTCAGGATCGAGATCCATGCGCTCGAGATAGCGAGTGAGTTGCTCGACACCATCGATCTCGCCTCGACGCTTGATTTCAATGGCGACCGAACGGCCATCGGCATCGCGACACAAAAGGTCGACAGGGCCGATGTCGGTGAAGTACTCGCGCTTGATGAGGCGTAAATCGTCGGCGATTGCCGTTGGATTCGCAGCGAGCAGTTCCTGAAGGTGGGCCTCGACGCCGTCCTTTTGGAGACCTGGGTCATCGCCGAGTTCATGCGCGGAATCGTGATGCACTTCAACCAGAGTGATGGTGAGAATTTCGCCTTTGGGATTGGTAATGACCCAGCGACCTTCTTCTTCCGAGATTCGATTTGGCGCGTTCATCCAATTCATCGGCTTGTACGCGCCGCCGTCGGAATGAATGGCAACACAACCGTCGGCTTTCACCATGATGAGACGAGTTGCTAACGGAAGATGAGCCGACAAGCGGCCGGCGTAATCAACAGAACAGGTGGCGATGACAAGACGCATGAGGTCGTCATCGTAGGCGCAGCGAGCTAGTTGACTCCGCGCTTTTCGAACCGTGTCTTGATGAGTTCGCGACGTTCTTGAAGGTCGCGGTAGGTGAAGCGCTCGGTGGACCGATCAAGTCCGATGCTGTCTTTCACGCCGGTGAGATCGACCTGGAACGCAGAAGGGTCGAAGCCAGCTTCGGCGAACAGTTTTTCGCCGTGGGTTTGAACGAAGTACATCGAGATTTGTGTGATCTCAGCGAAGATGTCGAGATCGGGAGCAAGTCGTGCGATTGCGCCGTCGAGGAACACGAGATTCTTCACATACAACATCAGTTCCTTAGGCATACGAGCGCCGTAGCCAAGGAGCATCTTCACGATCTTCTGTACTTCTTGGATCATTTCGTCGGGGTCGGCCGTGGTGGGATCGATTCCCGGTCCATCGAGCCCCAGATCTTTGATGACCGCGTCGATATCGGTGTCGAGAGGAAGGGCGCCGAGGTCGCACAGCGAGGAAATCTGCATGTGGACGTCATTCACGGTTGCGCCGAGCATGAGGCGAAGGAAGGCGCGGCGTTGACGTTCGTCCATACGCCCGGTGATGCCGAAATCGAGAAGGGCAACTTTTCCATCGGAGAGGACGAACAGATTTCCGCCGTGCAGATCACCGTGAAAGATGCCTTCGATGATGGCGCCTTCCATGAAACCAATCATCCCGGTACGGACAACTTCGTGTGTGTCGACACCTGCGGCTCGCATCGACTCAACATCATCGAAGTTGAAGCCCGAAAGTCGTTCCATCACCAACACGCGACGTGTGACAAGCGTGGGGTGAGGACGAGGAACGATGTAGCCGCGCTGTTTGAGGGCAACAAAAGATGCCGCGACATCGAGCATGTTTTGTGCTTCGAGACGGAAGTCGAGTTCTTCGCTGATCGTTTCAGCAAAGAGTTCAACGAGTGCAGGTGGATTCGCAAGCGACGCGAATGGGAGTCGGCCGACAAGGAATGGTGCGAGCCACGCCATTACTCGGATGTCTTTGTTGACGAGCGTTGCGACAGTGGTTCGCTGCACCTTCACGACAACGGGTTCGCCTGTGCGCAGCACTGCGCCATGAACTTGTGCAATTGAGGCAGCAGCAAGAGGCTTTTCGTCGAAGGACGCAAAGATGTCTTCGAGGGGTGCACCGAAATCTTCCTCGACGGTGGCACGAACGATGTCGAATGATTGCGCCGGAACCTGGTCACGACACTTCTTGAATTCGCTGACGAGTTCTTCGGGGAACAGACCTTCGCCAGAAGAAATGATTTGGGCGAGCTTGATGTAGGTCGGTCCGAGGCGTTCGATGGAACGACGAAGCCGGCGAGAGAGATCAGTGCGGCTTGCTTCACTGTTGCCGGCTTTACCTTTACGACGACCAGTGACCCACCACATTCCGAGTGCAGTTCCGAAATCGGCCACGACTGTTGCCGCCCGCTTGAAGTCGGGCAATCGGCGCGCTGACGTGAGTTCGGGAAGATCGTGTTGGGTGAGCCAACGAATGGAGTCGACCACTTCGCGCCACGGCATGGCGGCGGGGTCCACGATCCAAGGCGGATCATTTGAGAACGAGCCAATGGCAAGATCGGCCGGACCGCTTTCAGCGTCGGCGTTTGCAGATTCGGGGGCGACGGGGGGAGTCGACATCGGCTCCGAGTGTACGGGCGAGGTCGGGCGATTCCCCGGTCGCGGCCTACATCAGGTCAGCGATGATCTCGAGGGTCTGGTCCGCGAATTCTTTACGGCAGATGAGGAGATCAGGGAAATAGGGGTCGGGGTTGTTGTAACGCATGGGCGAACCATCGATGCGCGACGCGTGGAGGCCCGCCGCGAGCGCCACCGCCGCGGGTGCGCAGTTGTCCCATTCATATTGGCCGCCGGCATGCACATAGATATCGGCGATTCCGAGAACGACGGCCATGGCCTTTGCGCCAGCGGATCCCATCTGGATGAACTCTGCATTCAGTTCATCGGCCACGGCGTGGGCAACATAAGGAGCGCGCGATCGACTGACCACAAGACGGGGCGCTTGACCTTCAGGGCGTTCGGGCACGACTGGTGGTTTGGCCGTTGAGAGAACCAGATCAAGCGAGGGAAGCGACACCGCTCCGATGGTTGGTTCGCCATCGATGGCAAGGGCAACGTGCACCGCCCAGTCTTCGCGTCCCTCGCCGTATTCACGTGTTCCATCGAGCGGATCAACGATCCAAGCACGTGAGGAGGAAAGGCGATGGCTGTTATCGCGGCCTTCTTCAGAAAGCACGGGGTCTTCGGGGCGAAGCTCTGCGAGTTTCTCCATGAGCCAAACATGTGACTCGCGATCGCCAGCGTTCTTAATGGACCGCTGGTCGAAACCCTTGAGATTGAGATCGGAGCGAAGAGCGACCAGCAACTTGCCCGCGTCCACTGCGAGTTGTTCGGCGACCGCGTGGTCATCAAGTGCGGTCATCGGTGATCTCCGGTGCGAGGTGGACGGTGAAACTGCTCAGAGGATTATTGCTGGCGGCCGAGTTCGATAGCGCGACCCACGAGTTTCCGAACTTCGGTTTCGTTCGCACCTTCGGCGACGAGTATTTCGATACGAGTTTCGAGGTCAGCGGCGAGTCGTTCATCGATGACGGGTGCAATGGGCTCACCAGGTTTCGCTAAGGAACCTGGTGGCGAAACCTGCGTCACAAGCACGAGAGCGAGCGCTGCAATCGCAGTGATGAGGCCGAAGGTGATGGCGAACCCGTTGTTGTCGAGAATCGAACCGGCGATCATGCCGCCGATGCCGAGTACGAAGACCACGATGACAATGCGACGAATCGCGCGCGGCCCGATCGGTGAGCCCGATCGTGGGGCGTCAGCTGTAACCAGTTCGACGCTCATCGCACCAACGGCTTGTACTTGATGCGATGCGGCTGATCGGCGTCGGCGCCGAGTTCCTTCTTGCGGAACGCCTCGTATTCAGTGAAGTTGCCTTCGAACCAGCGCACCTGTGAGTCGCCTTCGAATGCGAGCACATGGGTGGCAACACGGTCGAGGAACCAGCGATCATGGCTGATCACGACGGCGCAACCGGCGAAGGCTTCGAGGCCGTCTTCGAGAGCGCGCAATGTGTCGACGTCGAGGTCGTTGGTGGGTTCGTCGAGAAGCAGGACGTTGCCGCCGCGGGCGAGCACCTTTGCGAGGTGAACGCGGTTGCGCTCACCACCAGAGAGCACGCCCACTTTCTTCTGCTGATCGGAACCTTTGAAGTTGAACGAGGCGACATAGGCACGGCCATTCATCTCGCGGTTGCCGAGTTTCACGATTTCGTTGCCATCGGTGATTTCTTCGTACACCGTTTTTTCGGAATCGAGAATGTCGCGGCTCTGGTCGACGTAGGCGAGGTTGACGGTGGGGCCAACCTTGAGAGAACCGCTATCGGGTTCTTCGCCACCGGTGAACATGCGGAAGAGCGTCGTCTTACCGGCGCCGTTGGGGCCGATGACGCCAACAATGCCGGCTCGGGGCAATGAGAAGGAAAGGTCTTCGATGAGAAGTCGATCGCCGAATCCTTTGGTGACACCCTCGGCTTCGATGACGACATCTCCGAGGCGTTCGCCGGACGGAATGAAGATTTCGAGTCCGTCGCCGCGACCCTGAGCGTTTTGAGATTCAGCAAGCAACTCTTCGTAGGCCGAAAGTCGAGCCTTGCCTTTGGCTTGACGCGCTTTCGGAGCCATGCGCACCCACTCAAGTTCACGGGCGAGAGTGCGGGCTCGAGAGGACTCCTGCTTTTCTTCTTGCTTGAGTCGATCCTGTTTCTGATCGAGCCAGCTCGAGTAGTTGCCTTCGAACGGAATGCCGCGACCGTGATCGAGCTCAAGAATCCAGCGAGCAACGTTGTCGAGGAAGTAGCGGTCATGGGTAATGGCCACGACAGTGCCGGGGTAGTCACGCAGGAAACGTTCGAGCCACGCAACCGATTCAGCGTCGAGATGGTTGGTTGGTTCGTCGAGCAGAAGCAGGTCGGGCTTGCTGAGGAGCAAACGACAAAGCGCAACGCGTCGACGTTCACCGCCGGAGAGGGTGGAGACGTCGCCGTCAGATGGAGGGAGTCGAAGTGCATCCATCGCGATTTCAATCGTGCGCTTGAGATCCCACGCACCTGAGGCTTCGATCTTGGCTTCGAGTTCGGCTTGTTCTTCGCCGACCTTCTCGAAGTCGGCATCGGGATCGCCCCACTTGGCGAGGACGGCGTCGTAGCGCTCAAGAAGCGTGGCGGTTTCGCCGAGTCCGTCCATGACGTTGCCCATGACATCTTTGGCCTCGTCGAGGTGCGGCTCTTGTTCGAGCAGGCCAACCGAGAATCCGGGGGAGATGCGAGCCTCGCCGGTGAACCCGTCGTCGAGGCCAGCCATGATCTTGAGGAGCGAGGACTTACCAGAGCCGTTCGAACCAATGACGCCGATCTTGGCCCCTGGATAGAACGAGAGGCTGATGTCCTTCAGGACCTCACGGTCGGGTGGATAGAACCGGGTCACCTTGTGCATGGTGAAAATGAACTGTGCACTCATGGCGGGCAAGGGTAGTGATCAGACCGCCTCGAGTGTGAACTGACCCCGACAGCCCTCAGAGAGAGTTTGGCCCTGGACGCGACAGTGCCCCGCCGAAGCGGGGCACTGGTTACTGCGGTTGCGGCTGAAGCTCAGCGGCGAGTTGCACGACGCTTGGCCGGAGCCTTGCGTGCCGTGGTCTTCTTCGCTGCGCGCTTCTTGGCCGGAGCCTTCTTCGCTACGCGCTTCTTGGTTGCGCGCTTCTTAGCGGGTGCCTTCTTGGCAACGCGCTTCTTGGTTGCGCGCTTCTTGGCGGGTGCCTTCTTCGCAACGCGCTTCTTGGTTGCGCGCTTCTTGGCCGGAGCCTTCTTCGCTACGCGCTTCTTGGTTGCACGCTTCTTAGCGGGTGCCTTCTTGGCAACGCGCTTCTTCGTTGCGCGCTTCTTGGCCGGAGCCTTCTTCGCTACGCGCTTCTTGGTTGCACGCTTCTTGGCCGGAGCCTTGCGTGCAGTGGTCTTCTTTGCAACGCGCTTCTTGGCGGGAGCCGCCTTCTTCGCGGTGCGCTTCTTTGCGGGTGCCTTCTTGGCCGCCCGCTTCTTCACTGCTGCCATCTTCGCCTCCTCGGCGTCTTCATGATTTTGTGTAGTGGTACCAACAACAGCTGCATGAATCGCTACTGAAGTGCACGCCGCACATGGTTTGTATGGCGATGCGAAGAAAACGGTACTCACATCGCGCATGCAAATGGTGAATGTGCGGATGCACGCGTTGTTTCGCACATATTTTTCTGTAGAGAACGTTGACTGAGTTACACGTGAGCGCGCACGCACACAACCAGCGCGTTTCGCGCGTTCGATGGAGAAAACAGTCGGTCTACGCGACCCGGTTTCGAGTTTTCCACAGGCAATTTCCCTAAGCGCCACTTGGATTTTATGAAATTGTCGCGATTTTCGCGTTTGTCAGAAATCTGCACGCTCGCGAACGCTGTTTCTTGCGATTTTTGTATGTCGTGCACGCGTTTTTCGATGATTCAGCACGTGAAAGTGATGTGCGACGTACTGTTCGCGTTATGAGCGGAAAAACGCAAAATGGTGAAGAAGAGTGCACAGAACTTCTGCAAGCGCTGATTCGTAACGCTTGTGTGAACGACGGAACGGTGGAGTCCGGTAACGAAATTCGAAGCGCCGACGTGCTTGAAAACTTTCTCGAAGGCCCTGGCCTTGAGCTCCAAAGTTATGACGCTGCGCCAGGACGCCGAAGCCTTGTTGCGCGTATCGAAGGGTCTGATCCGACAGCTCCGACGCTGTTGCTCATGGGTCATACCGATGTTGTTCCCGCGAATCCCGACCATTGGTCGCGTGATCCATTTGGTGGCGAACTAGTCGACGGCGAAGTGTGGGGACGCGGAGCGATCGACATGCTCAACATCACCTCATCAATGGCCGTTGCATTCAAACGATTGGCGCGTTCTGGATTTACGCCGCGCGGAACGCTTGTCTATCTCGCAGTTGCCGACGAAGAATCAAACGGCGTGTACGGCGCCGATCATCTGATCAGCCACGAGCGTGATGCCGTCATGGCCGATTACGTGATTACTGAATCTGGAGGCATCCCGCTGCCCAGCCCGAACGGGTTGAAGCTCCCCGTGCTTGTGGGAGAAAAGGGCCTTTTCGGGATCCGAATCCGGGTGGGCGGAACCGCTGGCCATGGCTCTCAGCCCTATAAGACCGACAATGCACTGCTCACTGCGGCGGAGGTGGTGCGGCGCATCGGAGAGTTCCAGCCCGAGACGCACATCCACGACATTTGGCGGCGCTTCATCGAGTCGATGGGTTACCCCGAAGAGATTTCCGGACCGCTGCTTTCGAAAGACGGGCTCACCGATGTCCTTGAGTTCCTTCCGTTGGGTATGGCTCGGCAGTTCCACGCGTGCACGCACACGACGTTTGCGCCGACGGTGATCCACGGCGGTTCCAAGCTCAACATCATCCCGGACTCCGTTGAACTCGATGTCGACATTCGAACGCTGCCTGGGCACGACGCCGAAATGGTGATGGCCGAACTCCGGCTGGCCCTTGGCGACTTGGCTGATGCTGTCACCTTCGAGCAGCTCAACTACGACCCTTCAAGTGCGTCGCCAACCGACACGCCATTGTGGGACTCGTTGTCACGAGTGACACAGCAGTGGTACCCGGGATCAGAAACCGTTCCGTTCCTCACCGTGGGCGCAACCGATGCGCGCTTCTTCCGTCGCGCCGACAAAGTGGCCTACGGATTTGGTCTGTTCAGCGAGAACTTGTCTTTCGAAGACTTCGGTCGCATGTTCCATGGGGACGACGAACGCATCGATACCCGTTCACTCGGACTTTCCACTGAGGTGTGGGAAGCCGTTGCGAACGACCTGTTGTTGAGCCGAGAAGGCTGAAAAGGTGGGGCAATGGTGCCCCACCGATCAGATTCCGCCGAGCGCTGATTCCATGAGGTCGTGGACCTCGGCTTGGTGGATGGCATGCGACCCAGTCGCTGGGCTCGCTGATTCTTGACGGCTTACGCGGCGGATCTTGTGCGTGTCGTCATGAGCTTCGTACAAGCGACCCTTGATGTGATTCCAAGCGCCCATGTTCTCGGGCTCTTCTTGGAGCCAAACAATTTCATCGGCGTTGGCGTATTTCTCGACGATGCGAGCAACGTCGGCATACGGCCACGGGTAGAGCTGCTCGACGCGAGCAATGGCAACCGGAGTTCCCATTTCGTCGCGGGCAGCTTGGGCTTCGACGCCGATCTTGCCCGAGGCGAACACGATACGACGCACTGATGCGGGATCGGTCACGCCCTTGTCGTCGAGGACCTCTTCGAACGAGCCGTGGATGAGTTGGCTCACAGGCGAACGAGTGGTCTTGGCACGAAGAAGTGACTTCGGGGTGAACACCACGAGTGGCTTGCGCAGATCGCGGCGAACCTGGCGACGCAGCAGATGGAAGAACTGCGCAGCGGTCGTTGCGTTACAAACCTGGATGTTGTCGCCTGCGGAAAGCGTGAGGAACCGTTCGATGCGGGCCGAGGAATGCTCCGGGCCCTGACCCTCGTAGCCGTGCGGAAGAAGCATGACGAGACCAGAGGTCTGGCCCCACTTGTCTTCAGCGGCAACGAGGAAGTTGTCGATGATGACCTGAGCGCCATTCATGAAATCGCCGAACTGGGCTTCCCAAACAACGAGGGCATCTTTGTTGACGACGGAGTAGCCGTATTCGAAACCGAGGACGGCGTACTCGGAAAGAAGCGAGTCGTAGATCCAGAATCGGGCATCGTCACGAGCGGCATCGGCGAGCGGGATGTACACGCCAGCCGTGTCGTAATCAATGAGCGCAGCGTGGCGGTGCGAGAAGGTTCCGCGGCGGGAGTCCTCGCCGGACACGCGAACCGATGTTCCTTCGTGAAGCAAAGTGCCATAGGCAAACGCTTCGCCGAGGGCCCAGTCGACTTCGCCTTCTTCAACAAACATCTTGTGTCGGCCTTCGAACTGCTTGGCCAACTTGGGATGAACCGTAAAGCCCTCGGGCACGTTTTCGATTGCGGCAAAGACGGCGTCGAGTTCTTCTTTGGATACGCCGGTGTCGACGTGAGGAAGAACGCCACTGAAGACGCGCTCGGGAGCATGCTCGAGCGGAGGCGGTGCGTCGTGTGAGCGAGTTTCGTCGAGTGCAACCTGGAGACGAGCCTGGAAATCATCGAGAGCGGCTTCTGCTTCTTCGATGGTGATGTCGCCGCGACGCATAAGCGCTTCGGTGTAGAGCTTGCGGACCGAACGGGTTTCGTCGATGCGCTTGTACATGAGCGGCTGCGTGTAGCTCGGGTCGTCGCCCTCGTTGTGACCGTGGCGGCGGTAACACACCATGTCGATGACAACGTCACGGTTGAACGTGCGGCGGTAGTCGAAGGCAAGACGAGCCACGCGAACGACTGCTTCGGGGTCGTCACCGTTCACATGGAAGATCGGCGCCTGCACCATCTTGGCGACGTCAGTTGAGTACACCGATGAACGTGCTTCAGACGGAGAGGTGGTGAAACCAACCTGATTGTTGATGATCACGTGGATGGTTCCGCCAACGCGGTAGCCGGTGATCTCGGAAAGGTTGAGCGTTTCGGCAACGATGCCCTGTCCGGCGAATGCGGCGTCGCCGTGCACAAGGATCGGCAGCACCGGATAGTCGCCCGGAGGTTCGATCTGGTCCATCTTGGCTCGGGCCATACCCACAACAACGGGGTCGACTGCTTCGAGATGCGAAGGATTCGCGGCGAGTTCAACCTCGATGGTGTTGCCAGCGGGGCTGGTGAAGATGCCGTTTTGTCCGAGGTGATACTTCACGTCGCCTGAACCTTGAATGGATTCAGGATCGATGTTGCCTTCGAACTCGGTGAAGAGTTGTTCGTACTTCTTGCCGACGATGTTGACGAGAACATTGAGTCGACCGCGGTGGGCCATGCCGATGACCGATGACTGCATCGATGTGTCGGCGGCTGATGACAACAGCGAGTCAAGAAGCGGAATCGCCGATTCAGCGCCTTCGATGCCGAAGCGCTTCTGGCCGAGATACTTGGTGCCGAGGAAACGCTCGAGTGCTTCAGCAGCATTCAGGCGTTCAAGGATGTGGCGCTTCTCTTCGATGGAAAGCTCGAACTTCACGCCTTCAACCTGTTGCTGAATCCACGTCTTTTGCACCGGGTCCTGAATGTGCATGTACTCAATGCCGATTGTGCGGCAATAGGCCGAACGAAGAACATCGAGGATCGATGCGAGCGTCATTCGGTCGCGACCGGCGAGGCCACCGGTGAGGTACTCACGATCGAAATCCCAGATCGTGAGGCCATAGGCCGCGGGGTCGAGTTCAGCATGCAGGTGATGTTCGGTGAGGTCGAGCGGATCGAGATCGGTGTCGAGGTGACCGCGTACTCGGTACATGTTGATGAGCGCTCGAACCTGAAGGTTCTTTTCGAGCATCAGATCTTGGTGATCGTTCGGGTTGACGTCGTGAGCCCAGTCGACCGGTTCATACGGAAGGCCAAGTGATTCGAAGATTTCTTCGTAGAACTTGTGCTCACCCATGAGTAGTTCTTGAATGCGCTTCAGGAACAGGCCCGACTCGGCGCCTTGGATGATGCGGTGGTCGTAGGTCGAGGTCATGGTCATGACCTTGGACATACCGAGCGATGCGATGGTGGCCGGATCGGCGCCGCGGAACGCAACGGGATAGTCGAGCGAACCGACACCGACGATGACACCCTGTCCCGGCATGAGTCGCGGAACGGACTGAAGCGTTCCGATCGTGCCGGGGTTGGTGAGGGTGACAGTTGCGCCGGCGAAGTCGTCGGGAGTCAATTTGTTCGAGCGAACCTTGCGGACGAGTTCTTCGTAGGAATCAAGGAACTGCGCGAAATCGAGGTCCTGCGCGTTTTTGATGCACGGAACGAGAAGCGAACGGCTTCCGTCGTTCTTCTCGACATCGACGGCAAGACCAAGACCAACGGTTTCGGTGCGGACCACGTAGGGCTTGCCGTCGGCATCGGTTGTGAACGAAGAATTCATCACTGGGGTGCCATCGACAATTGCGCGAACGATTGCGTAACCGATGATGTGAGTGAACGAGACCTTGCCGCTTCGGCTGCGCGACAGATAACCGTTGATCGACTTGCGATTGACCTCAAGAAGTTTTGTGGGGATCTCGCGGAACGAGGTTGCCGTCGGAACTTCGAGGCTCGCTTCCATGTTGGACACGATGCGGGCGGCGGCGCCGCGCAATGGCGTGCCTTGGGGCACGGCGTCAGTTGCCGCAGGCGTTGCCGCGGGTGCAGCCGCGGGAGGTGCCGCTGCAGGCGCGGTTGCTACCGGCGCGGTCGGTGCCGCAGGAGCGGGAGTAGCCACAGCGGATCCCGCGCCGGGGGAGTACCCGGCAAAGAATTCGCGCCAGCTTTCGCTCACTGACGAAGGGTCGGTGCGGAACTGTTCGAACATTTCGTCGACGAGCCACGCGTTGGGTCCTGCGATGGGGGAAGCAGAGTCATCAGCCACGTTGGTCGACTCTATCGGCGGCGCCGGAGGCCGGTGGCAGTGGGCTCGGACCTCACGGCCGATAGATTCGGCGACCGTGCTCCGAATCGTGACGTGGAATGTGAACTCGCTGAAGGCCCGGCTCCCCCGAGTGGAGCAGTGGCTCACCGAGAATGGCCCCGAGGTCATCTGTCTCCAAGAGACCAAGATGAAGGACTCGGCATTTCCCGCCGAGGTTTTCAACGCAATGGGCTACGAGACCGCCCACCATGGCCAAGGCCAATGGAATGGTGTGGCCATCCTCTCGAAGGTGGGCCTTGACGACGTTGTGGCTGGTTGGGACGACGACGGACCCGAGGACACCGACGCCCGCATTCTCTGGGCGACCTGCGGTGGCGTCCGGGTGGCAAGTGCCTATGTGCCCAATGGTCGGGCTCTCGATGACCCTCACTACACCTACAAACTCGGGTGGCTCGAGCGCCTCCGACAGACCCTCGTACGTCGCGAAGACGCCGGCAGCGAACTCGCAGTCTGCGGCGACTTCAATATCTGCCCCGACGATCGTGATGTCTGGAGCCCCGAGGCCTGGGTTGGTAATACCCACGTGAGCGAGCCCGAGCGCGAGGCCCTTCGGTCTCTTGAAGCGTGGGGACTCGAGGACGTCTACCGCCGTCATCATGACGAAGGTGGGCTCTATTCCTTCTGGGACTACCGGGGTGGCGACTTCCACCAGGGCCGTGGCCTCCGCATTGACCTCATCATGGCCACGGCATCTCTCGCCGCTCGGTCGGTCGATGCCCGCGTCGATCGCGATGCTCGGAAGGGCGAAAAGCCCAGTGACCACGCTCCCGTGATCGCGCAGTTCGACTGATGAGTGATCATCGACCCATCGACATCACAAACGTGTTTGGCGTTGGCGGTCACGGATGGGACTCGGCCGAACTTCGGGCGGTGACGCCTGAGCAACAGGCCGCACGTGACGTCGCCGAGGCCATCCGGCGCTTGGCCCGCGAACTCGAAACCACGTCGGCGACCATCGAAGCGCTCGGCGAGCTCTCGGCGGAAATCGATCGGCTCACGGGCTTGCTCGAAGAGGGCGACCGCCTGGCAACAACTGCAGGCGATTCGTCCAACGTCGTCTATCAAGGACATCGATTGCGCGAGCGCAGCCCGTTTATCGGCCGGGCCAATCCGGTTGCGCTGCCATTGATTGTTGAATTTGTTGACGGTGGCATCGACGCGGTCGCCAACTTCGGAACGTTGTACGAAGGCCCTCCCGGCTGTCTGCACGGCGGCTATATCGCCGGCATTTTCGATGAAGTCCTCGGGGCCGCGCAGACCCTTTCGGGTCAGGCGGGCATGACGGGTCGTCTGACGATTCATTACCGCAGTCCAACACCACTCAACACCGATCTGCATCTGAAAGCGCGCCTTGATTCGGTGAACGGACGAAAGATTCTGTGCAAGGGAACGCTGCACGCTGGAGATCGACTGTGCGCCGAGGCCGAAGGGCTTTTCATTGCCGTTGACCCGAAGAAACTGATGGGTCTGACTGAAAACTGAGTGGCTCGCAGTTAGGAGTCGATCGTTTCGGAAATGACGGCGAGGATTTCGTCGCCAAACTTCGAAACTTTGATTTCGCCCATTCCGTTGACGCGTAAAAGCTCGACTGGCGTTGTGGGTTTAAGGCGCGTGATTTCGGCAAGCGTGTGGTCGTTGCACACGACAAATGCGGGAACGTCGGCAGACTTCGAACGTTCGGAACGCCATGCCCGTAATGCATCGAAGAGTGGATGATCGGCAGCCTCGAGCGAGTCGGGGTACTTGCCGGGGCGTTGGCGTGGGCCCTTGGAACTGCTCGGCTTCGGCTTCGAGGAGCGAGTGCTGGTGACCGATGGTCGGTTTGGCGCGGTTGCGCCGTTGCCGACCGCAATGGGGTCGAGACCGGCTTCGAGCGCCTCGCATGCCGCTGCGTAGGTGTCGAGAAACTCTGAGCGATCACGCGGGATGGCGCGCTCGCCAAAGGTGCGCGACTTCGCCCACGTGCAAAGCAGTTCGCGCTCGGCGCGGGTGGCGGCCACATAAAAGAGGCGACGTTCTTCGGCCCAGGCGCCGGGAGTCTTTGCGTGACCGATGGGCACATAACCCTGTTCGATGCCGGCCAAGTGCACAATGGGCCATTCCAAACCTTTGGCGGCGTGGAACGTGAGAAGTTCGATGGCCTCGCCGTTGGGATCGGGTTGATCGGCGCGAGTGGTGGCCGTGAGCCACAAGAAAAATCCGTTGGCAGTTGGTGGGGATTCGATGGCCATGTAGTCGCGAGCCATTTGCACGAGTGCATCGAGATTGGCGCGACGTTCGGCGGCGCGGTCGCTTTCTGATTCGTCGTCAACGACAACAGACAGGGCGAGGTCGTGGATGGCGTCGGAGAAGGGGCGAGGTGTTCGGCGAAGGTCGCCGAGTGCCGCTTTGATCTCGGGTTGATCGAGCAATGGCGTGGCGCCGCGCACGCGGAACGGAATGCCCGCTGACTTCATTGCTTCTTCGATGATCGGCAACTGAGCGTTGGTGCGCACGAGCACTGCTTGATTCGACCAGCGCGCGCCCGGGCCGTGGCGGTCGCGAGCAGCGCGCGCAATGGCGGCAGCTTCGGCACGCTCGTCGGGAAGTTCGCGGACCGACGGAACGCCGCCGTCGGGACGTGTGGCCGACTGTGTGCCGTCGTGATCGACACCGCGGCCGCCGACGAGTAACGCATTGGCGGCCGCAAGAATCTGCGGGCTCGAGCGGTAGTTATCGAGAAGGCGAATGGTTTCGCCGGCCGGGAATCGTTGCGGGAATGTGCGCAGAAGATCGGGGTCGGCGCCGTTCCATGAATAGATGGCCTGATTGGGGTCGCCGACGATGCAGAGATCGTTGCGATCGCCACGCCACGCTTCGAGCAGCGCGTGCTGCAGCGGGTTGACGTCTTGAAACTCGTCGACAAAGAGATGGGCGAAGCGCCAACGTTGCGATGCCGCAAAGCCATCGTCGGACTGGAGGTCGCGATGGCACACGCGCAGCATGTCGTCGAAGTCGATGAGACGCTTCTGGCGCCGTTGATCTTCGTAACGGGCATAGACCGCAGCGGTGGCTTCGTAGGAGATCGGTGGTTTGCGGCCTGCTGCCTTTGCGGCATCGGGATAGGCCTCGGGCTCGACCATGCGGGCTTTGGCCCATTCGATTTCGGCGACGAAGTCGATACCGGGTGTGGACTTTTCGGCGCCGGTGAGCAGGCCGATGACAAAGCCCGCTTTGCGAGTCATGAGCTGCGGGGGAGTGATGTTGCGCTCGGCCCATCGTGTGCGCAACTGCGCGTAAGCAACCGAGTGGAACGTGCCCGCGGCGACTTGTTCTCGGAGCCCAAGTGAACGAAGGCGGGCGGTGAGTTCGCCGGCTGCTTTGCGGGTGAATGTGAGAGCAAGGACATGGCGCGGGTCGAGATCACCAGTGGCGGCGCGGTAGGCGATACGGCGAGTGAGGACGCGGGTCTTTCCTGACCCGGCACCAGCCAGGATGCATAACGGTGAGGTCGGCGACGTGACCGCGAGACGTTGCGCGGTGTTCAGTCCGTCGAGAAGGGCGTCGGGATCCACCCGGGAGACCGTACTCACCGCCAGCGACAGTGCCGGGGGTACGGTTTGGAATGCCGTATCCCGAAGACGAACTGCACGCAACCGAAGAGCTCATCCTCGATCTCCATCCCCATTGGTGGTTCTTCGCCAAGTCGGCGGCACTTCTGGTGCTGGCCGTGATTTTGGCAATCGCCACACTCAGTGTCTCGTGGCTCTCGTGGGCAAAGATCCCCGTCGCCCTCTTCGTCTTCGCCACGCTGGTGTGGTTCATGCAGCGTTACATCCGCTGGGTGAGCACCCATTTCGTGCTCACTTCCGACCGCGTCATTTTCCGCACCGGGATCATTGCCAAGCACGGCATCGAGATTCCGCTTGAACGAATCAACACGATCTTTTTCCATCAGCGCATCTTCGAACGCATGCTTGGCCTTGGCGACCTCGATATCGAATCGGCGTCAAAGGATGGCGCGCAGCGATTCGACGACATTCGCAATCCAAGCGCAGTGCAGAACGAGATCTATCAGCAGATGGAAGCGAATCAGATCAAAGCCGCCGATCGCATCTCCGGTGGGATCAATCGTGCTCAGGGTGCGACGGGGTCCGAATCCATCCCCGATCAGATCGCGAAACTCAGTGCGCTGCGCGACCAAGGTGTGTTGACCGAAGACGAGTTCCAAGTGAAGAAGCAGGAACTACTCGGCCGCATGTGAACGGTCGGCAATCAGCTCTCGGCGCGCCGGGCGCCGTCTGATGGATGCACGATCCAGCCCTGTCCTGTTAGTGCTGTCGGGTCAGTAATCGCTCCGCGCTCGCACAGTGCAACCACACAGCCGCCAAATCCGGCACCGGTCAGTCGTGCTCCGTAAACGCCGGGAAGCGTCACGAGTCGATCAACGAGTTCGTCGAGCACTTTTGTTGAAACGTTGAAGTCATCGCGCAACGACGCATGGCTCTGCGTCATGAGTTCACCAACCGTGTCGGGGTCGTTCGTTCGAAGTGCCGATGCCGCGTTACGAACCCGTTCGCATTCGGTGGTGACATGACGTACTCGTCGTTGCAGGTCAGCGTCGAGCGTTGCAATATCGGCGAGCGATGCGTGCGCAAGCGGACCAATCTGTTTTGCAGCACGCTCACAAGATGCACGCCGCTCCGCATAGTCCGAATCTGCGAGTTGTCGTTCTTGGCCCGAGTGCACGATCACAATGTCGAGATCATCGGGAAAGATGACCTGTTCGATCGCGTTGTCAGCAAAGTCGATGACCATCGCGTTTCCGGCGCGTCCAAACACAATGCTCAACTGATCAAGAAGTCCGCACGGCACGCCAACAGCGCGGAGTTCGGCGCGTTGTCCAAGTAGTGCAAGTTCCATGGGTGATCCAGCGAAGCCGAACGAGAGAGCAGCCGCGATTTCAAGCGCAGCACTTGAGGAAAGACCTGCTCCGGTTGGAAGCGTTGAGCTCACCGAAGCGATGAATCCCTGCGTCGCGTTTACTTCCGCGGCCACCGCAGCGATGTAGCGACCCCATCGGGGTTCGATGGCTGCGACGTCGAGCGTGGCATCAAGGTCGAACGCAACGACGCCGGCGAGTGCATCGGAACGAAGTTCGACGTGGCCTTGAACGTGGGCGCCGCTCATGGTGATGCCAAGATCAATCGCGCACGGCAAGGCAAGACCACCGGCATAGTCAGTGTGATCTCCAATGAGGTTCACGCGACCTGGTGCATGAACCGTGAATGTTTGACCGTTCATTTCACATCGCGCAGTTGCGCGGCAGCGGTGACGGGTTCGATGGGGTTGAACCACACGCCACTACCAAGTTCGCCAGCCGCTACGAAGCGTTGCGTGCCTGCGGAGCGAAGCAGCGGTGCGATGTGCGCGTGCACACGAAGGGGTGTGCGCTCAATGCTGTCGAAAGGGCGCTGGTGGAACCACATCATGAACGGCATCGGCGCGTGGAACAACGCGTCGAGGCGTCCGATGCAATCGATGAGTAGTGACGCGAGATTGCTGCGCTCGTGGTCGTTCAACGATGGAAGGTCGGGAACATCGCTCGAAGGGGCGAGCAAAAGCTCGTAGGGCCACGACGCAGCGTGCGGGACCCACGCCGACCATTCGCCGTGGGTGGCGACCATGACGTCGTCTGATGGGGTACTGAACGCTGTCGACGATGCGGTGGCATATTCCGTCGTAACAACCGGGGGCACGATGTCGAAGGCATAGATCTGTCCATGGGGATGAGCGATCGTTGCGCCCACTTCAGGTCCACGGTTTTCGAAAATCAAGACATACGAAACGTCATCACGTGCGCCGAGCGCGGCAGAACGTTCCGCCCATAGATCGACAACTCGGCGAGCGTGGTCGGGGGAGAGGTCAGCAAAGGACGCCTGGTGCTCTGAGGTGTAGAGCACGATTTCTGCTCGATCGTTCTCGAACGGGGGCCAGCGATTCGGGAAGGCGAGAACCTCGTAAGGCTTGGGCGCCTCAATGCCGCCAACGCAAAACGGGCAGGCCTCAGAAGGAAGGTTCGGGCGACTCTGGCGGGCGGGAACCATCCATGCGGGCGCGCCACTGAGCGGGTCGATTCGATAACCGGCTGCACTGGCCTGTTCGCTCTCGAAGTGCCCACTTCCGCTCATGGATCGAACGGTAGTCGTGGTCGCTTGACCCCATCCCGGGTGGGGGCGAGGATTCCACCCATGCGCGCACAGGCCAATGGCATCGAAATCGAATACGAGACCTTCGGAGATCCGGCCGATCCGCCCCTCCTGCTGGTCATGGGCCTTGGTTGCCAACTCGTGTGGTGGAACGAGGACTTCGTTCAGGCCTTTGTCGATCGCGGCTTTTACGTGATCACCTTCGACAATCGAGACGTTGGCCTTTCCACGAAAATCGAAACCCACATCGACCTCATGGCTTCGGTCGTTGGCTTCCTGCAGGGCGACGCCATCGAGGCTCCGTACCAACTCGCCGACATGGCAGCCGATGCGTGGGGTCTTTGCGATGCACTTGGTCTCGATCGCGTACATCTGTTTGGCGGCTCGATGGGCGGAATGATTGTTCAGCAGATGACGGTCGATCATCCTGAGCGAGTGCTGTCGCTCACTTCGGTGATGTCGACAACCGGAGATCCCGATGTTGGTCAACCCACGCCAGAAGCTGTCGCAATGTTGCTCACGCCAGCACCAACCGGTCGCGAAGAGAACATTGAGCAGAGCGTCGTCTCAGGGAAGTTTCTCGCCGGTCCGCAGCATTTCGACGAGGACTGGATTCGGGAGCGCAACACTCGCGCCTTTGACCGTTGCTTCCATCCCGATGGGCAGACGGCACAGTTGTTGGCGATCGTGACCTCGCCGTCACGTTCCGAAGGTCTGCGCAACATTGATGTGCCTGCACTTGTTGTGCATGGCGATATCGATCCGCTTGTCACTTTCAGCGGCGGCGAACGTACGGCTGAATGCCTTCGCGGTTCGGAGTTTCTCCCGCTCGAGGGCATGGGGCACGACATCCCCCGCTATTACTGGTCGACAATCATCGAACACGTCACGGCATTGGCCGCGCGTTCGAACGCCTAACTTTCCTACTCAACAAGTTCTAGGAGCACACGTATGGGACCTCTCGCGGGCGTACGAATCGTTGAAATCGCAGGCATCGGGCCGGGACCGTTCGCGGCGATGATGCTGGCCGATATGGGCGCGGACATCATCCGTGTCGATCGGGCCGGACAGGTTTACGGCGGCGATCCTGCGACACCGCCGAAGGACGTCATGAACCGTGGTCGTCGTTCCATCGGTGTCGATCTCAAAAATCCTGAAGGTGTCGAGACAGTTCTTGGTCTCGTTGAAAAAGCCGACGCACTCATTGAAGGGTTCCGCCCAGGCGTGACGGAACGTCTTGGCATCGGTCCAGATGCATGTTTGGCTCGCAATCCGAAACTTGTCTACGGGCGCATGACCGGTTGGGGTCAAGACGGCCCGATGGCGCAGATGGCCGGCCACGACATGAACTACATCGCCATCGGTGGCGCGTTGGGCGCCATTGGTCGCCCTAATGAACGTCCACAGCCTCCGCTTAATCTTGTTGGCGACTTCGGTGGTGGCGGCATGCTGCTGGCGTTCGGAATTGCTTGCGGAATCATCGAAGCGCGAATGTCAGGCAAGGGCCAGGTCGTCGATGCCGCCATGGTTGATGGCACCGCAGTGCTCACTACTTTCATGCACGGTTTCATGGCGATGGGCCTTTGGAGCGACGAGCGCGGTGTCAACATGCTCGACTCGGGCGCTCATTACTACGAGGTCTACGAATGCTCAGACGGCAAGTTCCTCTCGGTCGGCGCAATCGAACCGCAGTTCTATGCCGTGCTTCTTGAGAAGACCGGCCTTGCGGGCGACGAGGAATTCGCCAAGCAAAACGACCGCTCAATGTGGCCGCATTTGAAGGAACGTCTTGCCGCAGTGATTGCGACAAAGACGCGTGATGAATGGGCCTCCATCTTCGATGGTTCCGATGCCTGTGTCGCTCCGATCCTTTCGCTCGTTGAATCAACAACGAATGCACACACCGTTGCGCGCAAGACGTTCGTTGACAACGCGGGAGTGGTGCAGCCTGCACCGGCGCCTCGTTTCTCACGTACCGAAGCCAGCATTCAGCGGCCGCCTTCTCATCCTGGTCAGCACACCGATGAAGTGCTGAAAGAATGGGGTGTCGCTGACGATGCTCGATTGGCAGCGCTTCGAGCAGAGGGGGCAATTGCCTGATGGCCACGCTCGTTTGTTTCCATGCCCATCCTGATGATGAGTCCATTGCTACTGGTGGCTTGATGACGCTTTCGAAGCGAGATGGTCACGAGGTTGTTCTCGTTGTTGCCACTCGTGGCGAACAAGGCGAACCGGAACCTGGCGTACTGAACGATGGCGAAGCGCTTTGGGAGCGCCGCGTTGTCGAAACCCATCAGGCTGCTGAGATCATGAACCTCGATCGTGTCGAGTTCCTCGGTTACGAAGACAGCGGAATGATTGGTGAGCCCACCAACGAGAACCCGTTGTGTTTCTGGCAGGCCGATGTTGAAGAGGCTTCACGGCGTCTCGCGGCGATTCTTCGCGAGGTTGATGCCGACGTTCTCACCATTTACGACTCACACGGCGGTTACGGCCACCCTGATCACATTCAGGTTCATCGGGTGGGCAAGCGAGCTGCTGAAATCGCGGGCATCGATCGCGTGTTCCAGTCGACGATGAATCGTGATCGCATCATGAAGCAGATGGCAGAAAATGCGTCGATCTTCGAAAATGATGTTGAAGGCGAACTCGAAGGCGAGACCGTTGAACAGATGCGTCGGCGTGCGGAAGCTGCCGACCGCGGAGAATTCGGTTCGCCCGAAGCGGTCATCACTCATGCAGTTGATGTCACAGATGTTGTCGATGTGAAGAAGGCCGCCATGGCTGCACATCGCAGTCAGATCGGACCCGATTCCTTCTTCTTCAAAATGCCAGACGCGGTTTTTGCAGCGGCCTTTGGCACCGAATGGTTTATTGCACTTGAGAGCAGCCGCGCCGAGGGCGAACCCTTCGGCACATCACTTTTCTCCTGAGCGATCAGTCGTTGAAGTCGAACTGCACGACGGTGCGTGAATCGAGATACGGGGCGATCAACGTCTGGATGATTCGCGCGTGTTCGTCGTTGTCGCGATAGGCGAGATACCCCTCGGCGTTGTCGAATTCGGCAACGACGGCGAAGTCATAGTTGCCTTCGTTGATACCGGCATCGGTGCCAAAGGCGTAGCGCCGAAGGTCGGGAAGAATCGTGGGCAGGCCTGAAAGCGCCTCTTTGAGGGCTTCGACATGCTCAGGTGAGGACTGTGCATTCCAACGAAAATTGACGACGTGACGAAACATGCCTGCAGGCTACCGCTGGGCCCGTGAGCACAGCGTTGGTTAGGCGATGACGCGCTTACGGAAATTGCGCAGGCCGATGAAGGTAAACAGCGCCGTGAGTCCGATGAGCATCGGATAGATCGCCCAAAGCGACATGGTTGGCGCATTGGTGAGAGCTGCTCGGAAACCTTCGGTGACGTACACGAGAGGGTTGGCCAGCACGGCAATTTGCAGCCACTTGATGGGAGCGAGTGCCGCCCATGGGTAATAGATGCAGCCCAAAAACGTGATGGGCAGAACGACAACGCCGAACAGCATTGGCAACGTGCGCGGATTGAACACAGTGCCAAACATGAGGCCGAGTGCGCCGCACATCAAGCATGCAAGTGGTGTAAGTGTGAGAAGGATCAGCCAGTGAACGTTCAAGTGCACGGGAGTGGCCGGCACGAAATAGGCGATCGGAAACACGATGACCGCGGAGAACAGGCTCTGAAGTGCACCTGAGGTGATCTTCTCAATGGCAACGAAGTCCACCGGTAGAGGAGCGAGCACCCGATCTTCGATTTCGCGAGTGACGCCGAATTCAGTGACAAGTGGAAGTGCCACCGACTGAATTCCCTGGAACAACACGGCAAGTCCAACGACACCGGCAACGAGCATGGTGGAAAATGCAGATGCGGCTGCTCCGCTGCCTCCGATGCCTTGACCAATCTTCGGGAAGACATACGCAAACACAAAGACCAACAACAATGGTTGGAGAAGTGTGCGCGGGAGGAACTCTCGAAGGTTCCGGACCAAGACGTGCAGGTCGCGGGCAAGCAATGCGCGAAATGCCGTGACACCGGCGGCGCGGGCCGAACGAGTCGGAATGAGAAGGGATGTTTCGATCGTGGTCATTCGCGCAGGTCCTTGCCGGTGAGATTGATGAAGACGGTTTCAAGTGAGGGCTCGTCGAGGCGAAGGTCGCTGATAGCGACTCCGGCCTCGTCGGCAACAGCAACGACGGCAGGGAGCACGCCATGTGATCCCTGAACTTCGAGTCGCACGCCAGTTTCGATTGGCACGGCGCCGGTGGCGCCAGGAATGGCGGAGCGCAGGCGGGCAGCGAACGCTTCGCGGTCAGGTGTATCGGTGCTGATGGTGACGATTGTGTCGGCACCAACAGACGCCTTCAGTCGTTCCGGTGTATCGAGCGCAAGCATTCGACCGTGGTCGATGATGGCGAGGCGATGACATAACTGGTCGGCCTCTTCCATGTAGTGCGTCGTGAGAAGAATCGTCTGTCCTTCGTCGTGAAGCTCGCTGAGGATCTCCCACAAAGCGATTCGGCTTTGCGGGTCGAGACCAGCGGTGGGTTCATCAAGGAAGAGAATCGAGGGGCGGTGCATGACAGCCCGAGCAACCATTAGTCGCTGAGCCATACCGCCAGAGAGCGCAAGAACCGGGGCGCTTGCTCGTTCCGAAAGACGGAACTGTTCGAGCAATCGCAGCGATTCGACTTTCGACTGCTTGGTCGACATGCCGAAGAACCGTCCGTGAAAGTAGAGGTTCTCGTACACCGTGAGTGCTCGATCGAGCGTGTTCGACTGTGGCACAACCCCGATCAGGCGTTTGGCCTGTGCGGGGTGAGCGACGACGTCGACGCCACCGACGATTGCTCGGCCACTCGTGGGGAGCACTCGTGTTGTGAGCATTCCTGCAGTGGTGCTCTTGCCGGCGCCGTTGGGGCCGAGAAGGCCGAAGATCTCACCGCGGTGAACGCTGAGATCGAGTCCGTCGACCGCGAGGATGTCACCGGGGTACACCTTTGTGAGGTTCTCGGTGACGATGACTTCGTCGGGATTCGTGCTGGTTGTCATTGGTCGCTTTCCAGTCCATCTTCTGCTGTGAGTCCGTTGAGGTCGCCGCCGCCACGAAAGACATGTCGATTCTGATCGGAACGCACAACAAGTGCGTCTCCAGAGAGCGTACGACTTTCGACCACGTCAACCATTTCCAAAAAAACTGGTTCCTGCGGGAATGGATCCATCAAGAGCGTGAAGGCGACACATTCCCAATCAATGCGGTCAGTCTCGGTGCGGCGTACAACGACCAAGTCGGCAGAGAGAAGGGGTACCTCTTCGCCGTTCACGGTCATTGATTCAAGCGTGACGTTGATTGATTTCATGTCAGGCAGTCGTCGTAAGAATTTCAACACCAGTGTCGGTCACCACAATCGTGTGCTCGAACTGTGCGGTGCGACTTCCGTCGGCGGTGACTGCAGTCCAGTCGTCGTCCCAAATCTTGTGCTGGCCCGTGCCCATGGAGATCATTGGCTCAATCGTGAAGACCATGCCTGGCTCCATGATTGTGGTCATGCGCGGTTCGTAATAGTGCGGAATCTGCAGATCGGTATGGAACTGTTCGCCAATGCCGTGACCGACAAACGCGCGCACAACTTCATAACCATTGGCAACTGCGTGGGTTTCGATGGCACGGCCAATATCGGAGAATGGTCGACCGGGCGCAACGGCAGCGATGCCTCGGTCGAGGCATTGCCGGGTGACATCAATGAGTCGCTTCGAGGCGTCGTCGACATTTCCGACGCAATACGTGGCGTTGGTGTCGCCGTGTACGCCGTCGAGCCAAATGGTGACGTCGAGATTCACGATGTCGCCATCGCGAAGCGGACGGTCGTCGGGGATGCCGTGACAAATAACTTCGTTCACTGAGGTGCAGAGAGATTTCGGATAGCCCCGGTAATTAAGCGTGCTCGGGTAACCGCCACGATCGATATAGGCCTGATGCACAACGGCATCGATTTCGTCGGTGGTCACGCCAGGCGCTATGACAGCCGCACCAATGTCGAGGACCTCGGCGGCAGCGTGGCCCGCTCGACGCATGCGCTCGATGAAGGCGGCGTCCTTGACGCGCTCCTCGGGACGACGAGTGACGGCCCCGGTCTCGGCGTACTCGGGACGGGGAATTTCGGCCGGCACCGTGCGCATAGGGCTAATGAGCCCCGGTTGGAGTTGTTCTTTGGCGTCGCGGTGGCAGCGCTTGAATTTCTGCCCACTGCCACACCAACACGGATCGTTTGCCTTTAGCACGGGCTGAGTCTACGGGCGGGGTGGACTGGCGCGACCGGCCCGGGGCGGCAACCATGAACATCTATGTCGATTATTCGAATCAACGCCATCACCGTTCCGGCCCAAGCCGGCGACGAACTCGCTCATCGATTCGCGGCCCGAGCTGGCGCCGTCGATGGTGCCGACGGCTTTGAGGGCTTTGAACTGCTCAAGCCCACCGATGGACGTGAACAGTGGCTCGTGATCACTCGTTGGCGTGACGAAGACGCCTTCAACGCATGGGTTGCATCACCGGCATTTGCCGATGGGCACCGCGGCACCGAAGGCGCACCAGCCGCTGGCGGACACCCTGGCGGTCATCCCGGCGCTGCCGGCGGCGAACGCCCCGTTGGCGTTGGTGCCGAGATCTGGGCCTACGAGCCGGTCGTTTCTGTCGACCCTTCGAAGTAACGCGAGACTCTTCTCATGCTCCAAAGCATTCACGAGTCGTTCGCGTGGTTCGTCATTATTGGCAACGCGCTGGCCGGTAGTTGGGCGCTTGCCGCCAACTGGTTTGAATCACTTCGCACCCGTGCGTTGTGGTGGTTCATCGTGATTGTCGAACTCAGCGTGTTTGTGCAGGTCGGCCTCGGCGTCAGCATGGTTGCCGGTCAAGGCTTGAAAGCGCCGAAGTTCCATATGTTCTATGGCTTTGTCGCCATCATCGCTGTGGGACTCATCTACAGCTATCGCCATCAGATGTCGCACAAGAAGTACTTGCTCTACGGATTGGGCGGTCTGTTCATCATGGGCCTTGGCATCCGAGCAATGATCGTCGGGGCAGCGAGCTGAGGTTCAGCTCATCTGTTCTTTTTGCAGATGCCACTGCACTTCAATCACTTGACCAAGTCGAAGCGGACCTGACGCAATCACGTTCGTCCAGATGAATGCTTGGTCCATATTGGTGGCGATGGCGTCGGGTGCATCGTGAGGGAATTCTCCGAGTACTTCAATTCGGCCACGTAGTTCAGGGTCATTTTGCGATGCGTCACGAATGTTGTCGACGATTGTTCGATGTTCCTCGACCGTGCCAACTCGCACTCCAAAGTGCGGCGACTTTTGTGGCGCAGCACGAATCATGTCGACCCATTCGTCAACCGAATCAGCCATCGCTGCTTCGATGGCCAACTGTTCAGCCGGTGCTTCCGATGCGTAGAACGAATTGTTGGCGTAATCGCGAAGGTTCGTGTCGATGAAGGCCGTGAACCAGTGACGACCGCTGTCGGACACCGTGCAGCCGAGCAGTTCGAAGACACGGGCGGCCAGCGCGCGCTCACCCGGTGCGTGCAACAACTCCACATGCGTCAGACGACGATCAACGTCCACGAGTCCCCCTCGAAATGCGTGACTGTGATCGTTGCCGACCAAGCGACAGTCCGCCACTTTTACTGGTGAGACGCGAAGAGGGCGGAGCCGAAGCCCCGCCCTCTTTCACTTCGTGAAGTGAATCGGAACTAGCCGAGACGCTTTTCGAGTTCGCGCAGTTCGTCACGAAGCTCCGAAGGAAGTTCGGCACCGAAGGTGTCGAGATGAGCTTCGATCTGTGGGATTTCGGCGCTCCATGCGGCGTTATCAACCGACAACAACGTGGCCATGGTTGCGTCGTCAATGTCGAGGCCGGCAAGGTCGAGATCCGAAGCGCTGGGAACACGGCCAATGGCAGTGTCGTTTGCGCCGGCGGTGCCTTCGAGGCGCTCGACGATCCACTTGAGAACACGGGAGTTCTCGCCGAAGCCTGGCCACAGGAACGAACCGTCGTCGCCCTTGCGGAACCAGTTGACCCAGAACAACTTGGGAAGGTTTGACGCGTCGGTTGCTTCGCCGATCTCAAGCCAATGCTTGAAGTAGTCGCCCATGTTGTAGCCACAGAACGGAAGCATGGCGAAGGGGTCGAAGCGAAGTTCGCCGACAACACCAGCAGCGGCTGCGGTCTTTTCTGAACTCATGATCGAGCCGAGGAACACGCCGTGGCGCCAATCGAATGATTCGGTGACCAGTGGAACATTGGTGGCGCGACGGCCGCCGAAGAGGATGGCCGAGATCGGTACACCGGCGGGGTCCTGCCATTCCGGTGCAATCGATGGGCACTGTGCTGCCGGAGCAGTGAAGCGCGCGTTCGGGTGAGCAGCGGGGGAGTCCGATTCCGGAGTCCAGTCGTTGCCCTTCCAATCGATGAGATGCGCAGGTGCTTCATCGGAAAGGTCTTCCCACCAGATGTCGCCATCGTCGGTGAGTGCGCAGTTGGTGAAGATTGAATTGCCCTTCACGGACTCAAGTGCATTGAAGTTCGACTTGGCTGATGTGCCAGGAGCAACGCCGAAGAAACCGGCTTCGGGGTTGATGGCGTAGAGACGACCATCGGCGCCGAACTTCATCCATGCGATGTCGTCACCGACGGTTTCGACCTTCCAGCCCGGAAGGGTGGGGATGAGCATCGCCATGTTGGTCTTGCCACAAGCTGACGGGAATGCTGCGGCGACGTACTTCTTGACGCCTTCAGGTGAGGTGAGGCCGAGAATGAGCATGTGCTCAGCCATCCAGCCATTGTCACGAGCCATGGTCGAAGCGATGCGTAGCGCAAAGCACTTCTTGCCGAGCAGTGCGTTGCCGCCGTAGCCCGAGCCGTAGGACCAGATCTCGCTGGTTTCCGGGAAGTGCACGATGTACTTGTTTTCAGCATCGCACGGCCATGCAACATCGGCCTGACCGGCGGCGAGCGGCATGCCGACCGAGTGCACGCACGGAACCCATTCGCCATTACCAAGAACGTCGAGGGCGCCTTGGCCCATGCGAGTCATGATGCGCATGTTCACTGCGACGTAGGCCGAGTCGCTGAGCTGCACGCCAATGTGTGCGATCGGTGATCCAAGCGGACCCATCGAGAACGGCACGACGTACATCGTGCGGCCCTTCATGGCGCCGGTGTAGAGCTTGGTCATCTCGGTGCGCATCTCTGCGGGCGGACGCCAGTTGTTCGTGGGGCCTGCATCGACTTCGCGTTCGGAGCAGATGTAGGTGCGGTCTTCAACGCGAGCAACGTCGCCCGGGTCGGAGAGTGCGAGGTAGCTGTTCGGACGCTTTGCTTCGTTCAGCGTGCGGAACGTTCCGCCTTCAACAAGCTGTGCGCAAAGACGCTCGTACTCTTCAGCAGAGCCGTCGCACCAATAGACGTCATCGGGTTGCAGAATTTCGCGCCACTGTTCGACCCAGTCGATCAGCTTCTGGTTTGTTGTCTGCCCGGCCATGATTCCTCCGACGTCGTTGTCGAATGCGCGTTGCGCCTAAGTGGGGGGTTGTTCTCGGCGAGTGGTTGCCGCCGAGTGAACCTGTGGTGAATCAGCGAAGCGTAGAGGATTCCCCGACGCTCTCAATCGCTGAAACCATTGGTGTGCCGTGTGGCACTCAGCCTTCGGTGCCGCCCTGAGGGTGCTGCACATTGTCGGGGTGCGGTTGTTCAAACCCCGGGGTGCCCATATCGGCTTCAGATCCCATTCGAAGACGAACGGCTAACGAGCCACCGTCGAGATCGAAGACCACTCGCTGGCCCTGTCGGAGGGAACGAAAGACCGAACCCACGAGGGCGCTGCGGGTGAACTCATAGTCATTGAGATCCGTATCGCAGATGATGGTGCCCACGCCCGAAACCGGGTCATAGGACTTGACGACTCCCTGCAAAGGACCAGCAGACACGGTCAGCGGACTGCCTTGACGACCTTGCCGGCCTTGAGGCACGACGTGCACACATTGACGCGCTTGGTCGAACCGTTGACAACGGCGCGAACTCGCTGAATGTTCGGATTCCAACGACGCTTTGTACGCCGATGAGAGTGGCTCACCGCCATACCGAACGATGGGTGCTTTCCGCACACCTCGCATACAGCTGCCATGACAACACACTCCGGGACGTCAGAAGAATCGAACGCCGAATGGTAGCAGCGAGCCCTCTCAGGCCCAATTCGGCGGTTGACCGGCCTGAATCGAGCCGATTTGGCCCTCCTCAGCCGGCCGCCGGGTACATCGGTAGTCTCTCCGCCGATGTCGATCGCCACCAGCCTGACCGCCGATGACCTCCGGATGCTCATCCGGGGATACGCCGATGCCTTGGCCGCTCATCGAGAGACCATCAACCGGCTGAACGTCTATCCCGTGCCCGATGGCGACACCGGAACCAACATGGCCCTCACCCTGGCCTCGGTCGTGGCCGAGCTCGATGGCGCCGAATCCGATCTCGATTCCACATGTCAGGCCATTTCGCACGGATCACTCATGGGCGCTCGCGGAAATTCGGGAGTGATCCTTTCGCAGATTCTGCGAGGACTGTCCGCCGAATTCCGCGCCGCTCCAGTCATTGATGGCACAACATTCGCAACTGCACTCGATGCTGCGGCCACTGCTGCCTATGGCGCAGTCATGAAGCCGGTCGAAGGAACGATCCTCTCGGTTGTGCGCGTTGCGGCCGAAGGTGGCCGAGCCGCCGCCGATTCCGGTTCCGATCTTCTCGGTGTTCTCGAAGCAGCCCACGCGTCGGGTACCGATGCGCTTGCGCGTACTCCCGAGATGCTGCAGGTGTTGGCCGACGCTGGGGTTGTTGATTCCGGCGGCACCGGCCTCATGTTGTTGTTCGATGTGGCGCTCAACATTGTTTGCGGCCGACCGATACCTGAAGCGGCGGAAGATCCCACTGGCGCGTCGGCAGCATTTCTCGACGCCTTCGACGCTGCCCATGGCGATGGCTCGCACGACGGGTCACTCGCCAGTCTTCGTTATGAAGTCATGTACTTCCTCGAAGCACCCGACGAAGCGGTGCCCGGTTTCAAAGACGTGTGGTCAACGCTCGGCGATTCAATCGTTGTCGTAGGTGGCGACGGCCTTTGGAACTGCCACATTCACACCGACGACATCGGCGCAACGATTGATGCTGCTGTTGACATTGGTCGTCCGCGTTCCATTCGCGTCACCGACCTTCTCGAAGAAGTTGAAGAAGAGCGTTGGGTGCGCGAGGCCGAACCCATGAACCCCGAACCGGCAAGAACACACGATCCCGTGCCGTGCGCGGTTGTTGCGGTGTCGGTTGGCGACGGCATTCGTCGCATCTTCCATTCTCTTGGTGTGCAGGTGATCGTCACCGGCGGCCAAACCATGAACCCGTCAACTGCGCAGCTGCTTGAGGCAGTTGAAGCGGCGCCGGCCGACGACGTTGTTTTGTTGCCAAACAACAAGAACATCATCCCGGTGGCCGAGCAGGTCGACGCTATGACGACCAAGAACGTTCGTGTCGTGCCCACGCGTGGTGTCGCCGAAGGCTTCGCGTCATTGCTGGCCTACGACCCAGAAGCCACTGCTGCTTCAAACGCCGATGCAATGTCCGAAGCTGCCGCCCATGTTGTTGCCGGTGAACTCACCCGGGCCGTGCGCAATTCAAGCAGCGATGCCGGCCCGATCAACGAAGGCGACTGGCTCGGTATCGCGCGCGACGGAATCATTGCGATCAACGCTGATCTTTCCGAAGCCGCTGCTGGCCTGCTTGCGCACATCGTGAGCGACGATCATGAAATCGTCACGATCATCGAGGGCGAAGGCGCCACGCCTGCGGCTACTCGCCACCTCGAAGTGTGGGTGCACGACAACCGTCCTGGTTGCGAGGTCGAAGTGCATCACGGTGGCCAGCCGCTCTATCCCTATCTCTTCGGTATCGAGTGAGCGAGATCGTGGGACGTCGGTTGGCGCAACTCGCCAACCTGCCGGCAAGCGAGCTCAAAGGCGTTGGCGCGACAAAGACGGCCTCGCTCGGAAAGATGGGTATTCGTTCAGTGCTCGACGTGCTGACGCATTACCCGCGCCGCTACATCGATCGCACGAAAGAAGCGAAGATCGCCGATCTTGAGGTCGGCGAAGAGGCAGCGATTCTGGTCAACGTGAAACGTTCGACGCAGCGTCGCACCGGCAAGGGCAAGTCGATGGTCATCGTGACTGTCACCGATGGCACCGCGTCGATGGATGTCACGTTCTTCGGACAACCATTTCGCGAGAAGCAATTGCAACCGGGGCTCGACGCGGTTTTTTTCGGAAAGCTCGAGCTGTACGGCGGAAAGCGCAAAATGACGAACCCCGTTGTCGATCTCATCGGCAACCGAACCGGCAGAATCCTTCCCGTTTACGGACAGTCGGAGAAGGCCGGAATCGCTTCGTGGGATATCGCTCGCTTTTGTGAAGAGACATTGCGCCGCGCGGGCGACTTCGCCGAGCCGCTCGATGAAGCCTTGCTCGACCGTCTTGATCTCGTTGCAAGGACTGAAGCATTTCGCGCCATTCATATGCCCGAGTCCATGGCCGAAGCCGCTGCCGCTCGTCGACGCTTGGTATTCGACGAACTGTTGCGCGTGCAGGTGGAACTTGTTCGTCGCAAACGAGAACTTGAACGCACCGCAGTGGGCATCGCCCATGTGGTCGGAGATGGCGGCGGGCCGTTAGTCAAGCGTTTCCACGAGGTACTCCCGTACGACCTCACAGGCGCGCAGGCTCGAACGATTGGCGAGATCAACGAAGATCTCGTCAAAGGTCATCCCATGCATCGTTTGTTGCAGGGCGACGTAGGTGCGGGAAAGACCGTCGTTGCGGTGAGTGCGATGTTGGTTGCAGTGCAGGGTGGACATCAGGCCGCACTCATGGCGCCAACCGAAGTTCTGGCCGAACAGCATCACCTCGGCATCAAACACCTCCTTGAAGGGTTCACCGTTCCTGATACCGACGAAGGCAATTTGTTTGGCGGCGCAGGAATGGATCGTTCATTGCGGGTGGCGTTGCTCACGAATCGAACCTCGGCACCCGATCGTCGCAAGATTCTCGAAGATATGGCAACGGGAAATCTCGACATTGTGATCGGAACCCATTCGTTGATCTCCGAAGGCATTGAGTTCAAGTCGCTCGGAGTTGTGGTGATCGATGAACAGCATCGCTTTGGTGTTGAACAACGAGCGGCATTGCGCGACAAGGGCGCTGGCGACGCCATGCCCGACGTATTGGTAATGACCGCAACGCCGATTCCGCGCACCGCAGCTATGACGGTCTACGGCGACCTCGATGTTTCGGTTCTCGATGAACTCCCTCCAGGCCGAACGCCGATCGTCACGCGTTGGGCGCAGAACGATATGGACGAACTTGAGGTGTGGCAGCAGGTGCGCGATGAAATTGCTGCTGGTCGTCAGGCTTATGTGGTGTGCCCATTGATCGAAGAGAGCGAAAAGCTCGAAGTTCGCTCTGCCCAAGAAATGCATGAAGAACTGAGTCACGGAGAACTTTCCGGACTTCGGGTCGGTCTTTTGCATGGGCGGTTGAAGTCCGACGAGAAGGACGCAGTCATGACGCAGTTCCGCGCCGGCGAACTCGACGCACTGGTTTCGACGACGGTCATCGAAGTTGGTGTGGATGTTCCGAATGCCACGGTCATGGTCATTCTTGACGCCACGCGCTTTGGCATCGCCCAGTTGCATCAGTTGCGCGGTCGTGTCGGCCGAGGTGCAGCGAAGTCGTTTTGCTGGCTTGTTGGGGAATCGAAAACTCCTGATGGCGAAGCTCGACTCGAGGCACTGGTTCGCAGCACTGATGGTTTCGAACTCGCTGAAGTGGATCTCGATCTTCGTGGCGAAGGCACGATCATGGGGGAGCGGCAGAAAGGTCAGAACGACCTGAAGTTGGCCTCGCTCCGCCGAGACCGTGAATGGGTGGTGACGGCACGTGAAATCGCAATTGAGATTCTCGATGCTGATCCCGAACTCGCGGATCATGAACTGTTGGCCGAAGAAGTGGACCTTTTCCTTAAGGCTGACGACATCGACTTTTTGATGAAAAGTTGATCGCTCGGCCCTAATGTGCGGCCATGACAACGATCGTTCTTACTCATGGGGCATTTCACGGCAGTTGGTGTTTCGAGCCGCTGGTGGCCGAACTCGAGGCCCGAGGCGCAACCATTGCCCTTGTCGATCTTCCGCTCACCGACCTCACCGAAGATGCGGCGGCGGTAACCGCAGTTCTCGACACCATTGAGGGTCCAGTCATTCTTCTTGGACATTCGTACGGTGGCGCTGTTGTCACCGTTGCTGGAAATCATCCGTCGGTTGAACGGTTGGTGTATCTGACTGCGCTCGGCCCCGACGCGGGCGAGTTGGGCAGCGGCGGTCCAATGACAATTGGTGAACAATTCCTCACCACCATGCGTGTTGATGATGACGGATTGCCATTTATCGACCCAGAGTTCGCCGCAGAGGTTTTTTACCCAGACATTGATCCAGCAGACGCTGCGCGCTGGGCAACGAAACTCCGCTCAGGAAACACGGGCGGCGACGTCATTGTCGAAAAGGCAGCATGGCGTTCAACGCCAAGCACATATGTCGTATGCACCGACGATCCGATTCTTCTTGTCGACGGTCAACGCGCTGTTGCCGAACGCATGGGCGCCGATGTTGTTGAGATGCCTGGCGACCATTCGCCGATGGTTGCTCGGCCCGCAGAACTGGCCGACATTCTCGTTGCGCTTCTTGACTGATCGCTTGGCGTCGCTCGCCTACAACGAACGCGGTGTTCGCAACGATCCGCTTCCATCAATCGGACCGCTGTAAATCAACTCGAAGTCGCGTTGCGTGAATCGCAGTACGCCGTCGATGCCGCGGGCCATGATGTCGTGATACACGCCGATGAGTTCGCTGACCGTTCCGTCGTCGCGCCACTGGAGTTCGCGAATCTGCCAGCGCGCACTTGCGTTGTCGCCATCGACATACGAAATCGTTCCGTTGAGAACTTCTTGCACGCACTGTTTGTATGACGGTCGGATCTTTTCGAACGTCGCCGAAATACTGGCGCGCCCTTCGATGATGCCGTCGCCTGGAATTAGCCAACGTGCGCTGTCCGCCCAAGTGTCGGAAAACTCTGCGACATCGACGCGAAGTACTGCATCGCAATAGCGGCCAACAAGATTGTGAACGTCAGCGTCAATACCCATGGCGTGACCTCGAGTCAGTAACGGTCGTCGTCATCTGACGGATCACCGAGAACAATGTCGAATCGTTCGTTGCAGTCGGGACAGCGGTAGGCCACAACGTCGCCGGGTTCCCAACCGTCTTCGGGCGGGTAAGACAACGGGTGGAGGGTGCCTCCGCAGTCGACACAGGTCATTCCGAGTTCGGCATCCATCGTCACAGGGTACGGTCGCCGGCATGAGGGTTGTGGCCGGCGAAGCAAGAGGACGCAAATTGGTGGCTCCCGAGGGGAGCGAAACCCGTCCGACACTCGACCGAGTTCGAGAGTCGATGTTCAATTCACTCGTCAGTCTCGATGCAATCGACGATGCACGCGTGCTTGATCTGTTTGCTGGCTCTGGTGCGCTGGGAATCGAAGCCCTGTCTCGAGGTGCGACCTCGTGTGTGTTCGTTGATCATGGCCGTAACGCCCGCAAAGCGATCAGCACTAATCTTGAAACAACGGGTTTTCTTGATCAATCCACCGTGGTGGCGCAAGACGCGTTGGCATGGCTGCGAGATGCGTCGAAAAGCTCGTTGAACCCGCAGTTCGATCTGGTTCTGATCGACCCGCCCTATGCCGCTGACGATGAACTGTGGTCTGAGGTCCTCAACTTGGTGACCAACCTTGCGGCAGGCGGTGTCGTTGTTGCCGAATCAGCGCGAGAGATCACGCTTCCGACTGGATGGGATGCACGAAAGGAGAAGAGGTACGGGGGTACGCTCATAAGCGTCCTACTGCCCCCCGACAGTCCGGAGTCTCCGTGACCCGAGTGCTTTACCCGGGATCGTTCGACCCGATCCATAACGGTCACCTTGAGATCATCGCGACTGCGTCGCGCCTCTTTGACGAAGTCATCGTCGCTGCCATGCGCAATCCGCAAAAAGGCGAGCCCCTGTTCTCTCTCGAAGAGCGGCGCGAGATGCTCGAGGAATCAGTCGCTCCTCTTGGCAACGTGAAGGTCACGATGTTCGCATCGCTTGTTGTTGACCTTGCCAAAGAGATGGATGCCGATTTCATCGTGAAGGGCCTGCGTGCCGTTTCGGATTTCGAGAGCGAACTCCAGATGGCACAAATGAATCACAAGATTTCGGGAGTGGACACACTGTTCATTCCGTCGGCTTCAGGGA
>Ga0114960_10000366_pt1 | contig 37892 bp, 41 predicted proteins | sample C_130625_MF_Meta_FD_92637 | JGI IMG/M metagenome (GOLD analysis project Ga0114960, IMG submission 92637) | Freshwater microbial communities from Lake Croche, Canada to study carbon cycling - C_130625_MF_MetaG | ecosystem: Environmental > Aquatic > Freshwater > Lake | place: Lake Croche, Canada...
CAGGCGGCCACCGGGCAGGGCGGCGAAGCGGGCGGCGGTGTCGTGATCGGTCGCGCCCTGGAATTTCAGCGTGCAGCAGATGTGTCTTGCCCTGCCTGCGGCCATCCAGCGCTCAATAAGGGTGAGCAGCCGGGCCGGGTAGCAGATCACGTCGCTGAACAGCCAATCGACTGCCGGTTCCTGTTGGGGATCGAGACCGAAGGCGCTTTCCTGGCGCCACGTGACATTGGGCAGCGCAGCGATGGCCGGGTCGAGCGGCGCTTTGTCGAGGGCGATGACCTGCGCCCCGAGCTGGGCCAGGGCCCAGCTCCAACCGCCCGGAGCGGCTCCCAGGTCCAGGCAGGTCTCGCCTGGTGCCGGCCAGCGGCCGAAGCGCGTGAGTGCTTCCCATAGCTTCAGGTAGGCACGGCTGGGCGGGCCTTCGCGATCTTCCACGAATTGCACGGCGCCGTTCACGAAAGGGCTGGTCTTCTGCGGGCTCGCCAGCAGGCGGTCGGGCGAGAGCAAGGTCCAGGCGCCGAGATGGCCGCTCGGCGCCGACTCAGGAAAGTGCAGCGGCCGCGCCTTCACCGGCGGCAAGCGTTCGGCGATCAAAGCGGCGCGACGATGATGGCCGGCGGCGTAGAGCGCCCAGTTTCGCTGCACCCCCCGCAACGCATCGGCGGCCGCTTTCACCGAGGGCGCGGGCACCTCCATCGGGGCGGTCCAGGTCTCAAGCGCCCAGGCCGGCGCGGCCGGCGGGTCCGGGCTGAGCGCGAGGCGGCCATGCCAGGCCACGATGCCGTGGCCGGCCCGTTGCAGTTCCTCGGCGAGATCCGCCTCGAAGCCAGCCGCGGCGAGGTAGGCCGCGCCGATCATCGCCGGAACGCCGAAAGGCCGAGCAACGCCCAGCCCAGCATGAGTAATGTACCGCCCAGTGGGGCCACCGGCCCCAATGAAAGGCCGGCCAGCGCGCTGGCGTAGACGCCGCCGCAGAACAGCAGCAGGCCGGCGGCGAAGGCCGCACCCGCCGCATGCGTCAGCCAGCTGGCATGCCGTTCTGCCCAGAGGCCGGTGGCAAGCAGGGCAAGCGCGTGCCAGCCTTGCATCCGCAGCGCGTTCTCCAGCGCCGCCAGGGCGCGTGGATCAAGCCGCGTTGGCGCCGCATGCGCCGCCCAGGCGGCGAGCGCCACCGCCAGCAGCCCGGTGAGCGCGCCGAGTCCGATCCAAAGCCGCGTCATCAGGAGGCCGCCCGCCGCGCTGTATTGGCCGCAAGATGCGCGAGCCGCGTGGGTTCCGGCAGCCGGTAGCCTCGGCCACACTGGCGTACCCAGGCCAGGGCAGTGGGCAGGGCAATCCGATGCCCGGGCGAAATCCACAATGGTCCAGCACCACGGCGGCTGCGCAGCACGGCGCCGATGCGGCGGCCTTGCCATTCCAGCGCCTGTGTCGCGCCGGGGGCTTCGCCGAGCGGTGCGGTCGGGGCTCCCACCAGCGCATGTTTGGCGACGCCGATCGTCGGTGCATCCAGCGCGATACCCAGATGCGTTGCCACCCCGAACCGCCGTGGATGGGCGATACCGTGCCCATCGACCAGCACGAGGTCGGGGCGGTTCGTCAGTTGATCCCACGCAGCGAGCAGCGCGGGCACTTCGCGGAAGCCAAGATAGCCGGGCACATAGGGCAGGGGCGCGGGCATGGTCGCCGCCGCGCTCTCCAGCAGTTCGAGATCCGGCCAGCGCAGGACGACGATTCCAGCATGCACGAGGCGTCGCGGATCGAGGCGGGCGCAACTGACATCGACGCCTGCGATGAGCCGGACGGGCGGCAGATCATCATCGACGACAACGCGCTCGGCCATAGCGAGTTGGGCAATGCGGGCCGCAGCGATATCGGGCGGCGAAAGCCAGGCTGACGGAAGGGCCGGTCGCGTCACGTCTCGGTCATGGCGGAAATCATCAGGCGGACATTATGGCGCATCATGGCTTCATATGTGCCGGCGGGCCCATCCGGGGGGGATAGGGCGTCGGTGTAGATGGTCCCTTTCACTGGCACGCCAGCTTCCAGGGCAACGGTCCGGATCAGCGTGTCGTTGCCGATCGGGCTACGGAAAAGGGCGGTGATTTTTTCTTCCTTCATCCGCCGGACGATTGTCGCGATATCGAGCGGTGAGGGCGCCGTCTCGGCGGTTCCGGAGGCGGGCGCTACCACGTTCACGCCGTAGGCATCGCTGAAATAACGCAGTGCCGCGTGCGGTGCGACGAGGACGCGCCGCTTATCGGGGATTGCCGCGAGTTCCTTGCGGATGTCGTCGTCGAGCCGCGCGAGCTTCGCCATGAGGGTCGAGATACCCGCACGCGCCTCCCGCTCGGCGCCACTCGGGAGGATCGGGTAGAGGCCGCTGGCGATATTCAGGGTGTAGGTGCGGGCCCGCTGGACATCCATCCAGGCGTGCGGATCAGCAATCCCGTTGAATAGGAGTGGGTTCAGGCGCTCGGTCGTCGTGACGATCGGTGCGACGGTGCGCGCACCGCGCATCAGGCGTTCGATCCAGGGGTCAAGACCGAGGCCGTTGCGGACTACCAGCGCGGCGCCGCGCAATTTCTCGGCATCGGAGGGGCGTGGCTGAAAGTCGTGCGCGTCCTGATCCGGACCGATCAGGACGCGAAGCTCCACGGTATCGCCGGCGATCTGGGCGACGAGATCGCCGAGGATGGAAAAGGTTGCGATCACAATGGGTTTGGACTGCGCCCGGGCTGGCAGGGCCAGGAGTGCCGGAAGCGCCAAAAGGGCCCGACGGCGAAGGGAGATGGTGGGGGAACGGATCATTTATTATTGTGCCGCCCGTTGCTGCCAAGCCAGCGACGCAGCCGGCTCAGCAGCCCTTCGCTTTTGCCGGCAATCTGTTGATGGCTGGCATGGGGCCGGCGCGCTGGCGGCGGCAGGGCGCTGGCGATGGTATGCCGGCCGGTATCGCGCTCGGCAATCAGGCGCTGTTCCAGGCTTATCACCTGCGCGATTGCTTCTGCCGGGGCGGCCCGGCGCTGCGTATCGGCGCTCGCCGTCGCGTCCGGCCAAGCCGCGGCGCGGCGAAGGGCATCGATCACCCGGACGTTCTGCTCATCATCAAGCGGCGGCCCCCCGCGCCACAGGGCCACCGCCTCCAACCGCCAAAGCCGCGCGAGATCGTCGCGGCTAAGGTCATCGGCGACCCATGCGGCGTGCAGCGTCGCCTCGGCTGCGGCGTGCAAGGAGCCCGTCTCCTCAAGCACATGCGCCCAGACGAGAAAGCGCCTGGCCAGCGGCGGGTAGCTCGTCTCCGCGACCAGGGCACGGAACGGCGCCGCGCCGACCGCTTGCGCCGCCGCCGGATGGGCACGGGTGATGTCGGGCGCGGCATAGCCGCAGGTTGGACATTGCTGGAGCCACCGCGCCATGGTCGAGCGGACCGGTTCGCCGGGCCGCAGGTCGAGGTCGGGGGCCTGTTCCGGCGGATTCGGCCGGAATGCTGGCTGCCGGCTACCTACCCCACAGACTGCGCATCGCGGCAGCGGCGTTTCCGTCGAGGTGCGGGATTGGGCTGATGACGGCAAAGGCATGGATTGAGGGTACCCTGCGGCGAGCCGGCCTGGAAATGGACGCGATGCCGGCGGTAAAACACTACTCCGGACAGCCTGCGCTTATAAGGGCCTTCGTACCCGCCATGGCAATGCCTGCACTCGCCTTGGTGGTGCGCGCCGTGGCTCAGTGGCGTGACCATACCGTCGGGCGTACGGCGATGGCAGCGCATATACCGAACACTGTGATGCCGAGCGCGACGGCCACGAATTGTCCCATCAATCCGAGGCCTAAGACATCGCCGAGGAGCCAACCACCGCCCACCGCCGTGACGATTCGCGCCAGGGCGCCGAAGAAGGGCCCGCGCATCCGCCCCGCGCCCATGGCGGCGAAATAGAGCGCCATGCCCACCCCGAAGCCCGGCAAGGCCGGTCCCATGATGGCCAGCGCCTGCCGGGCGATCGCTACCACCGCTGGATCCTCAGAGAATACCCTGGCCGTTGCCGTGGGAAACAGCCCGACCAGAAGCCCGACTCCGACAGTCACCGCGAAAGCCATGCCGGCGCCGACCCAGGCGATCCGCCGCGCGGTCGGCCAATCGCCACCGCCCACGGCCCGCCCGACCAGCGCGGTCAGCGCCGAGCCGACGCCGAAGGCAAGCGGCACCATGAGGAATTCGAGCCGCGCCGAAATGCCATAGGCCGCCACTGCCGACTGGCCGTAGGCGGCGAGACGGGCGGTCACCAGGATGGTGGTCAAATTGGCGATCGTCGCCATGGCGCAGGCGATCAGACCGACGGAGAGGATGCGCTTGAACAGGGATGTTTGCAGCGGCACGCGCAGGTGCGGCGTAAATCCGGCGCCACCGCGGAATACAACGATCGCCATGCCGAGCGTCGCTGCCCACATGCACAGGCCGAAAGCGATGGCGGCTCCCGGCAGACCGAGCGCCGCCGGCTCCATCAACCCCCAGGCGAGGGGCGGATAGCAAAGCCAGGCGAGCAGCAGGACCCGGGTTGCCAATGCGTGCCTGCCGCCGCCGCGTAGGACGGACGCAAGCGTATTGGCGAGCCAGGTCGGCACCGCGCCCAGGCCGAACAGCCAGGCGCAATAGCCGGCAGCCGCCGAAGCGGCTTCGGCGCCGCCGATCCAGCCGATCAAGGTATGGGGAAAACCAGCCAGGATCGCGACAAAGAGCGAGGCGAAGCCCAGCGCGATCAGCAGCGCATGCAGCACCAGCGCTGAGGCTTCGTCCCGTCGCCCCGCCCCAAGGGCGCGGGCGATGGCGGAGACGATCCCCCCGCCCATGGCACCTGTCGACATCTGACTCATCAGCAAGGCGAAGGGCAAGACCACCGCCCAGCCCGCGAGCGCTGCCGTGCCCTGGCGGGCGGCGAGCCACGGCTCGATCAACTGACACGCGGACTGCACCGCGGCGCCGAGTGTCGTCGGGGCTGCCAGCGCGAGGATGCGGCGCGCCAGGATCGCCAGACCCGGCGGGGGTACGGGCGGCGCCGTGGTGGCGGGGTCAGCCATGCGACAGGGCGGACCATCGGACAAGGCAGCAGAGGTGCAAGACGATCTCCAAACACGGCTCCGCATGCCAGCCGCCCCCGGCTCTGACAAGCGCGGATCGAAGGTATCCAAGAGCCGCACTTTGCGCTTCGCTGCGGGGACGCCCATTGGAGGGAGCGCTGCGATGAAGATCGACCGGGTCTCGCTCACCCTGTTCGCCTGGGACGGTATTCCGCCGACCCGCTACCACGCCGCGGCGAAGCTCGAGAGCGGGAGTTCCGCGCTCGGCCTGCTGACGCTCGGCACCGATGCCGGCGTGGTCGGGCACGCGTTTCTGGGCTCGGCGACGCATACGGCGGCCAATGACGGGCCGGGGCTTATCCGCTTTCTCAAGCCGCTCTTGCTCGGCCGCGATCCGCTCGACCGGGAGGCGATCAACGCCAAGCTCTGGCCCTTTTCCAGGATTGTCTCGGTGCGCGCGATCGGCGCGGTCGATGTCGCACTCTGGGATTTGGCGGGCAAGGTGGCTGGCCAGCCGATCCACCGGCTGCTCGGCACCAGCCGGCACAGCATCCCCGCCTATGCGAGTTCAGCGATGCTAGAGGGCGCGCAGGCCTATACCGCTGAGGCGGTGATGTTTCGCGACAAGGGCTGGGCCGCCTACAAGATCCACCCGCCGCAGGATCCGGCGACCGATATCCGCGTCTGCGAAGCGGTCCGCCGCGCGGTCGGCGACGATTTTCCGCTCATGCTCGATTCCACCTGGGCCTATGATTTCCCCGCCGCACTCCGGGTCGGTCGGGCGATCGAGAAGCTGGGTTTCCTCTGGTACGAGGACCCGCTCCACGACCAGGACATCACCAACTACGTCAAGCTACGCCAAAAGCTGGATATCCCGATCATGGCGACGGAGTACCCGGCAACCGGGCTCGAAAGCTACGCGCCCTGGATCATGCTGCAGGCGACCGATTATCTGCGCGGCGATGTCGCCGTGAAGGGGGGCATCACGACGCTGCTCAAGACAGCGCACCTCGCCGAGGCGTTCCGCATGAACTACGAAATCCACCACGGCGGCAATTCACTGAACAATGTGGCGAACCTGCACGTCGCCTGCGCCATCCGGAACACCACCTATTTCGAGGTGCTGCTGCCGGACGGGGCACATAAATACGGGTTGTCCGAAGACATTCAGGTCGGACGCGACGGGCTGGTGCATGCACCAACCGGGCCGGGGCTGGGCGCCGCAATCGACTTCGCGCTGATCGAGGCGAAGACGATCGCGGTTCTCGAATAGCCCGTCAGCTTTCTTCGCGCTGCAGGGCATCGAGCGCGGCGGTGAGGCCGCGGAAGGACACCGGCACCTGCTGCGAGTTGCCAGCCGGGTCGCGCCATTCCAAGCGGGCGCCTTGGTCCGCCGGGCGGGTGCGCAGGCGGCGCAGAAGGGTTTCGTCGCGCAACTCGATTTCGGCAAAGCAGGCTGGTGGCTGCGGCAGGCAGTGTCGGAAGGGCATGGTCAGGGCCGCCTCATTGCCTTCGAACACCATGCGCACCGGGGTATTGACCAGCACCGCCGCCGGCAACCGGGCCACCAGCTTCAAGGGATCCGTGCGCTGGGCGCGACCGACAGCGAGGACCGAGACCGGCTGCTGCTGCTGGTTCTGGACGATCTGCAGGATTTCGCAGAGCTTGCCCGTCGCAGGCGCGGTCGAGCCAGCCGCTGCGGGCCGCGGCACGCATTGCATGCCCCAATCGCCGAACTGCGCCGTGGTCCGCTCCGGACTATCGCCGGCTGCAGAGGGGGCGGCCGGCGCTTGTGCCATGGCTGCACAGGGCAGGATGGCGTAAAGCACGGCAAGCCAGCCGAAGCGCGAGCGGTTCCGAATATGCTGCGTCATGCGTTACCCGCCTCCAATTCCGTCATCATCAGGCACGACCTTTTACACCAAGCTGCCCGGCCGCGCGATTCGGGACTTTCCCCAGCCCCCTTACCGCGGCCTCATCCGCCGCCGGTGGGGAGGGGCCCGGGCCGACGTACCGTACCGCCCCATTCCTGGACAAGGTCGCTTTCCCGCGAACCATTTGTGGCCGGATCGGGGGCCTGCACAAGTACGTCCGGTCGGAGCAGGCGAATCAGATCGGCGGGCGTATCCCCACCGAACCGGGCCACCAGATCGACGCCGGCCAATTCGGCGAGGCGGCCGGCTTCCGGATCGGTATCGGAGAGGGCGATCACGAGCCGGTCGCACCATGACCGGGCTTGGACGATGATATCGGCTGCCGTTGTCCTGTCGCCGGCCAGGAAACCCACCCGGCACCCACTCCGGCGCCAGCGCTCCACGCGTTCTGCGGCTTCCGCCCTGGTTGCGATCTTACGGCTGGCGAGGCGACCCGGGGTCAGGACCTCCAGGAACTCGTCTTCCCGCACCACGGCGATGCCGGTTTTGCCCATCGCAATTCCCGCAGCGAGCGCGCCAAGGCGGGCAACGATGCCGATCGGGAGGCCCGCCGCGGTTGCCGCGGCAGCCACGGCGACCACCGCGTCGCCGGCCCCGGCCGGATCGACCACCTCGGCGATATGGCTTGGAAAATGGCTGACCGTCTCGCCGGCCCCCTCATCACTCACCAACGTAACGCCGTCCTGGCCACGGATAACGAGCACCGCGCCGAAGCCGTGCGCGGCCCGCAGTGCTATCGCTGCCGCGGCGATTTCCTCCTCGGTGCCGACCGGTTGGCCCGTCGCCTCGGCGAGTTCGGCCAGATCGGGCATGAATAGATCAGCGCCCGCGTAGCGGGCATGCTCTCCGCCCTTGGGATCGACGAGCACCTTGCGGCCCGCGGTCCGCGCTGCGGCGATGAGTCGCGCCGGGGTATCGCCGGCCAGCACGCCCTTTCGATAGTCCGAAAGCACCATCACAGCGGTTGCCGCTACCGCATCCGCGGCGATCCGGACCAGGCGCTCGGCCAGCCGTGGATGGATGGGGAGCGCCTGCTCGTGATCGGCCCGCAACAATTGCTGGCCGGAGGCGATGAAGCGGGTCTTTGTGGTGGTCGCCCGCCCGCCCTGCACCAGGAGCCAGGGCTCGACACCGGGCTGCCCGCCGATCAGTCCCGTGAGATCGCTTCCCGCCTGGTCGTCCCCGACCACGGAGACGAAGGCAACCGCCCCGCCAAGCGCTGTAAGGTTGCGCACCACATTGCCGGCGCCGCCGGGCAAAGCCACTTCGCGTTCCACCGAAAGGACAGGAACCGGCGCTTCGGGGCTCACCCGCTCGACTTTCCCATAAACGTATCGATCGAGCATGGCGTCGCCGATCACAAGGACGGCCCCGCGCCGGAGCAGGCGCACCGCGTTGGCGATCTCAGCGGCTAACGGACCTTGAAGGCCGGGGCGAGGGGCAGGCGCGGGTCCGAGCATTCCGGGCCCGGTACCGCATGCCGCCCCCGGGGCGCAAGGCAGGCGCCCGCTTGGTCCTGCCGGCCCCGGCGCTGCGGTCTTCACGTCTGCAGGAAGCCTATCCGGTCGTCCTCCAGGACGGCACAGGTCAGCCAGCCACCAAAGCAAGCGCCGGTATCGATACAAATCCTGTTATGCTGCAATTCCGGCTCCGGCACGGGCGTGTGGCCATGCACCACGACCAGCGGGAAATTCTCCTCCGATGAGAGGAAGGGCTCACGGATCCAGAGGAGATCGAGGGGATTTTGTTCGTTGAGAGGCACGCCGGGACGAATCCCGGCATGCACAAAGAGATAATCGCCGGCGATGAAGCGCAGCGGACAACTGCGGAGAAAGCCGAGATGCGCAGCGGGTAGGTTGGCGACGACTTCCGCAAGCGGCGCGTGGGCCGCGATGCCATAGCTGCCAAGCGTCGCCGAGCCGCCATTTTCAAGCCATCGCTCAAGCCCGTCGCGCGGCGGTTTCGGCGCACAGAGGTCAAGCATCATCGCCTCATGATTGCCGAGCAAGCAGACCAGATTGCGCACCGGGACGGGCGGTGGGCTGAGCAACCGCTCAATGACCGCAGCGCTATCGGGCCCGCGGTCGATCAAATCACCGATATAAAGCAGGGTTGCCTCCGGCACCGGCCGCCGGCGCAAATCGGCAGCGATCTGGGCATGCAGGCGATCCAGTTGATCGATGCAGCCATGCACATCGCCGATCGCGTAGATCCGCGTGCCAGGGGGCAGCGCCCCAGGAGAAAGGGTTTCGTTCATCACCACGGCCTAGATTGACCGAGTTGCGCGATGGCTCAACCCCCATCGTGGCCCGCGCCAGGAACGCGCCCGATGATGAATCATTTCAATGGCGCCGCTGAGACGGTCGCGACCCCTTTGGCGGCGGTGCTCCGAAAACAGCTACGTGGCGCCGTGGACCAGGCGGCAATGCTTCTCCCCGACCTGCCCGCGATCCGGGCCGGCGCGGATCGCCGCATGGCGACCGCGCTGCTGGAGGAAGCCGTACGGATCGGCGGCGGCACGGTCTATCGCACCGCCTCAGGCGCCGATCTGCTTTGCGGGACCGCGCGGCCGGCGGCGATCCGGGCCGCGGGTGCCATCTCCCGCTTGCTCGATGGCGCGCTGGCACCGCCGATCTGGCGACTGCCGGAGGAAAGCGGCGAACTTCTGGCCTGGGCGGCCGCTGAACAGCTGGCCCCCACAGTTCCGCGTCCCGCCAGCGGCCAGGTCGACCTGGCTGGCTTTCGCCTCCGCCTGGAAGGCCTAGGGGCGGACCAGATATTGGTCTCAAACACCGTGCGAGACGCCGACGGCCAGCCGGCAGGACGTCAGCTGACGCTACACCGAGAGAGGCTGATCGCAGACCTCGCCGCCTCCGGGTCGGATGCGGATTTGCTGGCGCATGCCGAGGATCGGCTGGCGCGGCGCCTGTTGCCGGGCCTTGGTGTCTGGGCGGCGAGCGGCCAAGGCTTGCGCCTGATCCCGCTGCCCTTCCAACGGCTGCCGCCGCGCGCCCAGACCGGCGGCGCCGTCGGGGTGGTGCCGCTCGCGCTCGCGGACATCGGCGCACTCGGCGAACAACGCCAGCGGCTGCGCGAGCTTGGCTGGCAACTCGCCGTTGCTGGGCTGGATGCGCATGTCCTGATGCATCTTCAGGCGCTGGCGCTGCCTGCCGACTTGCTTCTACTGCGTTGGTCGCCGGCGTTGGCGGATCGAGACCTCCCCGCCGCGGCGCCGCGCGAGCGCCTCTTTCTCACCGCCGCCGATGCGGCGGGGCGCGCCTGGGCCGCATGCGCCAGGATCGGGCTGATCGAGAGCGCGCCATGAGCACAGCTTATCCGCCCGAACGGCATGCCGACGCCTTGGCGCTCGCACAGCTGCTCCGTGACTCGCTCGCGGCGGGAGCGGAGCGAGAAGCCTTGCATCTGCGCCTTTCGGAGTTGCCGGCGCAGCTGCGCGTCGGGCCGCGCCGGGAGCTTCTCGACGCGGCATTGGCGCCGGCCTTGCAGCCCGCCCGTAGCCGCCTTTTCGCGCTGCCGAATGGCGATCTGGTCGCGATCTCGCCACGTCAGGGTGCGCCCATGCGGCAGGCCCAGCGGGCGCTCGGCGCGCTGCTTGGAATGCCGTCTGCCGCACCGCTGCTCGCCTTGCCGCGGGATACGCTGACCTTGATGGCCGCGGTGGACGCGGCGATCGCGGCGGACGTCCCCATCCCGCCACGGTCAAAGGACACAACGCCCGACCCTGCCGCGCCGTTCACCATCGATGATCTGGCGGCGCTTGAGCGGGCGTTGCAGACCGCCGATCTCAGCTTCTTCCTCCAGACCAGGCCGGTGAACCGGTTGGTTCCTGGCAGCCCGCCCACGCCGGCGTGGGAGGAATTGCGGCTGGATTGGCCAGCCTTGCGCGCTGCCTTGCGACTGGACAGCGACCCCGCGACCGCGCCCTGCCTTGGCCGGCGGCTGCGGCGACGCATCGAACAACGCCTGCTGGCGTCGATGGCCGACCCGCTGGAGCTGCGCCAGCGCGGGCCGATCGGTCTCTGCCTCTCTGCCGCGACGCTGGGCGAGCCAGCGTTTCTGCATATCGATGCCCTGTTCGGGGCGGCGCAGCGGGCGAGGGTGGTCATCGCCCTGCCGATTGCGGACCTGCTCGCCGACGCCGAGGGGTTTGCCTTCGCCCGACGCTTTCTGCGGGTCCGCGGCTACCGGGTGGCGCTCGATTGCCGAGGTGCACGTGACCTCGCCCTGCTGACCGCCGCCACGCTCGGCGACGATCTGTTGCGCCTGCCATGGGCGCCCGACCTACCGGCGCAAGCGGCGCTGCTGCCGCCCAATCGCGGCCAGGTCGTCCTGATGGGGGCCGACCGACCGGCCGCTTTGGGGTGGGGCTGGGAGGAGGGGATCAGCCTGTTCGAGGGCAGGCTGCTCAGCCTCTTCGCGCCCGGGGAGTAGGCGTCTCGGCCGAGGTCTGGTACCGGCATGGTATGGCTGAGGCTGAAGCGATTCGACCGTCGCGCTGGCGCGACCGCAACCTGCTACTGCTCGGTATCCTCGGCTTCTCGGCTGGGGTACCGCTGCCGCTCGTCGCCGGCCAGGTGCTCCGGCAATGGTTCGCCGAGAGCAACCTCTCGCTCTCGACCATCGGGCTGACCGCGTTGATTGGGCTGGCCTACGCCAACAAGTTCCTCTGGGCACCCGCGCTTGATGCCCTGCGCCCGCCAATCACCGCCTGGCTCGGTCAACGCCGCGGCTGGCTGCTGCTGATCCAGGCTGCGCTGGTCGTGACCATCGCTGCCGTGGGTTTCACCGATCCTGCGGCGGGTGCGGCGCGGACGGCGCTGATCGCGGCGTTGGTCGCCTTCCTCTCGGCCAGCCAGGACATCGTTATCGACGCCTATCGGATCGAACTTCTGGGTGCGGACGACGAACGCCAGGCCTGGGGACTGACAACCTATGTCTGGGGCTATCGGCTGGCGCTGCTGGCGAGCGGTGCCGGCACCCTTTTGGTGGTCGGCGCGCTCGGCTGGTCGGGCGCTTATCTGTGCGCCGCTGCGCTAATGCTGCCCGGCCTCATCGCCACCTTGCTGGCGCAGGAGCCGCCGCTGGTGGGGCGCACGGGGCCGCTTGGCTGGCGGGAACGCTTGCGCGGCGCGGTTGTGGAGCCGTTCAAGGATTTTCTCCGCCGTCCGAATTGGTTGGCGATCCTGCTGTTCATCGGGCTGTTCAAGTTGGGAGAGGCGCTGGCGGGCGTGATGACGGCTCCATTCTACCGAGCGCTCGGTTTCTCGCGGGAGGATGTGGCGACCGTCGCCACGGTGTTCGGCATGCTGGCCACCTTTGGCGGCGCGATGGCGGGCAGCTGGCTGGTCGGGCGGCTGGGCGTCAGACTGGCGCTGGTGATCACCGGTCTCGCGCAGATGCTCTCGAACCTGATGTACGTCGCTTTATATCACGCCGGGCATTCGATGCCGATGCTTTGGCTGCAGGTTGGGATCGAGAGCGGCACCGATGGGCTGGCGGATGCTGCTTTCCTGACCTGGCTATCCGGCTTGACCAGCCGCAGCTTCACCGCGACGCAATACGCCCTGCTTTCCTCCCTCGCTGCCGTACCGCTGCGCACCCTGGGCGCGAGCTCCGGCTGGCTGGCGCAGGAACTGGGCTGGCCCGGCTTCTTCCTGCTGACGACCGCCGCGGCGCTGCCTGCGCTTTGCATCATGCTGTACCTGCTGCGGGTCCTGCCCAAGACGGATATCAAGGCAGGATAGATCGCGGCCGATCGCCGCGGGTCCGGGATCGAGATCGACGATCTGCTGCACTGCGGCTGGGGCGATCGTATCGGGATGTTCGAAGTGGTTGAGCATATCTGGCGTCTGCGGCCGAGAGGAGCGGGATCGCAGCGAGGTCCGCGCGGGTGTGCGCACTGGGTCGTTGGCTATCGGGCAGCGAAAAACTGGTGTCCTCGGCGGGATTCGAACCCACGGCCCCCAGATTAGGAATCTGGTGCTCTATCCGGCTGAGCTACGAGGACCTCAGAAATTCATATCACGCGGGCTCGGCCCGGTCACTGGCTGGCCCAGACGATGCGATGCATCCAGGTGATGTCGCTGAGATCGAAGGCATAATCGGGATGCGCGGGGTTCAGGCTGCGCAGATCGATCCGCCGGGCCGATTGCCGCTTGAGCTCCTTCGCCATCACCTCTCCTTTCCGGGTCCGCACCACCACCCGATCGCCACGGCGCACCGGCGCGGCGGGGGAGACGATAACCATGTCGCCGTCGCGGAAGACCGGCTCCATGCTCTCGCCGGAGATCTCCAGCGCATAGGCGTTGGGGTCGCCGATCTCGGGTAGGGCGATTTCGTCCCAGCCGCCGCCGACCGGATAGCCGCCATCGTCGAAGAAGCCCTCGCCGCCAGCCTGGGCGAGGCCGATGAGGGGAACCCGCCGGCCGATGGCCGCGCGGCCGCCCTTCAGCATGGCCGGCACGCCGGTGATCAGCGCGGCGAATTCAGCCCAGCCGGCGCCGGTCGCGGTCAGCACCTTGTTGACGCTTTCGGTGGAGGGCCAGCGCTCCCGCCCATCCGGCCCCGTGCGCTTCGAGGGATTGAAGGCGGTTGCATCCAGCCCGGCCTTACGGGCGAGGCCGGAGGCCGACAGCCCGTTCTCGGCGGCGAGCGCATCGAGTGCCCGCCAGACATCCGTGTGGTTCATCCAGCGCTCCATGCGAGTCCTCCGGCCGGGGCGCGGCGACTCAGGTAGATGGGAATGTGGGGATAACATCCTAGGTTTCGAGTCGAAGAGCAATAGGTGGAAAATCCTTTTTCGCTTGCGTCGAAATTGGTTAAGGGCGTATACGTTCTTTGTTTGTTCGTCTTCCCGCAAAGGACCCCCCGCCGATGCTCACCCCCGCCCGCACCAACCGCCTGCCCGGCCGTACCAGCCAGCAGGAATACCAGCCCTTCACCACCGCCGAGGAGGCGTGGTTCTGGACCATGCAGGCCCTAATCGCCCGCCGCGAAGGCGCCCGCATCGTCGCCGGCGCAGGTCTCACCGCGCGGCCCTGCGAGCCGGACGATGTCGTCAAATGCCTCGACCGTCTCTATCGCCAGCGCCGCATCGACCTGCAGCACGCCCGCATCCTTCGCATCTGGGGTGAGCGGCAGCAGGCACCTGATGCGCGCCAGCCGCGCGAGGCGGGCGATGCCCGTCTCTGGCGCGAGGCGATGCAGCGTCTGGAATGGCCGCTGCGGGTCAAAGGCATCATCGCCGACGCCCTCGCCGCTCCAACGGAAGCCCCGGTTGTCCTGCCATTTCCGGCTCGCGTACGATGACCGGGCCAGTCGGCCCGACCGGGCAAACAGGGGCGGCGCATCGCCGCGCTGCTCAGGCCGGGCAGCAGGCTTTCATCGTCTTCGGCGGTGCCGCCGATCAGCCCTGGCTGCGGTTGCTGCGGCCAGGCTTCCGGCATTGCTTCGCGGTGCTGCGTGATGCTGGTGGCTGGACTGTGCTCGATCCCCTGACCGGGCGTCTGGTGGTCGCCCGTTTGGAGGTCCCCGCCCGCTTCGACCTGCCCGGCTTTTATCGCCGCGCCGGCTTCGTCGTCGCCGGCCCCTTCACGCCCGGCGCGCCGCGCTGGCGCGCCCTGCCACCGCTCTCCCCCTTCACCTGCGTTGCGCTCTGCCGGGCGATCTTGGGCGCCGGGGCACCGCGTGCCCTGACGCCTTGGGGGCTGTTCCGCCAGCTTTTGAAAGTAGGAAAATTATCTTGACTTTCGGAATCTCTCGCGCTATCTCTTCCTCGTCAACGGGCGAATTGCGTCCGCTGGCATCCCCTCACCGCCCGTCCATCGCGCCCCGCCCGCCCCCGCCCCGGGGCGGGCGCTCGCGCCTTTGCGGGCTGCGTCCTGCCGTATGACCGAGGAGACATCGCTGATGGGTGGTCTGCTGAAAGCGCCGAAGCCGGTCATTGTGCAGCCCGCGCCCGCGCCCGACCCGGCCGTCGGCACTGCCGCCGCCGCCCCCTCCACGGCGGCGGTCCAGCAGGGCGAGCGGGCCCGGGCGGCTGCCCAGGCCGCCACCAAGGATGGCATGGATGGGCTGATCGCCACCTCCCCGGCCGGGCTGCTGCAACCGCTGCCCGCCGCGCTCGCCGTCAACCGTAAATCGCTGCTCGGGCAATAGGCGCATGGATCTCCCCCGCATCCAGCGCGGCTTCGAGCGCGCGCTCGAACGCCGCCGCCCACTCGAGCCCCTGTGGCAGGCCTGCTACGAACATGCCTTGCCGGCCCCGGGCCAGCTTGCCGATCTGTTCGATGCGACCGCCGCCGACGCCGCCGAACAACTCGCCGCCTCGCTCCTCGCCGAGCTAACCCCGCCCTGGTCGCGCTGGTTCGGCCTTGCCCCGACCCGCCCCCTGGCCGATAGCGCCGAGGGCCTCGCGGCCGCTGAGGCGCTGGAGCGCGTCGCTGAGACCGTACAGGCGCATCTCGACCGTTCGAATTTCGCGGTGGAGATGGCGCAGGCCTTTCTTGACCTGGTCGTCGCCGGCACTGGCGTGCTGCTGGTTGAAGAAGCGCCGATCGGCGAGGCTTCGGCGCTGCGCTTCACAGCCGTGCCGCTCCGCAGCGCAGTGCTGGAGGAGGGGCCGGATGGCCGGTTGTCGCACCTCTATCGGCTGAGCCGGTTGCCGCCGGCAGCGATCGCCGAACGCTTCCCCCAAGCTGAGCTGCCGGCCAGCCTGCGCCAAGCGATTGAGACCGCCGATGCGACGCCGCTGCCCCTCCTCGAAGCGCTGTGGCCGGAGGGTGGGCGCATAGCCTATGCCGCCCTGCTGCAGGGTGAGGGGACGGAGCCGCTTCTGTTGCACGGCGGGCATTTCGTGGAGAGCCCGTGCATCGCGTTTCGCTGGCTGAAAGTGCCCGGCGAGACCTATGGCCGCGGCCCGGTGATGAAGGCGCTGCCGGATATCCGCACCGCCAACAAGGTCGTCGAACTCGTCCTCAAGAACGCCTCTATCGCCGCGACCGGTATCTGGCAGGCGGAGGATGACGGCGTCCTGAACCCGGCCACGGTGCAACTCGTCCCCGGCGCCATCATCCCGAAGGCGCCGGGCAGCGCCGGGCTGACGCCGCTGGCCGCGCCCGGCAACTTCGATGTCTCGCAGCTGGTGCTCAGCGATCTGCGCGCGCGCATCCGTACTGCGCTCCTGGCCGATCGGCTTTCGCCGCTGGCGGGCGCCAATGTCACGGCGACGGCTGTGCTGGAACACAGTGCGCAGACCGCGCGGCTGCTCGGTGCCACCTATGGCCGGCTGCAGAACGAGCTGCTGACCCCCATGGTCACCCGGGTCTTGGCGATCCTTCGCCGGCGCGGCGAGATCCCGCCGATCCACCTGGACGGCCGCGAGGTGACGCTGCGCTACGCGAGCCCGCTGGCCCGGGTCCAGGGCCGCGCGGATGCCGCCAATACGCTGCTCTTCCTGCAGGCGGTGGGTAGCATCGGCGGAACCGCGGCGGCGCAAGTCGATGCCGTTGCTGCGACACGTTGGCTGGCCCGGACCCTAGGCGCCCCGGCCGAGGTGCTGGTCCCGCCCGGCCAGCAAGCCGAACTTGGTGCCGGGGTTGCCCCGCTGACCACGCTCCGTGCCGCCCGCACCGGGGTGCCGGCGGAACTCTCCGCCGCCACCCCGGCACCTCTCCTCGCCCGACCGCTGCGCGCCTGATCCGCCTTCCCTTCCTCTTTGCAACGGGAGACCTCCCCGCATGTCCACCGACCTGCTCCAGCCGTCCACACCCAAGGCCGAAGGCCCGGCCGTCACGCCACCGCCTGGCCCCGATGTACCGGAGAAATTCCGCGACCCGGAGACTGGCGAGGTGCGCGTCGACGCCCTGGCCAAATCCTACCGCGAGCTGGAACGCCGCCTGTCGCAGCGGCTCGGCCCGCCTCCGGCCGATGCATCGCCCGACGCACTGCAACGCTTCCGCGAGGCGATGGACATCCCGGGCTGCCCCGAGGATTACGCCATCACCCCGACCCATTCGCTTTGCTGCGCCGATCCAGCAGTGAATGCGCGGTTGCACGATGCGCATTTTACCCAGGCTCAGGCCCAGCTGGTGTATGAGCTGGCGGCCGAATCGCTGTTGCCGTTGGTCGCTGAAGCGGCAGCGCAGTACGAAGCTGATCGCCAGCGCGAGAAGTTGCACGTGTATTTCGGCGGGTCTGAGCCGTTCCGTCGCGTGGCAGCGCAGCTCAATGCCTGGGGTGGCGCCAACCTGCCGCCGCCGGTGTTTCAGGCGTTGAGCACGACGCATGAGGGCGTGCTGGCGCTCGCCCAGATGATGCGGACGGGCGAGCCTGGCTTGGCCAAGGAAGCGTCGCCACCGACTGCGGCCAGCGAAAGCGAGCTACGGCAGATGATGCGCGATGCGCGCTACTGGCGCAGCCGCGATCCCCAATTCGTCCAGCGCGTGACCGAGGGCTTCCGCAAGCTCGCCGGCAAGTGAGACGCGGCGGCGCGAGGTGCTGACCCGCCCCTCCCGGGTGCGCCGCGCCGCCGTACCCGGGGCGGGCCGTGGTCCCGGCCATTCTGGCCGTGCGGGCCCGGTCCGCCCCCGAATCCCAACCCCTTTGGTCGCGCAGAACCCCCATGGGCGCGTGGCCGTGCCCGCCCGCCCGGCCCGCATCGTCGGCAAGCCGGTCCAGGCGGCTTCCCACCCCTTCTGTGAGAGAGAGACCCATGTCCTCCACGATCGACCAGGCCTTCATCAAATTCTACGAGACCGAGGTGCAGGAGGCCTACCAGCGCCACGGCAGCAAGCTGCGCCCCACGGTGCGCAGCAAGACCGATGTGCGCGGCGCCTCTGCCGTGTTCCAAAAGGTTGGCCGCGGCACCGCAGCGGCCAAGGCGCGCGACGGTATCGTCCCGGTGATGAACGTCGCCCATTCCACCGTCGAGTGCTTCCTCCAGGACTACTACGCCGGCGACTGGATTGACCGGCTGGATGAGCTGAAGACCAATATCGACGAGCGCATGGTGCTGGCCAATGCGGGCGCCTATGCGCTGGGCCGCAAGACCGATGAGCTAATCATCGCCGCCATGGATACGGCGACCCGGGAGGCGCTTGGTACCATCGCCGGCACCACCGATACCGATGGGCTGACCCGCGCCAAGGTGCTGCTTGCCTTCCAGATGCTCGGCAATGCCGATGTTCCGGATGACGGCCAGCGCTATGCCGTTGTTGGCTGGAAGCAGTGGAGCGATCTGCTCACCATCCAGGAATTCGCCAACGCGCAGTATGTCGGTGACGACGAGCTGCCGTGGAAGGGTACGCAGGCCAAGAAGTGGCTTGGCGCCCTTTGGGTCCCGCATAGCGGTCTGACGCTGAATGGCAGCCTGCGCTACTGCTACTTCTACCACCGTACCGCCATCGCCCATGCGGTCGGCGCCGATATCCAGACCGATATCACCTGGCATGGCGATCACGCCGCCCACTTCGTGAACAGCATGATGAGCCAGGGTTCTGTGCTGGTGGATAATACAGGCATCGTCCGGATGCGCTGCGTCGAGGCGTAACCCTGCCCTCCGCCCCGCCCCTCAAGGGGCGGGGCCTCCCCTCCCCACTCTGGAGTCCGAAGCCGATGGCCCTTTCCGCCCTTGCGCTCTGTGCGCGCGCTCTGCTCGCGCTTGGTGCGCAGCCGATATCCTCGCTCGATGACGGCACCGCAGAGGCGGAGATTGCGGCCAATCTCTACCCTGGTACGCGCGATGCGCTGCTGGCGCGGCATCCGTGGAGCTTCGCCACGGGACAGACCAGCCTGGCGCGTCTCGCTACCCAGCCCGTTGCCGACTTTCTCTACGCCTATGCCTTGCCGCCGGGCTTTTTGCGCGTGCTCTCAGCGGGCTATCCGCTGCGCGGTCGGGGTCTCGATTACCGTATCTTCGAACAGCGCCTGCACAGCAATGCGGCTGAAGTCACGTTGACCTACCTCTTTCGGCCGGACGAAAGCGCTTTCCCGCCCTATTTCGCGGCTGCCTTGACCGCTCGCCTGGCTGCTGAATTCTGCATTCCATTGACCGAAAATGGTGCGCGTTTGCAGCAGCTTCTTGGCATGGCGGAGGCCGAGATGCGCCTCGCCAAGGCAATCGACAGCCAACAAGCGCCGCCGCGCGCGATCGAGAATTTTCCGTTGATCGCCGTGAGGCGATGACATGGCGTTCCTTCGTACCCTCAAGACCAGCTTCACCGGCGGTGAGCTGGCGCCGGAGCTGCTCGGGCGGCCCGATCTGCGCGCCTGGGCCAATGGCGCCGCCAAGCTGCGCAATGTTTTCATCCAACCCACCGGCGGCGTAACCCGGCGTCCCGGCCTTCGGCACGTGGCCGTTCTGCCCGGGCCGGCAAAGCTGATCCCCTTCGAGTTCAATACCGAGCAGACCTATCTGGTCGTGCTGACGGAGCAACTTTGCAGCATCTTCGTCGGGGATGTCCAGCTGGCCCAGATAAGCGGCCCCTGGACGGCCGATATGCTGTCGCAGATCGCCTGGACACAGAGCGCCGACACGTTGCTGGTCTGCCACCCGGCCATGCCGCCGCAGCGGATCACCCGTACCGGCGCCAGCAGTTGGACGGGGGCGCCTTGGACGCTTATCCGCGCGCCCTTTCATCGCTTTGGCGAAACTTCGATCAGCCTGACGCCCTCGGCCACCACAGGCAACCTCCAGCTCTCGGCGAGCGCCCCGGTCTTCGATCCGTTGCATGTCGGGGTGCGCTTTCGCCTTGATGGTCGGCGCGTTGCCATCAGCGGCATCGTCTCCCCTCAGCAGGCTAGCGCGACCGCGATTGATCCCCTGGCCACGACGCTTGCGACGACGGATTGGGAGGAGGAGGCATTCTCGCCGGTGCATGGCTGGCCGACCACCGCCTGCTTCCACCAGAACCGCCTCGTCTTCGGGGGCTCCCGTGACCTGCCGAACCGGCTGTGGTTATCGCGGACCGGTAACCTCTACGACTTCGACCTGGGTACCGGTCTCGACAGCGAGGGGATCGAATTCGCCATCCTCTCGGACCAGGTGAACGCTGTCCGTGGCGTCTTCTCCGGCCGGAATCTCCAGGTCTTCACCTCTGGCGCTGAATACGTGGCAAACGGGTCGCCCCTGACGCCAACCAGCATCCAGCTGGCGCGCCAGACCCGGATCGGCGCCCCCGTCGCGCGGCTGATCCAGCCGGTCGATATCGATGGCGCGACCGTCTTTCTGGCGCGCAGCGGGCGCAGCGCCTTCGCTTTCGATTACACCGCGCCGCAAGCGACCTACCAAGCGACGGATCTGGCGCTGACCGCGCGCCATCTCTTCGCCGAGCCCCTGGACATGGCTTATGACCAGCGGGCTCGGCTGCTGCACATCGCGATGGGCGATGGCACGATCGCGACGTTGACCATCTACCGCGAGGAACAGGTGACCGCCTGGTCGCGGCAGGAAACCGCAGGTGCCGTCGCCTCCCTCGCCTGTATCGAAGGGACGATCTGGGCCGCCGTTCAGCGCCTGGGCAGTACCCGGCTGGAACGCTTCGATGCGACCCTGGCCCTGGACGCGGCCCTGGATGGTACGGCCGCTGCCCCGACTAAAAGCTGGGGCGGCCTCTCGCATCTTGAGGCGCAGTCCGTCGGTATTCTGGCAGATGGCGCCAATGCCGGCGCCGCGATCGTCTCGGGTGGTGCCGTCAACCTCGATGACGCAGCCGGGGCGACGCAGATCGGCTTGCCCTTTGCGCATGAGATCGAGCCTCTGCCGCCCGATCTGAATGCGGCGACCGGGACTGGCGCCGCTCCGTTGCGGCTGCTCGCCGTCACCTTTCGCCTACTTTCCACCGCCTCGCTCGCGGTCGACCTTGGCAGCGGCGCTCAGCCCGTGCCGTTTCGCCGGCTTGGCACGTCACTGCTCGATACCGCGCCAGGCGCCTTCACCGGCGATGTCCGGCTGCGCGCCCTGGGATGGCGGCGGAACGCCGCCGCGCCGCTGTGGCGCATCCGCGACGATACGCCGCTGCCGATGACCTTGCTCTCCGTGACCACCGAAATGAGGACAACAGACTGATGGGCGGAATCGCTTCCATGGCCAGCGTCCTGGGCGCCGGTGCCTCGGTCTACGGCAATCTGCGCGCGGCGCAGCTTCAGCAGGCCAACAACCAGGCCCAGTTGCAGGTGACCCAGCAACAAAACCAGCTTCGCCAGGACACGATCCTGTCGCAGGCGCAGCAGGATGCGCTCACCCGGCAACAGCTGTTGGCGCAGCACATCGACAGCACCCGCGCGCAACTCAGCGGTAGCGGCATCGTCGCGCAGGACGGCTCGGCTGCTGCGGTCGAGGGAGGTGCCGTGCAGCGCAGCCGCGCCGCACAGGAGGCGGCAGATGCCGCTACCCGGGCGCAGCTTGCCCAGGGGCAGATCAGTCTGCTGCAGCCGAACACGACAGCGACGACGTTGCTGCAGAACGCGCCCGCTTTCGGTTTTGCCTCGCGCAGCCTGCTCGCCTGACGCCCTTCCACCCCTTCCCGGAGCCAGTCCGTCCGATGGACCAGCACATTACGATCGGCGATATCGCGCCCCGCGTGCAATACGCCGCCGATGGCATACAGGCGAGCTTCCCCTTTGGTTTTCCGATCTTCACGGAGGCCGATCTGGAAGTCAGGCTCGACAACCTGATGCAGCGGAGCGGCTATACGGTCATCGGCGACGGCCTATCGGGCGGCGGCAGCGTGCAGTTCGCGGTTCCACCGCCGCTGGGCGCCATGGTGACGTTACGCCGGCACCTGGCGATCGCGCGCACCACCGATTTCCACGAGAGCGGCATCCTGCGCGCCCGGGTTCTGAATGATGAGCTCGACTACCAGGTCGCCGCCTTGCAGGAAATGTCCGAAAGCTTAGGCGGCACGCTGCACCTCGATCCCTGCGAGCCGTCGAGTGGCACAACTTTGCCGGTGCGCCGCGCTCGTGCCAACCGGTTACTCGGCTTCGACAGCCTTGGCAATGTGACGGTCTACGATCGCGACGTTGGCCGGCTGACCTTGCCCTTTGCGGGTGCGATCCCGCGGACCGTCGAGGACAAGCTCGCCGAGCATCTCTCAGCGCGGGATTTCGGCGCGGTCGGCGACGGCGCCACCGATGACGGGCCGGCGCTGCAAGCCGCGATGAACGCTGCCGCCGCCAGCAGTCGGTTGCTGGAGATCGGCGAAGGGGTCTTCTTCACCAGTATGCCGCTGGTGCTGCTGGGTGCGGCCGCGGGGCTCATCATGCGCGGCACCATCCTTTACGCCGGACCGGCTGGCCGGGCTGCGCTCACTCTCGGCGATGGTGGCGCCGCTGACAACCAGCGCAAGCGCTACAGCGGCTTGGCGGTGGTGCGGCAGAGCCTGAGCGATTGGGCGAATGAGAGCGATATCGGCATCCAATTGCGGAATATCAACGAAAGCGTGGTCGAGGTCAGCTGTGTCGAAGGGTTCACCATCGGCGTGCAGATCATTGGCGATCAACGCGGCAGCCAGAACAGCGAAATCCGCTATGGCCGAATCGTCGATAACCGGATCGGCCTTGATCTTCGGACGCTGACCTCGAGCGGATGGGTCAATGCGCTTCGTCATATGGGTGGCCACTTCGCCTGCAAGAGCGCGACCAACCCCACGCAGTCGCGTTTCGGCATCCGCCTATCGGCGGCCAGCGGTGCCTATCGGCTGCATAACAGCCACGTCTTCATCGGCCAGAATTTCGAGCTGCAGCGGCAGGGAACGCCCGGCACGGTTGATGCGATCCCCTTCCTGATTGAGGTCGATGGTCGCGCGCTGAATGCCCAGGCGATCCGTATGGAGGCGTGTTCGCCTTATGTCGCGCGTCATACCGGCGGGTTCAGCGACGCGCGCTATGAAGTGTCTTACGTCGGTACCTATGGCTTCGCTGGTTGCGCCGTGCAGTATCTCGGCGCCACGCGGGCCGGTGGCGTCGTCGTCCCACAGCACCAGGCGGCAGCGGCGGTGGCCGCGCCACGGCTGATCGCGGCGGCGGAGAATCTGCGCGCACGTGCCTTTCGGCAGACCGCTGCCGTGACAAACGGGGTGGGCTTTGAACAGCTGGCCGTGCTCTCCGGCAACCCCGCGGGGCCGCCTGGTACGCTCAACGGCTTCTGTTTTCCCGGCCTTGATCAGATCGTGTTGGGGGCCGATGACGTCACCCTGCCGACCTCCCGCGGCCTCGGCTTTGTTGTTGATTGCAGCGGCTGCAAGGAATTTCTGCTGGCGGCGGAAGGCAGCGGCATGCGGCCGCTCGTGATGCAGTTCGATGGCAATGAGACAGTTCTGGACGGCGGTGCGCCGGTGCTGTTTTCCAATATGAACAGTGTCTTCCAGGGCAGCCCCTCCTATTGGTGGGAGGGCAATGCGGATCTTGATGCCCTGGTGGGCGGGCTGGCGCTCAACCGGCTGCAACGGGTCACGCTCAGCCCCGCTGCCCAGTTCGCGGTGATCGGCATTCGCGGCAGTTCCACGACGGCCACTCTGCGCGCACTACGGCTATTCACGCCGGCGACTGAGGCACCACGCCTGCTGTTCGCCGGTGCGCGGAGCTGGGGCAGCCGAGAGCTGACCGTGGTGGATACCGGCTGGACCATACCAAGCCTTGCGGCTGGAGTGAGCGCGACCCGCGATGTGACATTGGCCGGGGTCCGGCAAGGCGATTTCCTCGATGTCGGCTTCGCCATGGTGGCCGGCTTCCAGAACGGCGGGGTGGTCTTCTCGGCTGCAGTCGGCGGCACTGCGGGTAGCAATCAGGTCCGCGTGACCGCGCAGAACGTCAGCGGCAGTAGCATCACGCCAGGCGCCGGCACGCTGTATCTGCGTGCGGTCAAGCCTCGCTTGTGACGCGAGGGCCGCGCATGGAGCCACACGATCCGACGCATCCGCCAAGGCCCGCGCCGATCGATGCCGCGGCGACCATCGGCACGATCCTGACCGATTACTATGCCTTCCTGGCGCGCTGGCAGGAATGGGTGGATGGCGCAGCCGATGAGATGGAGGCGACGCGGCGGATGAAGGCCCGGAACGACGCAGCGCGCGCCGCGCTCAGTCATCTCGAGCATTTTAGGAAGGTCGCGGCATCGCTCGGCTCGGGAGCCGCCGGGCAGGAACATGTCAGCATCACTGAGTGGCGCGCCCTGATGCCGCCCAAAAGCGAAGAGGAGCCGCTGATCGATGACGAGCACGGCACCGATTGACTTCACCGAATTCCTGTGGATTTGGCACCACGTCAGTCACCAGACCACGCCGCCACCGCAGCGACGCATGGCGCGCTGGCTGGAAGCGCGCTGGCGCCGGGGCGACCGCCGGCTGCTGCTGATGGCCTTTCGCGGCAGCGGGAAGTCGAGCCTGATCGGCCTGTTCTGCGCTTGGCGCCTAGCGGTGGCGCCGGATACCCGCATTCTGGTGGTCGCCGCCGATCAAGCCTTGGCGGTGAAGATGGTCGCCCAGGTGCGGCGCATTCTGGAACGGCACCCGCTTTGCGCTGGGCTCCGGCCGCCGCAGCCGGAAGCCTGGGCGATGGATCGCTTCACCGTGGCGCGGGAAGCCAGTTTGCGCGACCCGTCGATGCTGGCGCAGGGCGTCGGTGGCAATATCACCGGGGCCCGGGCTGACCTGCTCATCTGCGATGACATCGAGGTCGCCGGGAATTGCGATACGCCGACCAAGCGAGAGGCGCTGCGCGCCTGCCTCGCCGAGACCGAGTTCGTCCTCGTCCCTGGCGGCAGCTCGATCATGATCGGTACGCCACATTGCGCCGAAAGCCTTTATTTGCCGCCAGGTCACCCGCAGGCGACGCTGCTTGGCTATCGCAGATTGCGGCTACCCCTGCTGGATGCGGCGGGCGACAGCGTCTGGCCGGAGCGCTTCGACGCAGCGACGATTGAGGCGCTTCGCCAGCGGGTTGGCCCGCTCGCCTTCCGTCGCCAGATGCTGCTCGAACTGGTTGAGGATGCGGCGGTCCGGCTCGATCCCGCATTGCTGCTGCGCTACCGCGAGGAGCCGCTCTACCGGGAAGCCAATGGCCGTGGCGAGCTGCGCTTGTTCGAGCGCCGGCTGGTCTCGGGCGGTGGCTATTGGGACCCTGCCTTCGGCAAGCCCGGCCTCGGCGATGCGTCGGTTCTGGCCTGCCTCTACGCCGACGCCGAGGGCAATCTCTACCTGCACCGGCTGGCTTATCTGACCCATGACCCGGATACCGAACTCGACCCAGCGTCCCAGCAATGCCGGGAGGTGGCGCGTATCGCCGGTGCCCTGATGCTGCCGGCGGTCCGGGTGGAGAGCAATGGCCTGGGTCGCTTCCTGCCTGCCACGCTGCGGCGGGAAATGGCGATGGCGCAGGTGCCCTGCGCAGTGATCGAACACACCAGCACGCGGAATAAGACCGAACGTATCCTCGGCGCACTCGACCCCGCCCTCGCCGGGCGCCGGCTGCATGTGCATGACAGCGCCTTCCGTACGTCCTTCCCGGCGGAGATGGCCGCCTGGCGACCGCATGTGCCCGGACAGCGCGACGATGCGCTGGATGCGCTGGCCGGCGCGATTGCGGCCGAGCCGGTGCGCCTGCCGAGCCTACCGCCTGCCGCGCGGGGTCTGGTCTGGCGCGGCGTCTGAGACCTGGCGCAGCACCTCGGTCGCGTGCCGCCTGAGCCCACCGGCGGTGGGTTCATAACGGCCATCACCCCTGAGCCGAGCGAGACCCATGCCGGCGATCCGCTCCAGGCAAGGCCCGTCCTGCAGCCCCGCCGGGCGGCCAAGCAGGCCAGCCAGGGTCAACCGGTGCAGGGCCGCCCGGCAACAGGTTTCCAGATAGGGCTCGGTCCAGCGGGCCACGTCGCAATCCATTCGGTTCGCCACCCTTGAGGGTGGTCGCGCCGCCCCCGTCCTTCAAGCAGCAGGCAGAGAGAACCCATGACCCTTGAGCCGAACTGGTGGATCACGGTGGTCGAGGCGCCGATCGTGGCCGCCCTGTTCCACATGATCCACGGCCTGCGCCGCGATCTGCAGGAGCGGATCGAACGCAGCGACCAACGGGAGAACGACGTCGTGAATCGCACCCGCGACGCGCTCGCGGATTTCAAACTGGAGGTGGCGCGGACGTATGTGCCGCTCTCGCTGATCCGCGAAGTCGATCGCCGACTCTCCCAGCATCTGCTGCGTATCGAGGAGAAGCTTGAGGAGATGCATCGGGTCAACGCCCGGCCGATGCGGCTGCGCGAGCGCGGTGCGGAGGAGGACGAGTCGTGAACCCGGCCATGTCATCGCGCCCCGCGGCGTCTGAAATCCTAGCCCTGACGCTCTGCGCCGAGGCGGACGACCAGCCGGTTCGGGCGCTGGAGGCGCTGGCGGCGATGGTTGCCAACCGCGCCCGGCTCGCCGCTGCCGATGCCACGCTCCGGTTGCGTTTTGCGCCCGGCGCCGCACAGACCGGGCTGCTCGAAGCCTGCTGCCGCGCGCCCTTCCTGTTCGAGTGCTGGACGCCGCGCCATCCGCGGCGGGCGGCGTTGCTGCGGGCATTGCGCCAACCCGATGCACGGCTCGAGGTCTGCCGCCGGATCGCCCGTCGGGCGGTGGCTGGCGGCCTGGTCGACCCAACCATCGGCGCCACCCATTGCCACCGCGCCGATACCCTCCCCGGCTGGGCGCTTGGCCATGCGCCGAGTGCCGAGATCGGTGGCTTCGTCTTCTATCGCTTGCCGCCTGCAGAAGCGTGCTCTAGCGGTCCGGCGGGCCGTGCTGGTAAAGACTGGCCATGGATAGCGTAATCTATACCTTGGTGCGCCGGGATGAGTGGCACGCGGCTGAAGCCGAAGGCGTCTATCGCGGCAGCCCCGATGACCGCCGCGATGGCTTCCTCCATTTCTCAGCCGCGGCGCAGTTGCGTGCGACCGCTGCCAAGTACCGTGCGGGCGTCGCGGACCTGCTGCTGGTCGCGGTGCCGACAGCGCCCCTTGGCGCGGCCTTGCGTTGGGAAGCAGCCGGCGGTGGCGCGCGTCAGGGCCTCTTTCCCCACCTCTATGCAACGCTGCCCATGACCGCGGTGCAGGGGGTGGTGCCGCTGCCGCTCGGCGCCGATGGGCTGCATATTTTCCCTACGGAGATCCCCTGAGCGTCGTTCCCCCGCCCAGGAACCCGGGCGCCTCTGTTCCCGATAAGACGCCCAAAGCGATATCGAGTCCGACGATGCTCCTCGAGCGGCTCTCGCTTCAGCCGCCTGCGGCCGACCACAGGCGCTGGGCCGGCGGCCAAGCGGCGGCGATCTCGCCGCGGAACTGCCAGGTTGTCAGGCCAAGGCCCATCAGCACGAGCAAGGAGCCGACCCAGGCGAGCCGCAGCGCTCGGCCAGACGCCGAGGCCGCTACGGCATCGGCAGCGGCGGGATCGGGCAGCGGGGACGCGTCAGGGAGGGGGATGGGCGTCGCGTCCGGCGGCGGGTCTGGCGGGGCGATGGCCTCCACCAGGGGCGTCGGCGGATCGGGCAAAGGCGCAGCCAGCGGGGCAGGGGCCGGGTCGGGCGGTGCCGTGGCAGGGGAGACAGGAGGCGCGGGTTTAGGCGCCGCGATGGGCGACATCAGGGGTACGCCCGGCACCCATTGCCTGCCGCAGCGGACACAGCGCACCTTGCGGCTAGGGCCGAGCAGCCCTTCCGGGACGTCATAAGCCGCATCGCAGGCTGGACATTCGAGTCTCATAGGCCAGCAATTTGCTGGCCGGCCCCTGGTCCGGCAAGCGAAACCTCAGCTGCCCTGGCCGATCGTCGATCACGTCCCCGGCAGGGAGGGATCATAGTTCGCTTGGCGCCGGGCTCATGGACCGGCATGCTCGCGGCTATGATTCGCTTGGCCGAAGTCGGACTGCGCTACGCCGCTCCGGCGCTTACGGGCCAGCCTGGCCCGGTGCCGGACGCGTTGCGCGATCTGAGCTGCATATTGCCCGCCGGGAGTTTCCATTGGCTGCTCGGCCCGTCCGGGGCCGGAAAATCCTCGCTGCTCGCGCTGCTGCACCTTGCGTTGCGGCCCAGCCGGGGCGAACTCGAGATATTCGGTCACCGGATCAGGGAAACTCCCCGTGCCGCGCTGCCGGCCCTGCGTCGGCGGATCGGCATGGTGCCGCAGGACTCTCGCCTGCTCCCCTACCTGACGGTATTCGACAACGTCGCGCTGCCCTTGCGCCTGGCTGGCGTCGCCGAGGCGCAAATCCGTGCCGATGTGACGGAAATGCTGGACTGGGTTGGTCTCGCCACCAAGACAATGACGCTGCCGGCGGCGCTCTCGGGCGGTGAGCAGCAGCGCGCGGCGCTGGCCCGCGCCGTGGTCGCTCGCCCGGCGCTGCTGCTCGCTGATGAGCCGACCGGCAACCTCGATCTGCCGCAGGCACGCCGCGTCCTCGCCCTGCTGCGAGAGATGCACCGCCTCGGCACCACCATCGTCGTCGCGACCCATGCCGCGACGTTGATCGAGGAATACCCCGCCCCGGCGTTATACCTGCAGGAGGGCGCGTTGATCGCCCATGGTTGACGCCCCAACCTCCCTGCCGCGCGGCCGCGACCCGCTCGGCCTGCGTCACGCGCTTGCTGACCGCCTGTTGCCGGCCCTGGTTGGCGCGATGGCCATGCTGGCCGCTTTGGCGCTGACGGCGGCGGAGGGCGCCGGGGTGTTGGCGAGCCGCTGGCGGGGCGAACTGACCGGCATCGTCACGGTGCAAATGCCCGATACCGATCCCGCCCGCGCCGCCGCCGCGCTGGCCAGCCTTGCCGCCTTGCCCGGGGTCGCCAGTGCCCGCCCGATCGCGCCTGAGCGGCTGGCGGCGCTGCTTACGCCCTGGCTTGGGCCGAATATGGCGGGCCTGCCCGAACAGCTCCTCCCCAGCCTGATCGAGCTTCGCCTCACCACGTCGAGCAGCGTGCCGGAGGCGCTGGCCGCACAGCTCGCCGCGGCCGTGCCCGGGGCGGCGGTGGAATGGCAGGGGCTATGGCTTGGCCGGCTGGTCGCGCTTTCGGATAACCTGCGGCGGATCGCCCTCTCGGTGCTGCTCCTGGTGGCTGGCGTGGCGGTCGCCGTGGTGGTCGTGGCGGTGCAGGCCGGCATCGCGGCGCGGCGGGATTCGATCGCCATCCTGCATGGCATCGGTGCCACCGACGGCGCCATTGCGGGGCGCTTCGCCAGCCGCATTGCATGGCTGGCGGGTACCGGGGCACTGGCTGGCACGCTGCTGGCGCTGCCCTTGCTGGTGGGCCTGGTCGGACTGGCAGCGCCGCTCACCGGGGCCGTTCAGGGCGCGCCCTGGGCCCGCTTGCCCTGGCTCGGGCTTGTCCTGCTGCCGCCTGGCGCGGCCTTGCTTGGTTGGAGTGCGGCGCAGGCGACGCTAAGGCTCTGGTTGCAACGCCTGCCTTGAGCCGGCCGCGCCTCGGCCCCTCTAGTTATGCGGCGTCCCATGCTCTGGCTGCGTTCCTTGGTTTTCAATCTGTACTTCTGGCTAGGCACGGCGCTTTGGTCCGTTGGCCTGCGGGTGGTGCTTCCCTTCGTCTCGCGCCAGACCCTGGCCAGGTTCGTCTCCGTCTATGCCCGGTTCATCCTGGCCGGGCTGCGCTGGATCTGCGGCGTCCGGCTGCGGGTGACCGGCGCCGAGCACCTGCCCCGGTCGGGACCGGCGCTGGTCGCCGCCAAGCACCAATCGGCCTACGACACGCTGGTCTGGCTGACCCTGCTGCCGAACGCCTGCTACATCCTGAAGCAGGAACTGCTGCGGATCCCGCTCTGGGGGCGGGTAGTCAGCCATACCGGTCATATCGGCGTCGATCGCAATGCCGGCGCCGGCGCGATGCGACACCTGCTGCGGGCCGGCCGCGCCGCGGCTGCCGACGGGCAGCAAATGGTAATTTTCCCCGAAGGCACCCGATCAGCCCTGGGCGAGCGCGGCTCCTACCAGCCCGGCATCGTGGCATTGGCCACCGCCACCGGGCTGCCGGTGATCCCGGTCGCCACCGATAGTGGCCGCTGCTGGGCCCGGCGCGCCTTCCTGAAGCATCCCGGCACCATCACCATCGCGGTGCTGCCGCCGCTGCCCGTCGGTCTGCCGAAGGCGCAGCTACTGACGACCCTCGAGGAGATAATCGAGACCGAGAGCGCCCGGTTGTTCAAGGCTTGATGCGAGCTTCAAGGCGCGCCTTGATCCGCTCCAGCAGCGGGTCGCTGACGCCCATGGCGTGCAGGTGCTGGCGCGTGTTCTGCAGGTAGTCGTGGTTGCTGCCGGCCACGCCGGCGCTTCGCCCGATTGTCGCCACCGCCTCTTCCAGGGTTGGCCGGCAATATTGTGGCGCGGCGCGGTTCACCACATAGGTCATCGCCCGCACCATCCGTCCGCTGTCGAGCAGGCGAATCGGCTGCATCCGGCGGGCATAGACCTCCTCTCCCCCGAGATTCTCCCGCGCGTCGAGATAGGCGATCACTGCGGCCGCGTCGCGGCCGGCAACCGCGAAGGCGAGGCCGCGGCAGGCCCCCCCGCGATCGAGGCCGAGCACGAGGCCGGGCGCTTCCGGTGTCCCGCGATAATGCCGGCTCCAGAGGCAGAAGCGGCGGTGATACCCGCGCAGTAGCGCCGGATGGCCGCGCTGATGCGGAAAGCCCGGCCGCCAGATCAGCGAGCCATAGGCGAAGACATAGAGATGCCCATCGGCATCGAGGAGCGGGTCGTGATGCACCTGGGTCCTGGGCGGCATGCTCGCGTCGCGGGCCGGGCCAGGATATACCCGACGCTGCGATGCCCGCTACCTCGTCACGGCAGCCCGGGCGCGCCGGCCCCCTGGCGGCGCGTCTTCTGCTCGGCAGCGCCATCGCGCTGGCCTTGGTGGCGGCTCTGCATGCGCTGCTCTGGCGCTGGGCTGGCAGCGAGATGCAGGCTGGCGTCGATGCCTGGGTCGCCTCCCGCCGTGCCCTTGGCTGGCGGGTGACGCATGGGCCAGCGCAGCGCGGCGGCTGGCCGCTGGCCGCGACGCTGACCTTGCCGGATGTGGAACTGAACGGCGGCACGGCGACGCTGCCCGGCGGCTTTGGCCTCGCAGCCGAGTCTCTCGTGGTGCGCGTGGCCCTGCCGCGCCTGGACCGGCTGCTGGTGGCGATGCCCGGGCGCAATCGGCTTCGCCTTGGCGAACTCGATCTGCCTTTCGCTGCAGACCGGTTGAGCATCGCCGTACCGCTGGAGCGCAACGTCCTGCCGCGCGAAGCGACCGCAGAGGCTGAGCGCCTGCGGCTGGCGACGCCGGCCGGGTCCTTTGAGCTGCGCAGCCTGCGGCTCGATATCGAGACGCGGCTCACCGCGACCGAGGGTGAGCCGGCCCTGCAATTGGCATTGCGCGCCGAGGACGTCGTGCTGCCGCCGACGCCCCCGGCGCTCGTCGCCCTTGGACGGCAGCTGGAGCGGGCGACGCTGGAGGCGGCGCTGACCGGCCCGGTGCCGCCCGGCCGCTTCCCGACCACCAAGGCCGAGGCCTGGCGCGACGGCGGCGGCAGCTTCGAGCTGCGCGGTCTTACGCTCGATTGGGGCAAGGTCGGGCTTGGCGTCACCGCCACGCTCACGTTGGATGAGGCGCTCCAGCCGATGGGTGCGGGTAGCCTGAAGATGCGGGGTGCCAATGAGGCGATTGCCGCCGCGCAAAGCGCGGGGTTGCTCCCGGCCGGCATGGTGCGGCCGGCGAGGATGCTCGTGCAGCTGCGCAGCCGGGTACCGCCCGAAGGCGGTCCGCCCCAATTTGAGGTACCGCTGACCCTCGAGGACCGGACGCTCGCCGCCGGGCGCTTTCCGCTCGCGCATCTGCCGCGTCTGGTCTGGCCGAGCCCACCGCCGCCGCCGGATGCCGCGCAGGACCCCTCGTTGCCGTCCCCGGAGTGAAGCCGATGGCCGGCGGCCCCAGTGTTGAGACCCCCGCATCCTGGCTGATGGCGGGCGTGGCTGTCCTGCTGCTCTCGATCTCCTTCGGCGCGCCGCTGGTCGTCGTGGTTGGGTTGGCGCCGATCGCCGAGACGCTGGGCGAAGCGCGCGCGATCCCCTCGCTCGCCTCCTCGCTGGCCTATTTCGGCGCCGGGCTGGGGGGCATCGGCATGGGGTGGATCGCGGGGCGGACCTCGGCGCGGCTCGCAGCAATGATCGGCGGGGCGATGATCGGCGCGGGGCTGCTGCTGGCGGCCGGGGGCAGCGCCTGGCAGTTGATTCTCGGCTATGGGCTGCTGGTCGGGTTGCTGGGCAACGGTGCGCTCTATGCCCCGCTGATGACCTATGTCTCGTACTGGTTTGACCGCCGGCGCGGCACCGCGCTGGCGCTGGTCTCCTCCGGTCAGTACGTCGCTGGGGCGATTTGGCCTGTGGTGTTTGAGCGGGCCATCGCCGCCTGGGGCTGGCAGCGCACCATGCTGGGGTTTGGTGTCTTCTCTGCTCTCACCATCCTGCCGCTGGCGGCGCTGGTGCTGCGGCCGATCCCGGCGCCGCCCGTCATCGCCGGCCCGGCTGCCGGCCCGGTACAGGGCGCCCGGGTCTTTGGCTTGCCCGCGAATGCGGCACAGGCGCTGATCGCCATCGCCAGCTTTCTTTGTTGCATACCGATGGCGATGCCGGCGGCGCACCTGGTCGCCTTCTGCGGGGATCTTGGCATCGCCGGGGCCCGTGGTGCGGTGATGCTCTCAATGCTGCTCGCCGCCGCTTTCCTGGCGCGGCAGGCCTGGGGCTGGCTGTCCGATCGGATCGGCGGGCTGCGGACCGTGCTGGCGGGCAATCTCTGTCAGGTGGCCGGCATGGTGGCCTTCCTGATGACCCAGGACGAGGCCGGGCTGTTCTTCGTGGCGGTGGCCTATGGGCTTGGCTTCAGCGGCATTGTGCCGGCTTATGTGCTGGCGATCCGCGAATTATTCCCGGCCGCCGAGGCCGCTTGGCGGGTACCGAGCACCTTGTTTCTCAGCCTGTCCGGGATGGCTGTCGGTGCCTGGCTCGCCGGCTGGCTGCACGACCGCTTCGGCAATTATGCCTTGGCCTGGGAGGTTGGAATCATCGCCAACCTCGCGGCGATCGCCTTGGTCGGCTGGTGCGTGCTGCGCCAGCGACGCTGATCAGCGGCCGGTCAACTTACGTGCGTTGGCCCGCAACCGCCGCCGCGCTGGGCCAAGGGCTGCCTGGACCACACCTGCCGGCTCCGCCCCGGCAAGCGCCGCGCGCCCCGCTGCCAAGCCACCATCGGCAAAGGCCCGCTGCTTTTCGAGCGCGTAACCGATGAGGCGGCTCGGCGCTTCTCCGGGCGCCATCCAGAGCCCGACGCTGCGGAGCGAGAAAACTAGGCCGGCCTGCCAGGCCAACACGGCCATGGAGTAGGGGTTCATGCAAGGAATCCAATCATGCTGCGTTGCAACATAGCGGATTCTGTAGACGACAGCGAGGGGAGTCCTAGAGCAGGTTACCTTCGTTGAGCTGGCTCACAAGGTGATCCAGCTCAACGAAGGTAACCTGCTCTGCCCCTTATGTTTTCGAGAGTAAAAAATTCATTCAGGTGAGTCCGCTTGAACGGCTGTTGCTCCAAACGACAAAGACCACCCGGACGCAAGCGTCCGGGTGGTCTTTGTTTTTGGCCGAGGCCGGACTCAGAGGGCGGCGATTGCCGCCTCGGCCTTGCTCACCTCAAATGCACCGCCCGCTTCGACGGCGACATGGGTGACCTTGCCGTCCTTGGCGACCAGCAGGAAGCGCTGGCAACGCTGGCCGAGGCCGCGCGCGGTCAGGTCCAATTCGACGCCAAGCGCCTTGGTGAAATCGGCGCTGCCATCGGCCAGCATCACGACCTTGTCACCGACCGACTGGTCCTTGCCCCAGGCACCCATCACGAAGGCGTCGTTAACCGCCATGCACACGACATGGTCGACACCCTTGGCCTTCAGCGCGGCGTGGTGCTGCACGAAGCCCGGCAGGTGCTTGGCCGAACAGGTCGGGGTAAAGGCGCCAGGAACGCCGAATAACACCACCGTCTTGCCGCCGAAGACCTCCTGGGTGCTGCTCTCCTTCGGGCCGTCAGCGGTGCCCGTCATCAGCTTCATTTCGGGAATTTTTTCACCGACTTTGATGGTCATGGGGTGCTCCTCCTCCTCAAGACAATCCCCGGTTTAGAGTGTCCGTATCCGACTGTCACGGTCGGTTGCCCGGGGCTTGCCAAAGGGGCACTTGCAGAGGCGCGCTTGCGCGTGCCCTTTCGGGCGGCCATCCTCCCGATATGGCACGGAGCGATCTCTCCGCAAAAACCGCTGGCGGCGAGGATGGCTATCTCGCAGGGCAATTGTTGATCGCCATGCCGGGCATGCAGGACCCGCGCTTTGCGCGGAGCATCATCTGTATATGCGCGCATTCCGCCGACGGGGCGATGGGACTGGTCTTGAACAAGCCGCTCGCCGGGCTGTCCTTCGATGCATTGCTGAACCAGCTGGGCCTCGCGCCGGTGACGGCGCAGCGGCAGATCAAGCTTTGCCAAGGCGGCCCGGTCGAGGGCGGCCGCGGCTTCGTGCTGCACACCAGCGACTGGACGGGCGAGGGCTCGCTGCCGGTGACGGAGGCCGTGGCGATGACCGCCAGCATCGATATCCTGAAGGCGATCGCCGGCGGCGGTGGGCCGCGGCGGGGCATCCTGGCGCTCGGCTATGCCGGCTGGGGGCCGGGCCAGTTGGATCAGGAGATCCAGGCCAATGCCTGGCTCTCTGTCGCACCCGACGAGGGGCTGTTGTTCGACGACCCGACGGAGGGCAAGTGGGCGCAGGCGCTCGCCAAGCTGCGGGTCGACCCTTTGCTGCTTTCCAGCGCCGCAGGCCGGGCTTGACCGCCTGCAGCCCCGGTCCCTGGTGGCTTAGCGCCGACCGAGCCATACCCGGCGCGGCACACGACCCGCTCTGACAGGAGGAAGGCCAATGCCCGTCTATGCGCTGCAGGATGCCGTGCCGGTGCTGCCGCCGGATGGTCGGTGGTGGGTGGCGCCGGATGCACACGTCATCGGGCGGGTAACGCTGGGGGAGGATGTCGGGGTCTGGTTCGGCGCAGTGATCCGGGCCGATAACGACCCGATGGCGATCGGCGCGCGCACCAATATCCAGGAAGGCGCTATGCTACACGCCGATACCGGCAGCCCGCTGACGGTGGGGGAGGATGTGACGGTCGGCCATCACGCCATCTTGCATGGTTGCACGGTCGGCGATTGCAGCCTGATCGGCATGGGCGCCACGGTGCTGAACAATGCTCGGATCGGCCGCTTCTCGATCGTCGGCGCCAATGCCCTGGTCACCGAGGGCAAGAGCTTCCCCGATTTCTCCCTGATCATCGGCGCGCCGGCCAAGGCGGTGCGCGTGCTGGGGCCGGAGACGGAGGCGTTGCTGCGCAACTCGGCGGCCAACTACGTCCGGAACTGGCAGCGCTTCAAGGCAGGTGTTCGGGTTATCGCGTAACATGAGTCAACCGCTTGTTTGGCCGGCGGGCGACGAGGGGCTGACTGTCTAACGCGGAACGGGGCAGCCCGAGTGCAGGCGCCCGGACGGACCGGGCGCCGTGCGGCTCAGTAGCGGTACTGCTCGGCCTTGAAGGGGCCATGCTCGGCGACGCCGATATAGCTCGCCTGTTGCTGGCTGAGCTTGGTTAGCTTGGCGCCGACCTTGGCGAGGTGCAGCGCGGCGACCTTCTCATCCAAGTGCTTGGGCAGCACATAGACCGTCTTCTGGTACTTCTCCGGATTGGACCAGAGTTCGATCTGCGCCAGCGTCTGGTTGGTGAAGCTGGCCGACATGACGAAGCTCGGATGCCCGGTCGCGTTGCCGAGGTTCACCAGACGGCCCTCAGAGAGCAGGATGATGCGCTTGCTATCGGGGAACTCGATCTCGTCGACCTGCGGCTTCACATTGTGCCACTTGTAGTTCTTCAGCGAGGCGACCTGGATTTCGCTGTCGAAGTGGCCGATGTTGCAAACCACCGCGCGGTGCTTCATGGCGCGCATGTGGTCGATGGTGATCACATCAACATTACCGGTGGCGGTGACGAAGATGTCGGCGCGCGGCGCTGCATCCTCCATCGTCACCACCTCATAGCCCTCCATCGCCGCCTGCAGGGCGCAGATCGGATCGACTTCCGAGACCATGACCCGGCAGCCAGCATTGCGCAGGGAGGCAGCCGAGCCCTTGCCGACATCGCCGAAGCCGCAGACCATGGCGATCTTGCCGGCCATCATCACGTCGGTCCCACGGCGAATCCCGTCCACCAGACTTTCGCGGCAGCCATAGAGGTTGTCGAACTTCGACTTGGTGACGCTGTCATTGACGTTGATGGCAGGGAACAGCAGCTTGCCTTCCTTGGCCATCAAATAGAGCCGGTGCACGCCGGTCGTCGTCTCCTCGGAAACGCCTTTGATGCTCGCGGCGAGGCGGGCGAACCAGCCGGGCTTGGCCGTCAGGCAATGCTTGATGAGAGCGAAGAAGACCTCCTCCTCCTCATTGGTTGGCTTGTCGAGGAAGGCGGTGTCGCCCTGTTCGGCGCGGAGCCCGTAATGGACCAACAGCGTCATGTCGCCGCCGTCGTCGAGGAGCATGTTCGGCTCACCGCCATCGGCCCATTCGAGCGTCCGCTTCACGTATTCCCAATATTCGGGGAGCGTCTCGCCCTTTACCGCGAAGACTGGCGTGCCAGTGGCCGCGATCGCCGCGGCCGCGTGGTCCTGGGTGGAGAAGATGTTGCAGGAGGACCAGCGCACATCGGCGCCTAGGGCCTGCAGCGCCTCGATCAGCACCGCGGTTTGGATTGTCATGTGCAGGCAGCCTGCGATGCGCGCGCCCTTTAGCGGCTGGGCGCGGCCGTATTCGGCCCGAACCGCCATCAGGCCGGGCATCTCGTCCTCGGCCATGGCGATTTCCTTGCGGCCCCACTCGGCGAGGCTGAGGTCCTTCACGAGGTAATCATGCGCATTCATCGGTATTGCGGCCCTTTCAGATCATCGGCGGCGTCTAACACGGCGCGCCCCGAAAAGAGAAGGGTGAATGTCGATACATAAGGATATATTTATATCATCCTGTTCGATCTCTATTACCTCCTCAAGCCGCGTTGTCGTCTGATGCGTGAGGGTCTATCCGGTACCTCCGATGCAAATCCCCGTGACCATGGCCGAAGCGGAGCCGCCCCAGGCAGGATATCGGGACGGCCCGCTTGCCGCCTATCGCGCCAAACTCGCTGCTGGTGAGTTGCAACCGGACCCTGCCCAGGCCCAGGCCGCCGCCGTGCTCCAGGAGCTGTGGACCAAGCTGCGCGGCTATGCGCCGGTCCCGCCGCCGCCCGAGCCAAGCGGGCTTTTCGCCCGCCTCCTCCGTCGCAAAACCGCTCCGCAAACCCCGGCCGGAACCCCACGCGGGCTTTACTTGGTGGGCGACGTTGGGCGGGGAAAGTCGATGCTGATGGACCTTTTCTTCGCCTGCGCCGAGGTGGATCGTAAGCGTCGGATCCACTTCCACCAGTTCATGCAGGACTGCCATCAACGCATCCATCGCTGGAAGCGCGCCCACCCGGATGAGGCCGATCCGATCCCGCCGCTCGCCGACAGTATCCTGGCCGAAGCCTCACTGCTCTGCTTCGACGAGTTCCAGGTGCACGACATCTCGGACGCCTTGATCCTCGGGCGGTTGTTCGAAGCGTTGTTCCTGCGGGGGGTGGTGGTGGTGGCGACCAGCAACACCGCGCCCGACGACCTGTTTAAGGGACGCCCCGGCAGGGATGCCTTCCTGCCCTTCATCGCCTTAATCAACCAGCATGTGCAGGTGCTGCCACTGGCCGCAGAGCGCGA
>Ga0114960_10000367_pt1 | contig 37847 bp, 36 predicted proteins | sample C_130625_MF_Meta_FD_92637 | JGI IMG/M metagenome (GOLD analysis project Ga0114960, IMG submission 92637) | Freshwater microbial communities from Lake Croche, Canada to study carbon cycling - C_130625_MF_MetaG | ecosystem: Environmental > Aquatic > Freshwater > Lake | place: Lake Croche, Canada...
TCAAGCCCCACGCCGCCGAGCTTTGACGCAGTGCCGGTGAAGTACGCGTCAACCACAGACGGGGCCAATCCAATCGCTTCGAAAATCTGCGCACCGCGGTACGACGCCACGGTGGAGACACCCATCTTTGACATGACCTTCAACAGGCCCTTGCCCAAGCCCTTGACCACGTTGCGCATGGCCCTTTCTGGCGTCACGCCGTCCAGAAGCCCTCGGCGAGCGAGATCCTCGACAGTCTCTAGAGCCAGGTACGGATTGACCGCAGCAGCGCCATAACCCACGAGCAGCGCCACGTGATGGACCTCTCGCACATCGCCGGCCTCAATCAGAAGGCCGACCTGGGTGCGGCTCTTGGTTCGAACGAGGTGGTGGTGGACCGCGGCACACAGCAGAAGCGACGGAATCGGCGCCATCGTGACGTCGCTGTCACGATCGCTAAGGACAATGAACCTCTTTCCCTGACGAATCAGTGCATCAACCTCGCGGAAAATCTCTCGCAGGCGACGGTCCAGTGCCGCTCCCCCGCCGGCAACCGGGTACAGGCCCGCAATGCGTACGCCCGCGAAACCGGGCTGATTTCCATCGGCATTGATGTGCAGCACCTTGGCCAGTTCGTCATTGTCGATCACCGGGAAGGGAAGCACCACCTGGCGGCAGTGCGCGGGTGTGGGCTCAAGCATGTTCCCTTCAGGCCCAATCAGACTGCCCAGCGACGTGACGATCTCTTCACGGATGGCGTCCAGCGGCGGATTGGTGACCTGAGCGAACAACTGTGCAAAGTAGTCAAACAGCATGCGCGGACGATCTGACAGGGCGGCAATGGGCGTGTCCGTTCCCATCGACCCCAGTGCCTCACCACCCGTCGCAGCCATGGGCTCGAGCAGGATTCGCACTTCTTCCTCGGTGTAGCCGAATGTTTGCTGGCGTCGAGCGACAGATTCGCTCGTGTGCACGATGTGCTCCCGCTCCGGGAGTTCGGCCAGGTGCGTAAGACCAGCTTCGAGCCACTGTGCGTACGGCTGCTCTGCCGACAGCGCTGCCTTGACTTCATCGTCTTCGATGATGCGACCCTGCACCGTATCGACCAAGAACATCAGTCCCGGCTGCAGGCGTCCCTTGCGCACAATGCGCGATTGGTCAATGTCGAGGACGCCGGCCTCCGAGCTGAGGACGACCAATCCGTCATTTGTGACCCAGAATCGTCCGGGGCGAAGTCCGTTGCGATCAAGCACGGCACCGATCTGAGTGCCGTCGGTGAAGCACACGTTGGCCGGCCCATCCCATGGCTCCATGAAAGTCGCATGGAACTCGTAGAAGGCCCGACGAGCCGGATCCATCGAGGGGTTGTTTTCCCACGCCTCAGGAATCATCATGAGGACCGAGTGCGGCAGTGAGCGACCGCCCAAGTGCAGCAATTCCAGAACCTCGTCGAACGATGCGGAATCGCTTCCACCCGGCGTGCAGATCGGGAAGAGCCTGGACACGTCACCGGGGATCTGTGACGACGTCAACAACGCCTCGCGAGCCTGCATCCAGTTGCGGTTGCCGCGGACTGTATTGATCTCACCGTTATGCGAGATGTATCGGTAAGGGTGAGCCAGCGGCCAAGACGGGAATGTGTTGGTGGAAAAGCGCGAATGCACCAACGCCAGCGCAGAGGCGAACGTGGCATCGGACAAGTCGGGATAGAACGGCTCCAACTGTCCCGTGGTCAGCATTCCCTTGTAGACCAACGTGCGTGCGGAGAGAGAGGCGAAGTAGACGCCAAGTTCATGTTCGGCGCGCTTGCGAAGCGGGTACACAATTCGATCAAGCTCTACGCCCTGCAGCTGAACTCCGACTCGACTCTGTGCCGAGACGAACAACTGCCAGAACGCCGGCATAACGCTGCGTGCCGTCTCCCCCACGAGCGATGGATCAACCGGCACTTCACGCCAGCCCAGGACGTCGACCGACTCTTCGCGCGCGACGCGCTCGATGGCCTCGCGGGCGGCTTCTGCGGCAGCCGCATCGGTGGGAAGGAAGGCAATGCCAACCGCGTAGGCGCCGGCTTCGGGGAGGTCGAAGGGCACGTGGGCACGCAAGAACGCATCGGGAATCTGCACGAGGATCCCGGCTCCATCACCACTGTCGGGCTCTGCGCCCGACGCACCGCGATGCTCAAGGTTGCGAAGGGCCGTGAGCGCCTTGTCGACAATGTCATGGGACGGGTTACCGGTCAGCGTGGCGACGAAGGCCACGCCGCAGGCATCACTCTCGCGAGTTCCGTCGTACAAACCCTGCGGCGCCGGCTGGGCGGCGGACGCGAAAATGCTTCGCTGGGTCGACTGACCGGGATTCACGGGTACTCCTCACGACGTCGTCGGCGACCGGAGGAACCGGTCGGACGGGACGTCGTTGGCCCGCGGCCGCAGACTCTACCGGAACTCGGGCCCTGAGGCGAAGCCGAAGTCAGGAGGCAGAGAAGGCGAAGCCGGAATCAGGAGGCAGACGGAGATGGGGAGGCACCGGCCGCCATGGCCGCCGTCGCGTCTGCCACGAGCTTGGTCAGCGTGGCCTGATCGATGAGGTCCTTGGCGACGACCTCGGTTCCATTGAGCTTGGCCAAGGGTGTGCCCGGGATATTCGCGTCATAGAAGACCTGAGCGCTATTGGCTGACCACGACAGATAGGTGCGATCGGCGTAGCACTTCTTGAAGGTGTCCAAATCCCCGCCCGAGATTCCGGAGTCCTGGGCGAACTGGATCAACGCCTCGTCGGAATAGCCCGCTCCCTCCTTGGGCTGATTGGCGAACACGGTGGAGTGATACTCCTTGGTCTTACCTGCATCGATGGCGCAACCCCACGCCGCGGTCGCGCGCGCTGAAGCGTCGTTCTGCAGATTGCGGTCCAGGAATGTCGTCGGACGCCAGATAAGCCTGATCTTGCCGCTCTCGGCGAGCGAAGTGATGCCGGTGCCGTTGGCCTTTTCCACCATGTCGCATGACGGGCATTGGAAGTCTTCCCAGACCTCGAGCGTAGGCACTGCTGATGTACCTGTGCCGTAGGGAATTCCATAGGCGTAGGGGTCGCCCGCAGGCAGGGCGCCCTTGGGCAGCGGTGCGCCGGGGTTCACGGACGCCGTGGCGGTCGCACCAGCCCCATCTGCCGACGAGCTGCCCTTCTTCACGACGACAGCTACGACGATGATCCCGACGACCACCACGATCACGACAACTGCACCGATGATGCGGATCAGCTGCTCACGGCGGCGCTCAGCCGACATGACTGCCGCATTGGCGGCCGCGGCCCGATCCCGACGGCTGTTGCCTGAGTTGTTCATTGGTCTGCTCCCGAGTCGTGTTCGTGGGGTACACCGTACGCGCTGCGCCTGTGCGACGGATCTAGGGCCAACCGGGTTCCCGGCCACGCCACCAGCCATACCCCCATACCGGTAAACAGGAGGTCGCGAAGAATTTCTGAGGTGTACCGCCAGGTGACCCCGTCACCGGAGATGTCGCCACCACCCCCGAAGCAGCCACAGTCGATGCTGTAGCCGCGTGCCCAGACGCTGGCAATTCCTGCAATGAACGCCGCCATCAGGAGCGCCGACGCGAGGCCGACCCATCGCACGAACAGCCCGATGAGCAGGAACAGTCCGATGAGCACCTCGCCAATGGGAAGGGCCCATCCCAGAACCGTCGCCGTCGAGGTGCCGCTGAAAATGCGGTAGGCGATGATCGCCTCGCGAGCGCCATTCGGCTCCATCAACTTGACTGTGCCCGCGTACAGCAGCACCGCGGCAAGCACCACTCGCAATGCCAGTCCGATCCATGGATTTCCCCACAGTCGTGTCATCCGCGGACTCCAGCGGCAAGTTCTTGCGCCAGTTCTCGGACGGAATCACATGCGTCTGCGTGGTTGGCCGACTGAAGAATCCGGCGCACGAACGCCGAGCCGACGATGACGCCATCCGCGTACGCCGCAACACCCCGCGCCTGTTCTCCGGTGGACACACCCAAGCCGACGGCAATCGGAAGGTCAGTGAGAGCACGAGCGCGGCGAACCAACTCGGGGGCCGCGTCACTGACCTGCGAGCGCGCACCGGTGACACCCATGAGCGACGCCGCGTAGAGAAATCCGGACGTTCCCGCGACGACCTTGTGCATGCGGGCATCAGTGGACGACGGCGCCACCAGGAAAACTCGATCGAGCCCATGCGCATCAGTCGCCGCATGCCAGGCCCCGGCCTCCTCAGGCGTGAGATCTGGCGTGATGACTCCAACGCCCCCTGCCTTCTGCATTTCGGTCGCGAATCGTTCGACGCCATAGCGCTCGATCGGATTCCAGTACGACATCACCACGGTGGCTGCGCCCGTCTTCGCGACCTCGGCCACGGTATCCAGCACTACATCGGTGGTTGTACCGCCTTGCAAAGCGATCTCGACAGCCGCCTGAATGTCCGGCCCGTCCATCAAAGGATCGCTGTAGGGCAATCCCACTTCGACAATGTCGACTCCACCGTCGACCATGGCAGCGATGAGCTCAATGGCCTCGTCGCGGCTGGGAAAGCCTGCCGGCAAATATCCGATCAGTGCCGCGCGATTCTCTGAGCGCGCCTGAGCGAACGCCTCGGCGAGAGTGCGACTCATGCAGGCCCCAGATCGATACCAAACCACGCAGCGGCCGTAGCGACATCCTTGTCTCCGCGTCCCGAAAGATTGATGACGATGACAGCCTCCGGGCCGAGCTCTCGTCCCAGTCTTATGGCACCGGCCAGAGCATGCGCGGTCTCGATCGCCGGAATGATGCCCTCGGTGCGACACAGGGCCGCGAACGCCTCCATGGCCTCGTCGTCATTGACGGGTTCATAGATTGCTCGCCCGGTGTCGTGCAGCCATGCGTGTTCGGGTCCCACGCCGGGATAGTCCAGACCGGCACTGATGGAGTACGACGGCACCGTCTGACCCCATTGGTCCTGCATGACGTATGTGCGGGCCCCGTGCAGTACACCGGGCACGCCGGCGCTGAACCGCGACGAATGCTGCCCGGTCTCCACACCCTTGCCGCCAGCCTCATAACCCCGCAGCTGGACGGAAGGGTCGTCCATGAACCCACTGAAGAGGCCCATCGCATTCGAGCCACCGCCGACGCAGGCAACAACCGCATCCGGGAGGCGTCCTTCGACCGCAAGGATCTGCTCGCGTGCCTCACGCCCAATGACCCCGTGGAACCAGCGCACCATGCTGGGGAAAGGCGCGGGGCCGGTCACCGTGCCGAGTAGGTAGTGAGTGTTCTCGACGGACGCGACCCAGTCGCGCAGGGCTTCGTTGATGGCGTCCTTCAGGGTTCGGCTGCCATTAGTGACCGGCACAACTTCGGCGCCCAACAACTTCATCCGCGCCACGTTGAGGGCTTGACGGTGCGTGTCCTCCTCGCCCATGTAGACACGGCATTCCAAGCCCATGAGTGCAGCTGCGGTTGCTGAAGCAACGCCGTGCTGCCCGGCTCCGGTCTCGGCAATCACCCGTGTCTTGCCCATACGCACTGTCAGAAGTGCTTGACCAAGAACATTATTGATCTTGTGTGACCCGGTGTGGTTGAGATCCTCACGCTTCAGGTAGACGCGCGCACCACCGCACAACTCACCGAATCGACGTGCGCGCGTCAGCGGATTGGGTCGCCCCGTGTAATCACGCTCGAGATCGGCCAGTTGGACGCGGAACTGCGTATCGGCAATTGCCGCCTGAAAGTTCTCATCAAGTTGGTCGAGCGCGGCCGTGAGTGCCTCCGGCACGAACCTTCCGCCATAGGGGCCGAAATGTCCGTCGGTAAGAGCCGAGTGGGTGGCGGTCATGTCAGGTTCGACCGTGTCGAAGAGCAGGATGGGCGCCCGCGGTCACCAGATCTCGCACCGCGGTGCGCGGATCCTTGCCGGTGACCAGGCTTTCGCCGACAAGAACAGCATCCGCACCTGCTTCGGCATACGTGATGAGGTCACGAGCATCACGAACTCCCGACTCAGCAATCGTGATGCAGTCACCCGGAATCAGTGGCGCCACCCGCGAGAAGGTGTCGCGATCCACCTCGAGCGTGCGCAGATTGCGTGCGTTGACGCCGATGATGCGCGCGCCCGCGTCTACCGCTCGCGCAACCTCATCTTCGTCGTGTACCTCAACGAGCGCTGCCAGCCCAAGACTGTGGGCTCTCTCGACCAGACTGACAAGGGCATCCTGGTCGAGGCCAGCAACGATCAAGAGCGCCATGTCGGCTCCGGCCGCGCGTGCTTCCCAGAGTTGGTAGCTCGACACGATGAAGTCTTTGCGCAGAACGGGGATGTCCACCGCCGCCCGCACCGCGATGAGATCCCCCAGACTGCCACCGAAGCGCCGTTCCTCGGTCAGAACGCTGATGCAGTGCGCTCCCCCGGCTTCGTACTCGAGGGCTAATGCAGCAGGGTCGGGAATGTCGGCAAGCTCGCCCTTGCTCGGGCTGCGCCTCTTGACTTCAGCGATGACACAAACATCATCACCACCGAGAATTGCGATGACATCTCGCGTTGGGGGCATGTTCGCTGCACGAGCCTTGAGTTCATCGAGTGGCACCTGCGACATTCGGCTCGCCACGTCCTCGCGCACACCCACGATGATGTCATCCAGCACGGTCACACCTGAAAGGGTAGCCGCGTCCCGCGATCGCGCTACGCGAGGGCGGGGACCGGCTCTCGACCAGCAAGGCTCAGCCGATTCCTGACCCTAGGTATGGCACAAAGTTGCGCACAATGCCGAAAGCGACCAAGACCACCAGCCCCACCACCATCAAGCGATGCCGTCTACGCATCTGCGCCGTCGTGGCTTCCGGAGATCGGCCTGTCCACGATCGCAGGGCCCACACCACCCACGCTACGACGGCCATCGGGGCAAGGACGGCGAGAAGAACATTGTGATCAAGGGCGCCAGCAACGTTGCCGTGCACCAGATCGTGCGTGCCTCGCATTATTCCGCAGCCCGGGCAGTCGATCCCGAGGAAGAACTTCGTGGGACACAGCGGATAGTGACCGGGTTCATTGGGATCCACGGCCCACACATAGCCCAACGCCGCAGCCGATCCGACCAGGACACCCACGGGAACCAGGACTCGACGCGCACGAGGGCGACTGTCCGAGCGTGCCGGCATCCCGCCCTGTCGCTCCTGAGCCAGTGCCGTCATATCGGCACGATACGCCGACTAGGCAGGGATGCGGACGGTAAAGCGCGCCCCACCTTCGGGTGCGGTGCCCGCTTCGGCCCGTCCGCCTAGGCCTCGGGCGAGCCTTCCGACGAGTGCCAGCCCCAGCCCGGTGCCCACGGGGCGCTCGCCCCGGTATCGCTCGTGCAAGACCCCGGGCTCGAAGGCCACCGACAGGTCATCTTCGGTGAGTCCGGGCCCTGAATCTCTGATCTCCACTACACCCCCGTCGGGCTCACGGCGAACGGCAACGACGATCACCGACCCGCTTGGTGACACCCGCAGGGCGTTCTCGGCGAGGTTGTCGATGATCTGGCGCACGCGAATTGGATCTGTGCGCACCACAACCTCGTCTGACGGAATCTCACTGATGAGCGTCAGTCCTTCGCGAGACGCGCGATCCGCCCACACCACCGCAGCTTCTTCGGCGATCTCACACAGGTCGACATCGATTGGGGTGATGGCAAAATCCACCGCACCTAGGCGCGCGAGATCCAGCAGATCAGTGACCAGTCGGTCGAGGCGCGCGGCTTCGGCCGACACCACGGCCCCCGTGCGTTCGACGTCGTCCTGCGCGATGACGCCATCGGCCAGAGCCTCGGCATACCCCTTGACGGCCGTGAGCGGTGTGCGCAACTCATGCGATACCGACAGGAGGAATTCGCGCTGGCGTCCTTCAGATACGACGAGGGCACTGTTGAGGTGGTTAAGTGCATCACCGATGTCGGCAATTTCTGTCGGGCCCGACGGAACAATCGTGATATCTCGATCACCGGAGGCCATGCGATTGGCCGCATCCCTCGCCTCTCGCAGCGGTCGAGTCAACCGCCGAGAGGCTCCGTAGCCAATGGGCACGGCGATGAGTAGGCCCAGCACCAATGCAATGACGAATCGCCGCAGTACCTCCTTAGCCTGCTCTCCCGACACTGAGAACGGTTGAACCAAGACAAGGGTCGCGCCATTGTCGAGGGCTCGGGATTCCAGCAGTTCGTCACCACCCGGCGTGTGCGCGACGACATCGCGGCCGCGGACGGACGCGTCGAGTTCTTCGCGAGAAATGTTCTCCGGCATCTCGCCACCGGACGCCACCAGGTAACCCTCGATGGATTTGGCCCGAAGGGTGTCCATGAGTGGCAGCGGGATCAATCGATCGGGGTGATCAATTTCTCCGCGGTTAAGTCCGTTGGCTGTGAGATCTGCCAAAACTCGCAGGTCGCTTCGTGCTGTGCTCGCACTTGCTGACCGGATAAGCGGGTAAGCAATGAGCCCTGCAACGACCACGGCAATCGTTGCCACGGCTGCTGTGAGAAGCACCGTGCGCGTGACAATGCTGACGCGACCGGAATTCACCCCGTCGCCTCAGCCGAGTAGCCGACGCCTCGGACCGTTCTGATCGGGTTCTCGTCACCAAGTTTTGCGCGCACCTGTGCGACGTGAACGTCAACAGTGCGGGTGCCAACCATCGCCGCGTAACCCCACACTTCAGACAACAATTGTTCGCGGCTATACACGCGCCCCGGATGACGCATGAGGTGCTCCAGCAGGTCGAACTCTGTAGCGGTCAGGACCACGTTGGACCCGGCACAGGTCACACGGCGGGTGACCGAATCGAGGGAAATGGCACCGAGCACCAGTGGTGCCTCATCGGCGGCCGCGAGTGACGCTCGTCGGACGACGGACTTCACCCGTGCGACAACCTCGCGAGGGCTGAAGGGTTTGGTGATGTAGTCGTCTGCCCCGAGCTCCAGTCCGAGCACGCGATCAACTTCGTCGTCGCGAGCGGTGCAAAACAGAATCGGCACCCAATCGCCGTCGCTTCGCAGGCGTCGACATACCTCTGTTCCGTCAATACCCGGCAGGCCGACATCCAGGATGATCGCCGCAGGGTGCAGGCTGCGGGCGGCTTCCAGTCCGGAGGTGCCGTCGGTGGCCACGTGAACTCCGAAGCCCTCTCGGGACAGGTACAGCCGCAACAGGTCCGAGATGGATCGCTCGTCTTCGACGACAAGTACGACTCCGCGAGAAGCTTCTGGGCTCACCGGCTAAGAGTGTCAGACGCGCACGCATGAGCGGCGCCAACGGCGTACGGCCACGATGAGAAGGTTGTCAGCGTTCGGTAAGGCGTTGCCCTGCTCGGCCCGAACTACTGGTGAGCCACTCGTCCTTTGGACGCCCGCCCCATGATCAGCGGGACGACCCCTCCGAGAACGAGCACCCCTACGCCCACCCAGAACATCGTCCAGTTCGCCAGGATGATCGCCAAGGTTCCAATGATGAAAGCGACTGTCACGAGGACGACGCCGATCCAGGCTGCCGGGGTAGACCCGTGGGATGAAGCACTCATAGGCAGATCTAATCAGAGTCCACGGTTGGATCCAGGCCCGCATCCAGTTGAGCCCATGGGTCGCGCGGAGCCGCCTGTCGCTCGTATCGACTTCCCATCGACGGCCAACCACGTCCCCTGATCACCGCAGCGGCTCCAGCGGCAAGCACCATCACACCGCCGACAGCGCCGACCATCCACCAGCCGGCCCAGGTGGCTTGCACGTGCAACGTGGCTCCCGCATCCGCAGAAGCCACCTGATCGATGCGACCGGATGGCGATAGACCGAAGGCCACGCATCCAGCTAACGCGACGACCCCCACCACGGCCATGAGCACTCCGAGGATCGGCCGACCCCAGCCGCGCGTGGCGACCAATCCCGGGATTCCCGCCCACGCGACCACTCCCATGACAGACGCGACGGGCGCCAGGTCTCGGCCGGTCAGCATGAGCACCCGCATGGCGCCTGATTCCAGCCCAGCCAACGGAACCTGCGCCTGAGCCCACGTCGACGAGGAAGACCACAGCAGCAGACCGCCACCGGCGGCCAACAGCAGTAGCGCTATCGCGTAGGGGCGTCGACCGTCAGACATGGTGTCTCAGACTCCCGGCTGCGGCAACGGCCCTGAGCACTGCAGCCGCCTTGTTGACGCACTCCTGAGCCTCCGACTCAGGAACGCTGTCGGCAACGATCCCCGCTCCAGCCTGGACATGCGCCACACCGTCTTTGATGACTGCCGTGCGAATCGCGATCGCCGTATCAAGATTTCCGGCGAAGTCGATGTATCCGACACAACCGCCATAAAGGCCTCGCCGCACCGGCTCGAGTTCATCAATGATCGCCATCGCACGCGGCTTTGGGGCACCACTGAGGGTGCCCGCCGGGAATGTTGCGGCCAACGCGTCATACGAGGTCCGTCCGTTGGCAAGTGTGCCGGTAACGGTGGACACCAAGTGCATCACATGCGAATAGCGTTCAACGTTCATGAAGTCAACAACGGTTACCGAGCCAGGTGCGCAGACACGCCCCAGGTCGTTTCGCGCAAGGTCCACGAGCATGACGTGTTCGGCACGCTCTTTGACATCGGCCAGCAGTTCGTCAGCAAGGGCACTGTCATCCTCCGGCGTCGCTCCGCGTGGTCGCGTGCCCGCGATCGGGTGCACCACGCAATGACCATCGGTCACTGTCACAAGTGCCTCCGGCGATGAACCGACAATGTCGAAGGCCACCTGATCTGACAGTGATCCGATGAGCTCATTCGGTGCCACTCCATCGTCGATGGGCATGCGTACGAAATACATGTACGGACTGGGATTGGTCGCGCGCAAGACGCGATACACATCAAGGGATTCCGCGGGACAGGGCGTGCTGAATCGTTGAGACAGCACAACTTGAAAGGCATCACCCGAACGGATGTACTCCTTGGCCTGATCGACGGCGCCCACGTAGTCCAACGGCGACGTGACCGGCTCGACACGCGAGCCTGACTCGTAGGTGGCTACCCCACGGACACGGGGACGGGCAAGCGCCTGAGTCATGGAATCCAATCGGGCAATGGCCGCCGCATACGCCTCGTCGACGTTGTCGTCGGTCGCGTCATAGTTGATCGCGTTGGCGATGAGCATCACCGAACCGTCGGCGTGATCGACGACAGCCAGGTCAGTTGCGAGGAGGAAGGCGAGATCGGGCAGTCCCAGAAGGTCAGGATTCTCGTCGGGCACCGCCTCCCACGCACGTACCGCGTCGTAGGTGAGGTATCCGATGAGTCCACCGGTGAGTGGCGGCATGTTCGGCAGCGGTGTGGTGTGCAGGAGCTTCACGGTCTCGCGCACCACGTCGACCGCTGGACCTTCCGCGGGCACACCACGCGGGGCGCGACCCAGCCACACCGCTTGGCCATCCCGAACCGTCAGCATGGCTGAGCACCGCACACCGATGAATGAGTAGCGCGACCACGTGCGACCCTGTTCCGCGGACTCCAGCAGGAACGTGCCAGCTCGGTCCCCGCACAGCGTTTCGAACAAGCCCACCGCAGTGGCACCGTCGGCCAGAAAACGGCGCGTCACAGGAATAACACGGCGATCGCGTGCCAGCGTCCGAAAGTCCTCAAGACTTGGGGTCGTGCCTCCGCTGAAGTCGCTCACGAGATATCCGGGATAGTGAGACGAGTGGCGTCAAAGCAGGTGCGATCGCCTGTGTGGCATGCCGCCCCATGCTGGTCGACGAGAAGAAGAACGGTGTCGCCGTCGCAGTCCACGGCAATCTCGCGCACGTGCTGGATGTGACCTGATGTCTCGCCCTTGACCCAACGCTCGCCGCGGCTTCGACTGAAGTACACCGCGCGACCCGACTCAATGGTCTCGCGCAGAGCCGCCTCATTCATCCACGCCATCATCAGCACTTCGCTGCTGTCGTATTGCTGCGCGATTGCCGGAACCAGCCCCTGCTCGTTGAAACGAACGCGAGAGATGAGGTCGTCAGACATGCGGTCATTGTGCCGGGGTCCGGTCACGGCCTCGTCGCCGGACTAGCGGACGGCCAGCCCCGCCCCCGCAAGCGAAGCTTTGACCTCACCCACGGAGAGCACCCCGAAGTGGAAGACGCTCGCCGCCAGAACAGCATCGGCACCCGCCTGCACGGCCGGCACGAAGTCCTCCAGGCGGCCCGCTCCACCGCTGGCGATTACCGGAACGGAGACGACCTCGCGCACTCGCCGGATGAGCTCCAGGTCATACCCGCGTTCTGTTCCGTCCGCGTCCATAGAGTTCAGCAGGACCTCGCCGGCACCGAGCTCAGCCCCCTGTCGAGCCCACTCCACCGCGTCAAGGCCCGTGCCTTGCCGGCCCCCGTGGGTGGTGACTTCGAACCCGCTTTCGGTGCGCGTCGCACCATCGCATCGTCGAGCATCCACACTGAGGACCACGCACTGTGCCCCAAAGCGTTCGGCTGCCCGACTCAAGAGCGACGGGTCGGTGATTGCCGCAGTGTTGACACTTACTTTGTCCGCACCTGCACGAAGTAGGCGGTTGAAGTCTTCGACCTCGCGCACGCCACCGCCCACCGTCAGTGGAATGAAGACCGACTCTGCGGTACGTCGCACAACGTCATAGGTCGTCTCTCGATCCGAACTCGAGGCTGTGATGTCCAGGAACACCAATTCGTCCACACCAGCGCGGTCATAGGCTGCCGCAAGCTCCACCGGATCACCAGCATCGCGCAAGTCTTGAAAGTTAATGCCTTTGACTACCCGGCCACGATCGACATCAAGACAGGCTATGACCCGGACTGCGAGACTCACGGCTGCGCGGGACCCCACTGGTACGGGTCGTAGCGCGCCTCTATGGCAGCGATCGCCTCTGACAACGTAAAGGCCCCCTCGTACAGGGCGCGACCGATGATCGCACCCTCGATCCCCTTCACTTCACCAAGCTTGTGCAGGTCTTCGAGATGGGCAATTCCGCCTGATGCAATGACCGGCCGACTCGTCGCCTTGGTGACGTCCTTGAGCAGGTGGATGTTCGGTCCGTGCATCGTGCCGTCCTTTGCTACGTCAGTGACGACATAGCGCGCGCATCCGGCTTCGTCGAGACGCCCAAGGGTCTCCCACAGGTCACCACCCTCGGTGGTCCAGCCTCGCGCTGCGAGCGTGTGCCCTTTGACATCAAGCCCCACGGCAATGCGATCGCCGTGTTCCTTGATCACGCGCTCGGTCCATTCGGGGTCTTCCAGCGCGGCAGTCCCGAGGTTGACGCGGGTACAACCGGTCTTCAGGGCAGCCGCAAGTGAGGCATCGTCACGGATTCCACCGGAGAGCTCCACGTGCACCGCTCCCTTGACCTCGTGCACGACCCGAGCAATGACCTCGGCGTTGGTGCCTCGACCAAATGCGGCATCAAGGTCCACAAGGTGCAGCCACGCGGCTCCCTGCTCAACCCATGCCCTGGCGGCATCCAGAGGGGCTCCATACTCCTTCTCGGTGCCGGCCTTGCCTTGCACGAGTCGCACTGCTTTGCCATCGGCCACGTCTACTGCGGGGAGCAAGGTAAAGGTCACGCCGTCACCTTAGGGGCCCGGTCATGCCGAAACGGATTGGACCCAGGACCGTAGGAGGGCCGCGCCGGCATCACCGGATTTCTCCGGGTGGAATTGGGTCGCCGTCAGTGGTCCGTTTTCTACAGCGGCGACGAAGTCCTCACCGTGATTGGACCACGTCACCAGCGGTGACGCCATGTGCGGATTGGTCGGGTTCAGGTGCCAACCGCGCATCGCATAGGAGTGCACGAAGTAGAACCGTTCGTTACGCACGTCCTCGAAGAGAACTGACTCCTCTGGCGCTCGAACGGTGTTCCAGCCCATGTGCGGTAGGACGGGCGCCTGGAGTTGGTCGACCGTGCCGGGCCACTCCCCCAGGCCCTCGGTAAGGACGCCGTGCTCCGCACCACGCTCGAACAGCACCTGCATACCGACGCAGATCCCCAGCACAGGCCGGCCGCCAGCAAGTCGTCTACCGACCAACACATCCCCGCGGACGCGACGGATGCCATCCATGCAGGCCGCGAACGCGCCCACCCCGGGGACGACGAGGCCATCGGCTGCCATCGCGGTGTCGAAGTCGGCGGTGACGGTGACCTCTGCGCCCACTCGCTCCAATGCTCGCTGTGCCGAACGGATGTTGCCTGATCCGTAGTCAAGGACGACAACTGAGGTCACGACCGGCGAGCGTCCTCGTCGCGAAGTGTGCCCTTGGTCGACGGGACGCCTACAACGCGCGCGTCAAAGCAGACTGCATCCCGCAGAGACCGAGCGACGGACTTGAACTGCGCCTCCACCACGTGGTGCGCATTGCGGCCCGACAGCACGCGCACATGCAGCGTGATGTGTGCGGTTGCCACGATGGACTCCCAGATATGCCGAGTAAGGGTGGTGTCGTAGGTCCCGATCAATTCCACAAGGTCGGGTTCCTCATGCACCAGATACGGGCGACCGCTGAGGTCGACCGCTGATTGCACGAGGCATTCATCCAGAGGCACCAGAGCATCGCCGAAGCGCCTCAGTCCCGCACGATCACCAAGCGCCTCGTTGATGGCCTGACCAACGGCAAGCGATGTGTCTTCAACCGTGTGATGCGCGTCGACCTCAAGGTCTCCCGACGTGCGAACGACAAGGTCAAGACCACCGTGCTTCGCCAACTGCGCAAGCATGTGGTCAAAGAAGGGAACGCCGGTAGCGATATCGCTCTGGCCGGTCCCGTCAAGGTCCAACTCCACCAGAACGCTGCTCTCCTTGGTGGAGCGCTCAATGCGTGCGGTGCGTGCCATCAATCTCTCCGAGTCTTGAGCAGGGCGTCCCTAAACATAGCGTTTTCTTCGGGGGTTCCCACGCTCACCCGCAACCACGGCGACGGGCCGGTCGCTCGAATCAGCACGCCTTGGTCCAGCAACCCGCGCCATACGAGGTCGCGGTCAGCGAATCTCCCGAACAGCAGGAAGTTCGCATCACTGGGCACGACCTCGTAGCCCTGCTCCAACAACCACAGAGCGAGAGCATCGCGCTCCTGACGCAAAAGCGCCACCTGCGCCTGCAGTACAGGCGCATGTGCCAGAGCCGTCAGCGCTACTGCCTGCGTCACGGCCGAGAGGTGATAGGGAAGGCGCACCACTTTCAGCGCGTCGATGATGCGAGTATCCGAGACCGCGGCATAGCCCAGACGAAGACCCGCCATCGCAAACGCCTTGCTCATCGTTCGCGATACGACGACGTTGGGCAATTCAGCGAGGAGGACGCAGGCGGACGCAGTTCCACTGCGGCGAAACTCCGCATACGCCTCATCGATGACGACGAGCGCGCCCACCTCGAGGGCTGCTCGGGCAATTAATCGAGAATCCTCGAGCGTCAGCGCCGTGCCACTGGGGTTATTCGGCGAGGCAAGAAGCACCAGAGACGGCCGCTCCCGATGAATCGCCGCTACAGCGGCACCGACATCAATAGTGAAGTCATCGCGTCTGGGCTCAGTAACGAATCGGGTAAAGGTGTCCCGCGCATATTCGGGATACATCGAATACGTGGGATCGAAGGTGATCGCCGCGCGCCCGGGTCCGCCAAAGGCAAGGAATAGGTGATGCATGACCTCGTTGGAGCCATTGGCTGCCCAGATGTGGTCTGCATTCAGGTCAGCACCCGACTCACCATTGAGGTACGACGCCAATGCTGCTCGAAGGTCCATCGCGTCGCGATCGGGATAGCGGTGCAACCCGCCCGCTGCCGCCGCGACCGATGCTCCGATTGCCTCTGCGAGATCCGCAGGCACCGGAAATGGATTCTCATTGACATTGAGACGCGCACGTACAGCCAACTGCGGTGCCCCGTATGCCTGCACTCCCGCCAGATCCTCACGAACTGGCGGCGTAAAGGCGGTCACGACAGTCGCACGCTTATCGCGTCACCATGACCCGGTAGATCCTCGGCCTGTGCAAGCGTGATGACGTGCCCGGCCACTTCCCGCAAAGCGCTTTCGTCGTACTCGACCACGTGAACTCCGCGAAGGAACGATTGGACCGAGAGTCCGGACGAGTGTCGCGCCGAACCGGCAGTCGGTAGCACATGGTTGGACCCGGCGCAGTAGTCGCCTAGGGATACCGGCGCCCACGTGCCCACAAAGATCGCGCCGGCATTGCGCACCCGCATCGCTACCTCACGCGCGTCACGGGTGTGAATCTCCAGGTGCTCAGCCGCATAGGCATCGACGACGCGCAGTCCGGCATCGACATCGTCAACGAGCACAATGGCACTTTGGGAGCCGCTGAGCGCTTCGATGATGCGTTCGCTGTGCTTGGTCATGGCGACCTGACGATCTACTTCGCGATCAACAGCAGCTGCCAGCTCCTCACTATCTGTGACCAGCACAGCTGCGGCAAGTACGTCGTGCTCTGCCTGACTGATGAGGTCGGCTGCGACATGAGATGCGATCGCCGTGTCATCGGCCAGAATCGCCACCTCAGTGGGGCCAGCTTCGGAATCAATACCGATAACTCCCTGAAGCGCGCGCTTGGCAGCCGTCACGTAGATGTTGCCTGGTCCGGTGACCATCTGCACCGGCTCACAACGACCTCCGTCGGGCAGATCAACTCCGTAGGCAAGCATCGCCACCGCCTGCGCCCCGCCAGCGGCATAGACCTCGTCAACTCCCAGCAGGGCACATGCCGCAAGAATCGTCGGGTGCGGCCAGCCGTCGTGATCGCGCTGTGCCGGCGACACCACCGCGAGCGAGTCAACCCCGGCAACCAAGGCGGGAACAACGTTCATGATCACACTGCTGGGGTAGACAGCTCGGCCGCCGGGTACGTAGAGCCCCACGCGCTCCACCGGGATCCAGCGCTCCGTGACCGTTCCACCCGGAATAACGGTGGTGATCACATCGACCCGACGTTGATCGGCATGGACCTTGCGTGCACGAGCGATGGACTCCTCAAGCGCTGCGCGAAGATCGGCCGGCAGTGCATCTGCTGCCGCCTGCAGCAGATCGGTCGGCACGCGAAGGGATGGTGGGCGGACACCGTCCAGCTGCTCTGTCCAGCGCATCACAGCCTCGGCGCCGTGGAGTCGCACGTCCTCCAGGATGGGTCGGATCCGCTCTGTGGCATCGGCCACATCCATGGCCGCGCGCGGCACCACGGTGCGCGGGTCGATGGACTGACCTCGTAGGTCGATGCGCCGGATCACATGGGTACTTTACGCTGCCCGGATGCAGTCGACTCTGCCGCTGTTTCCCCTCAACACCGTCCTGGTGCCCGGCTTGGTCATGCCTCTGCACATCTTCGAGCCGCGATACCGGCACATGGTCGCCTCGCTCCTGGCCCTCGCCGATGAGGACGAACGCGAATTTGGCATTATCGGGATTCGCGAGGGTCGGCAGGTGTCGACCGATGGGATCTCTGCGCTTTATCCCGTGGGGTGCGCGACGGTTATTCGTCAGAGCGAAACGTTCGACGATGGTCGCTACGACATCGTCACCACCGGATCGAGGCGATTTCGTGTCCTGTCCCTTGATTCTTCCCAGCCCCTCCTCACCGCACGGGTGGAGTTCCTCAGCGACGACACCGACCCAGCCGATCGAGCGTTAGCGGCGCGGGCCGCGCGATCCTTTCGCGACTACCGCATGGTGCTAGGTGGACAGATATCCGTGACCACGCCTGACGAGGGTGACACCGATAGCGACTCTGACTCCGATGGCGAGTCCGACTCCTACAGTGACAACAACTTCGGCCTATACAACGGCAATGACATTGATGGTGACGAAGACAGCGACGAGGGCATCCCCGACGATCCGACCGTCCTCAGCTACCTCATCACCGCGGCCATGGTGCTTCCGATGGACGAGCGGCAACAACTGCTCGCGGCGGCATCCACTGCCGAACGCCTCGAGCGCGCCCGAGAGCTTCTACGGCGCGAATGCGCGATCATCTCGGCAATCTCCGCCCTGCCTTCACTTGAACCCCTGGGCCCACCGCCCTCGGCCAACTGACGAGGCGACCGTGGCTGGCACCCCCGCAACCGTCGCCTTGACCACAGCACGTATCGCGTTCAGCATTCACGAGTACGTGCATGATCCGCGATCGGGTTCCTACGGCCTTGAAGCGGCCGCCGCCCTAGGCCTGCCGGCGGATCAGGTGTTCAAAACTCTGATTACCAATGTCGATGCAGCGCCAACAGTTGCAATCGTGCCGGTGAATTGCACACTCGACTTGAAACTGCTGGCTGCTGCCCTCGGTGGGCGCAAGGCCGAACTTGCCGATCCAGCTGTAGCCCAGCGACTCACCGGATACGTGGTCGGTGGAATCAGCCCTATTGGCCAGCGCAAACTGCTTCCCACGGTGCTCGATGAGTCGGCTCTGCTGTGGGACATGGTTTACGTCAGTGGTGGGCGCCGAGGCATGGACATCGGGCTTGTACCCGCTGACCTCGTGGACATCACCCACGCCATCACGACTGCGATCTCGCGCGCATCCTGATCTCGACCGTCCAGTCGCCAAGAGCCAGAACCGTCACGACGATTGCCGAGACCAGCGGCCACACCAGCAGGACGCCGGGCATCGTCACATGCAAAGGCCCCTGAATAGTTACCGCCGACGTGCTGGACGCACTCAACCCAGCCACGTCAACGGCCCCGAGCCGGATGCCGACCCACCACATGCCTGCACTGCCGATGACTCCAGAAAAAAGGGACGACACGAGCACTGACACCAGATGTTCGCGCCGCATATTTGCCAACGCAATTGCCACGGCTATGCCGGCGACGGCCGCGAGCGCCGCAAACGTCACGTCGGCGGACAAATACTCGTGCGGCTGGAATTGTGCTGGGTAACTTCCTTGTGGCTGCACCACGAGCGTGACGCGCGGAGCGAGCCGCCACCACACCACACCGAGCCCTGCACCTGACACCAGACCCACGATGCAACCGGCCACAAGTACTGCTCTCGGCTTGCGTTCACCCTTCATGACAGGCAGGCCGCACCGAGCAGCGCCTTGAGATCGCCGTACAGAGCTGGCGAAGGAGTGACGCGGAACCGGTCTCCGAGGCGCATCACGGCGACACGGTTGCCATCGTCGAGGTGGAGGTGCACCTCGGTTGTGCCGGGATGACCCGACAGGACCTCTTTGAGACGATCACTGAGCGGTGGCACCAAACGGCTGGTAGCCATGGTGATCCGCACGGGGCCGCTGACCGCCTCAGACAAATCGGGAGCAGTGACCTCCATCGCGATGAGCCGAAGTCCATCATCATCACTGCGATCGGCTCGCGCTCGGACGACGATCACCGCATCATCGATCAGGAGCGAACTCGCCGCCTGATACGACTGCGGGAAGACCATGACGTCCACAGACCCCTCAAGATCTTCGAGGGTGACGATGGCCCACAGAGAACCCTGCTTGGTTGTCTTGCGCTGAACAGATGTGACGAGGCCGCCCACCGTGACGACACCGATGTCTGGCCGATCGTCGGCATGTAGGGAGGCAATGGTCACGTCAGTGACCTGCGCAAGAACACGCTCCACCCCGTGCAGGGGATGGTCTGACACATACAACCCGAGCATCTCTCGTTCGTGTGCGAGAAGAACTGACTTGTCCCACTCCCCGATCGGAATATCCGCTCGAGACATGACCGGCGAATCCTCAGAGTCCAGGCCGCCGAAGAGGTCGTACTGACCCACTGCCTCGGCACGCTTGATGTCCACCGCCGCATCGACGATTGGCTCGTGGATCGCCACGAGGCCCTTGCGCGGCAGGCCGAATGAATCGAAGGCACCGGCCTTGATCAATGACTCCACGACGCGCTTGTTGCAGACCGTGGCATCGACCTTGGCGATGAAGTCATGGAAGTCAGCGAACCGCCCGACTCGGCGGCGTGTGGCAATCAGCGATGCGACCACGTTTCCGCCGACGTTGCGAATAGCTGACAGTCCGAAACGGATATCAGTCCCGCGCGGCGTGAAGTCGAAGTCGGAATCATTGACGTCAGGCGGCAGGACTTTGATCCCCATGCGGCGACACTCATTGAGGTACACGGCTGACTTGTCCTTGTCGTCCTTGACCGACGTCAGCAGAGCGGCCATGTATTCCGCCGGGTAGTTCGCCTTGAGGAAGGCCGTCCAATAGGACACCAGTCCGTACCCCGCGGTGTGCGCCTTGTTGAAGGCGTAGTCAGAGAAGGGAACGAGAATCTCCCAGAGCGTGGCAATGGCGGCATCCGAATAGCCGTTGGCTTTCATGCCTTCGCTGAACGGCACATATTCTTGGTCGAGAATTTCCTTCTTCTTTTTACCCATGGCGCGGCGCAGCAGGTCTGCCGCACCAAGGGAGTACCCCGCCAGTTTCTGGGCGATCGCCATGACCTGTTCCTGATAGACGATCAGGCCATAGGTATCGCCAAGGATGTCCGCCAAGGGCTCTGCGAGTTCTCGATGGATCGGGACGACCTTCTTGCGATTGTTCTTGCGATCGGCGTACTCGTTGTGGGCGTTGGCACCCATCGGACCCGGGCGGTATAGGGCAAGCACTGCAGAGATGTCTTCGAACGAGTCTGGCTGCATCGACCGCAGGAGCGCACGCATCGGGCCACCGTCGAGCTGAAACACACCCAGGGTGTCGCCGCGTGCCAGCAGTTGATAGGTCGCGGCGTCGTCGAGCCCGAGATCCTCGAGGACGATGGTGATGTCTCTGTTGGATTTGATGTGCGCCAGACAGTCATCGAGAACCGTGAGGTTGCGCAGCCCCAAGAAGTCCATCTTGAGCAACCCGAGCGCCTCGCAGGCCCCCATGTCGAACTGGGTGATGACGGCCCCGTCTTGTTCCCGGCGCCAGACGGGGATGACATCCATCAGTGGCTCGCGACACAGGATCACTCCGGCCGCGTGAACACCGGGCTGCCGCTTCAAGCCTTCGAGACCACGGGCCGTGTCGACGACGGCTTTGGCATCGGAATCCGCCTCGTAGAGGGCTCGGAACTCAGCCGCCTCTCCGTAGCGCGAGTGTGCTGGATCGAAGACACCGTCCAGCGAGATGTCTTTGCCCATGACCGACGGGGGCATTGCCTTGGTGATGCGATCGCCCAGGGCATACGGGTAGCCGAGCACGCGGGCGGAGTCCTTGACAGCAGCCTTGGCCTTGATCGATCCGTAGGTGATGATCTGGGCCACGCGCTCCTCGCCGTATTTCTCAGTGGCGTAGCGGATCATGTCTGAGCGTCGACGTTCATCGAAGTCGATGTCGATGTCCGGCATCGAGATGCGTTCAGGATTCAAGAATCGCTCAAACAACAGCCCGTGCTTCATGGGATCTAGTTCGGTGATGCCCAGCGCATAGGCAATCATCGCGCCGGCAGCAGACCCACGACCCGGGCCGACGCGGATGCCATTGTCCTTGGCATGGCGTACTAGATCCGCGACCACGAGGAAGTACCCGGGGAATCCCATCTGCATGACGACGCCGACTTCGTACTCGGCCTGCTTGCGCACCTCATCAGGAACCGAGCCGCGGTAACGCTTGAGAAGTCCGCGCTCGACTTCCTTGATCAACCACGACTCCTCCGATTCGCCATCGGGCACCGGAAACACTGGCATGAGATTGGCGCCCTCGGCGAACTCCACATGGCATCGCTCCGCAATGAGCAAGGTGCTGTCGCAGGACTCCGGAAGTTCGGCCCATGTGCGCCGCATCTGGTCGGCGGTCTTGACGTAGAAGTCCCGCGCGTCGAATCGGAATCGTTTGGGATCGTCCATGGTGGTACGCGTACCTATGCACAGCAGGACGTCGTGCGTCTCAGCGTCGCTGGCATGGACGTAGTGCAGATCGTTGGTGGCAACGAGAGGCAGCTCTAGGGATCGCGCAATGCGCAGGAGATCCTCACGAAAGCGCTGCTCGATGGCCAAGCCATGGTCCATCAATTCGCAGAAGTAGTTGCCGGGACCGAGGATGTCGCGAAAATCTGCCGCCGCTGCGAGTGCCTTGTCATATTTGCCCGCCTGCAACCAGCGATTGACCTCACCACTGGGGCATCCCGTGGTTCCGATCAAGCCTGTCCCGTAGCGCTCAAGAAGTTCGCGATCAAAGCGCGGCTTGAAGTAGTAGCCCTCAAGGCTGGCGAGAGAGGACAGCCGGAAAAGATTGTGCATACCTGCGGTCGTCTCCGCCCACAGGGTCATGTGCGTGTAGGACTGGCGCCCCCGTCCTGCGCCCGTGTCTTCGCTGGAGCCCTCGTCGAATCCGCCACCGAAATCCATGGCACGGCGCTCGAAGCGTCCCTGAGGCGCGTAGTAACCCTCCATGCCGATGATCGGGTTGATTCCGCGGGACTGTGCCGCCTTGTAGAACTCGTAGGCCCCGTACAGGTTGCCGTGATCAGTCATCGCAATGGCGGGCATGCCCTGAGCCACGACCTCGTCGAGCAGGTCAGGCACCCGGGCGGCACCATCGAGCATCGAGTACTCGGTGTGCACATGGAGATGCACAAACTCTTCGGCCGCCACCTCAATACCCTAACTTTCCGGACTGACCTCGCCTGGGACAACGCGCCCCCGCAACCTGTCGAGGGCGACTTGGAGGTCATCGGGGTACGAACTTTCGATGACCACCCGTTCGCCGGTCGACGGGTGCTCGAAACCCAAGCGCATCGCGTGTAACCACTGCCTCGTGAGCCCCAACCGCTCAGCAAGGATGGGATCAGCGCCATACATGAGGTCTCCTGCGCACGGATGCTTGAGCGCGGCCATGTGCACGCGAATCTGATGCGTCCGCCCGGTCTCAAGGTGCACCTCCACCAGGCTTGCGTGGGGAAACGCCTCGAGAGTGTCGTAGTGGGTGACGCTCGGTCTGCCGCCACTCACCACGGCCCATTGCCAATCTCGGGTCGGATGACGATCAATGGGGGCATCGATCGTGCCGCTGGACGGATCCGGATGACCTTGCACGACCGAGTGATACGTCTTGTCGACTGTTCGTTCTTTGAACTGCCGCTTCAGGCTGGTGTATGCCCGCTCGCTCTTGGCGACAGCCATGACACCGGATGTACCCACATCGAGTCGATGCACCACTCCCTGGCGTTCCGCCGCGCCAGAGGTGCTGATCCGGTAACCCGCGGCCGCCAGGCCGCCAATGACCGTCGGCCCAGACCAGCCAGGACTGGGATGAGCCGCTACACCCACCGGCTTGTTCACCACCACGACATCGTCGTCATCCCACAACACCGTCATGCCTGGCACCGGTTCGGGTGCTGCAAGTTCGACAGGATCATCAATCTCGATGGTCAACATCGAACCTGTGCTCAACCGATCCGACTTCATCGCGGGCATTCCATCGATCAGAACCGCGCCGGACTCTACGAGATCAGCCGCTTGCGAGCGAGAGAAGCCCAGAAGCCGGGTCAAACCCACATCGAGACGCTCCCCCATGAGGCCATCGGGTACCGGAACGAAACGAGATGCCACGATCAGGACGTCGGGCCACTGAAGGGGACGTTGCGCAGTGCCAGAATCACCATGAGGACACCCGCACCGACGATGCAGGAATCTGCAATGTTGAAAATCGCGTAGTGCGGAAGTTGAATGAAGTCGACGACATAACCGCGACCAGGACCCGGCAACCGCGTCATCCGATCAATGAGGTTGCCGAGCGAGCCGCCCAACATTCCGGCGAGCGCTACAGCCCACGCCACACTTCCCAATCGACGAGCCGATCGAATGATCACTGCGACCACGGCCACCGCGATGAGAGAGAAGATCCATGTGTACCCGGTACCCATGGAGAAGGCGGCACCGGTGTTCTCGGCATATGTGAATTTGATGAGCCCACCGAGGAGCACGAACGGCCCTTCGCCCGAGAGCATGCGCGGACGTATCGTCGCGATCACCCAGTGTTTCGTGAGCTGATCCAACGCAACAATCACTGCAGTGACGCAGACGAGCACCACGAGGCTGCGGGTTCGCCGTGCGGGGTCGAGGACGAAAACGCTGGGCTCTGCCGTGGTCACGTGACCACTCTACGAGGTTCTACGAGCGTTCTTCGGCCTGCTTGCAGGCCAAGCACAGGGTTGCTCGCGGAAAAGCCTGGAGTCGATACTTGCCGATGGGGTTGCCGCAGGATTCACATGCGCCATAGGTGTGCTGTGCGATGCGCTCGAGAGCATGATCAGTTTGATCGAGCATGTCACGCGCATTATTGGCAAGCGACATTTCGTGTTCACGCTCGAATGTCTTGCTGCCCGCATCGGCTTGATCGTCTCCTGCTCCGTCGCCTGAGTCGCGGATGAGATCGGCCAGACCCTCTTCCGCGATCGCAATTTCTTGTAGCAGACGCTCGCGATCGGTCTCCAACTCCTTGCGGACCTCGGCCAGCTCACGTGCTGTCCACGGAGTTTCGTCTTCGCGCACAGCCATCGGCTTGCGCTCGGGGCTCAGGATGCGGGCCAACTTCGGATCGCGTGGCTTCTTGGGTCCCCTCGCCATGGTCTGCGGCCCAGGTGCGGCCAACGGCGGGAGCGGCGGGGGCGGCACGGGTGCTGCCTTGGGGACGGGTGCTGGTTTTGGCGCGGGAGCCGGCTTGACCGCAGCAACCGGCTTCGCAGGCGACTTGGCAGGGGCGGCCTTTGTCGCGGGGGCAGCCTTCTTGGCAGGCGCCTTCTTAGCGGGGGCAGCCTTCTTGGCCGGGGCAGCCTTCTTGACAGGCGCCTTCTTGGCCGGGGCAGCCTTCTTGGCAGGCGCCTTCTTAGCGGGGGCAGCCTTCTTGGCAGGCGCCTTCTTAGCGGGGGCCGCCTTCTTGGCAGGCGCCTTCTTAGCGGGGGCCGCCTTCTTGGCCGGGGCAGCCTTCTTGACAGGCGCCTTCTTGGCCGGGGCAGCCTTCTTGGCGGCAGCCTTGCCGGCCGCGCCACTTCGGCTTGTTGCCGCCATGATTCCCCTGTCTGAGCGCCCCGCCGATCCGCGGCGAGTCCGCCGAATATTAGGCCGACCAGCACCCTCACGCACGCTGCCGCGCCGCCCCGGCCGATATCCTCAGGGCCCGCGCGAGCATCGCGCCTGCCTCCGGAGGACCTATGTATCGCGCCGTGCCCGCGCAGATCGACCTGCCGGCAATGGAGCACGAGGTCCTCGCACTGTGGGACGCCGAGCATGTTTTCGAGCGTTCCGTTGAGCAGTCGGCCGGCCGACCCCACTGGGTCTTCTACGAAGGGCCTCCCACGGCCAACGGTCGGCCAGGCACCCATCACGTCGAAGCCCGCGCCTTCAAGGACATATTTCCGCGATACCGGACCATGAAGGGCTACTACGTTCCCCGGCAGGCCGGCTGGGACTGCCATGGCCTTCCGGTGGAACTCGCCGTTGAGAAGGAACTCGGCTTCTCCGGCAAGCAGGACATCGAGCGCTACGGCGTAGCCGAGTTCAACGCCAAATGTCGAGACTCAGTGCTGCGTCACGTGGACGAGTTCACCCAGATGACCCGACGCATGGGCTACTGGGTCGACTTCGATCATGCCTACTGGACGATGGACAAGGACTACGTCCAAAGTGTGTGGTGGTCGCTCAAGCAGATTTTTGACAAGGGCCTGCTGGTGCAAGACCACAGGGTCGCGCCGTACTGCCCTCGCTGCGGAACCGGACTGTCTGATCATGAACTTGCCCAGGGCTACGACACGGTTGTGGACCCGTCTGTCTACGTGCGCTTCCCCGTGCAGCCTGGCGAGGAACTCGCACACCAGTTCCCTGGTCTATCGCTACTGGTTTGGACCACAACCCCATGGACCTTGGTCTCGAATACAGCCGTGGCCGCCAAGCCAACTGCCACGTACGCGGTGGTGCGCACGGTTGCAGGTGAGCACCTGCTCATGGCCGAGGACCTTGTCGCGGCAAACACCAGCGAAGGCGATGAGATCGTTCATCGACTCCCCGGTCGCGACCTTGAGCGGCTGGGCTACGTACGCCCGTTCACCTACGTAGACGTCCCCGACGCGCACTTCGTCATCCTCGCCGACTACGTCACCACCGACGACGGCACAGGACTCGTACACCAGGCCCCAGCGTTTGGCGCAGATGACCTTGCCGCGTGCCGGTCCTACGGCTTGCCCGTGGTCAACCCAATCCGACCGGATGGTCACTTCAACGACGATCTCGACGTGATCGGCGGAGTGTTCTTTAAGAAGGCGGACGAAGTTCTCATTGCCGAGCTCAACACAACCGGCCGGCTCTATCGCCATCTCCCGTACGAGCACTCGTATCCGCATTGCTGGCGCTGCCATACGCCGCTGATGTATTACGCACAGCCTTCCTGGTACATCCGCACCACAGCCATCAAGGATCAGCTGCTTGCGCAAAACGAGCAGACGGCTTGGTACCCCCAGACCATTCAATGGGGACGATACGGCGACTGGTTGCGCAACAACGTCGATTGGGCACTGTCTCGCAATCGCTACTGGGGCACGCCACTTCCCATCTGGCGGTGCCCCGAAGGACACCTCACCGCGGTGGACTCATTGGCCATGCTGTCTGAACTCGCAGGCCACGACGTCACGCAGACCGATCCCCATCGTCCCTACGTCGACGACATCACCATGCCGTGTCCGCAGTGCAATGCGCAGGCCTGCCGCGTTCCCGAGGTCATCGACTGCTGGTACGACTCCGGTGCCATGCCATTCGCTGCAGTCGGCTTCCCACACGTTGATGCAGACACCTTCGCGTCGCAATACCCCGCTGACTTTGTCTGCGAGGCGATCGACCAGACCCGCGGCTGGTTCTACAGCCTGATGGCCGTCGGGACGCTCGTGTTTGGCGAGTCCTCATACAAAAACGTCGTCTGCCTGGGCCACATCCTCGATGAAGACGGCCGCAAGATGAGCAAGCACCTCGGCAACGTGCTTGAGCCCATCCCGCTGATGGACGAGCACGGAGCAGACGCTCTGCGTTGGTTCATGCTGGCTAGCGGATCACCCTGGCAGGCTCGGCGTATCGGCCATACGGCTATCGCCGATGTGGTGCGCAGAACCCTGCTCACCTATTGGAACACCGTCTCTTTCCAGTCCTTGTACGCACGCACCGCCAAGTGGGCACCCGAGGTCCCAGCACCAGCGCCCGCCGACCGCCCAGTCGTTGACCGGTGGGTGCTGTCCGAGGCACACGCACTAGCCGCCGAGGTAGATGCCGCACTGGACACTTTCGACACTCAGCGTGCTGGGCGCGTGCTGTCGGCCTTCGTCGACGATCTCTCCAACTGGTACGTACGTCGCAGCCGGCGTCGCTTCTGGGATGGGGACCCGGCAGCATTGGCCACGCTGCACGAAGCGCTGCGCATCGTCACGCTGTGCCTTGCGCCGTTCACTCCGTTCATCACCGAACGGGTGTGGCAGGACCTCTTTCGATCCACGGATCCCCAGGCCCCCACGTCGGTGCACCTTGCGTCGTGGCCGGAATCAGATTCCTCCCTGATAGACACCGAATTGGGCGAACGCATGCACGTGGTGAGGCGACTCGTCGAACTTGGCCGGGCCGCCCGATCCACCTCGAGTGTCAAGACCCGCCAACCCCTTCGTCGAGCACTCGTCTCGGCAGCCGGGTGGGCATCGCTGGACGACGAACTGCGAGCCGAGATTGCCGAAGAGCTCAATGTCCTCGCGCTGGAGTCCTTGGACGACGAAACATCCGACCTCGTGGACGTCAGTATCAAAGCGAACTTCAGATCACTCGGCCAAAGATTCGGAAAGCAGACGCCGCTGGTTGCCACGGCCATTGGCGCAGCCCCCGCGGCCAAGCTGGCCCACGACCTTCGCGATGCAGGCACCGCGACCGTCACGGCTGCGGAGCTTGGCGAGGTCACCATCGGACCTGACGACGTCATCATCAGCGAGACACCCCGTGAAGGCTGGGCAGTGGAGTCCGCCAACGGCGAAAGCATCGCTCTGGATCTGGAGATCGACGACGAATTACGTCGCGCTGGTCTGGCCAGAGATGTCGTACGCGCCATTCAGGAAGCCCGCAAGGTGTCTGGCCTGGACGTGTCCGATCGCATCAGCGTGTGGTGGCAGTCAGACGACCCCGAATTGGTTCAGATGTGGAATGAGCACGGAGACGACATCTGCCGCGAGGTGCTGGCGATCGGATGCGAGCAGGGCGCGCCGACCCCCTCAGCTCATCAGATCGACACAGATCTGCCCATGTCGATGGCACTGCTCAAGCACACGGGCTGACGAGCGTAGGTAGCCGCAGCCGCGTCGAGCTAGTTGTGGTTGCTTTTCTCGGGAACCAAAGCCAATTGCGACGTCAGCATGTCGCGCACTTCTGCGCGAATGACGTCGGCCCTCGTGAGCGCCAGTCGGATGATTTCATCCGCAGACTGCTGAGCAAGTGACAGCACAGCTGCGTCTTCCGTCGCGACCTCAGTGACCACCCCGGGCTGTCGCGCTGACACCACCTGCTCCGCGCCGGATGTCGCGGCGGGCTCGACGACGGGCTCCGCGACCGGCTCCACAACCGGCTCCGGAGCCGATGAGCCAGGAGCCACGGCAACGATCGAGGACGGTGCCGGTTCTGGGGTGGACGTCGGCAGCGGGAAGGGCAGGGGTTCTGTGTGCTTGAGGTCATCCGCGGGCCCGGCACTCTCCCCACCGCTGCCATCCGCGGAGCCCGAACCAAGGGATCCCTGAGCTGCATCAGCTCTTGCCGTTTCGCTTGCCAATTTAGTCTGCAGCGTTCGCACGTGAGCTTCGAGTTCGCGAACTTGCGCGTGAAGAAGAGAATTCTGCGCCCTCATGGCTTCTTCGGCTTCGCGTGCGCGTTGCACTTCATCGGTGCGGCGGATCAGATCACTCTCAATGACGTCAAGGAAGGAGTCCACCTCGTCCATGTCGTAACCCGTACGCATGCGGGTGGTGCCGAACATGGTGTTGCGCACGTCTTCTGGTGACAGGGCCATGATCTCGCCTCCCGGGGATTGAGGGTCAGAGTGCCAGGAGGATGTTGATCAGGATCTGCAGGCCCACCAGCAGCACTAGGAACGCGAGGTCGAACTGGACCTGACCGAGTCTGATCGGCGGCAGCACGCGCCGGATTAGCCGCAGTGGCGGATCGGTGACCGAGTAGATCGCCTCAGCCAGTACAAGTACGAAACCCCTCGGACGCCACCCTCGAGCAAATACCTGGACGAGGTCCAGCACAAGGCGAGCAATCAGGATGAGCCAATACAGCCAGAGGACTGACGCAACGATCTGAGCGGCACCGGTCATGAGAAATAGTCACCACAGCAATCAGCTCTGGTTGAAAAACCCATCCTTGACCAACTGGGCACGGGCCTCGTCCCCCACATCTACGTTGCTCGGAGACAGCAAAAAGACCTTGTTTGTGATCCGCTCAATGGAGCCGTGCATCGCAAAGACAAGCCCGGCAGCAAAATCGATGATGCGCTTGGCATCACCATCATCGAGCTCCAGAAGATTCATGATCACCGGAACACCGTTGCGGTACTCCTCGCCTATCCGGCGCGCGTCGTTGTAACTATGTGGATGGATCGTCTCGATTCGGCTGATTTCAGCAACCCCGCGCGCCATTCCGGGACGAGGCCCCGGGGCGCTCGGACGAACTGACTCTGGCGCCTCGGACCGGAACGTGCGCACCGAGCGCGATTCAGGGATCGGACGGACCCCACGGCTGGCGTACCGCTCGTCAGGTCGATCGTCGTAGCGCTCATCGCGACGTTCGCCGTAGCGAACGCTCCGGGAGTCCCGACCCGATCGACGGGCCACCTCGTATTCGTCGTACTCGTCGTACTCGTCATCGAGGTGGTCCTCGACGAGACCGAGGTACACGGCCATCTTGCGCATGGCGCTTGCCAAAGCCGATCCTCCGTCCACAGTCCAGTTACGATATGACGCTACTGCACAGGGGGCCTTGACCCGAGTACCGCGCCACCGATGCGTACTTGTGTCGCACCGTGGAATATGGCCTCTTCGAGGTCTCCACTCATGCCGGCACTCATCTGCGTGGCCATCGGGTGCCGAGCACCGATGAGATCCCTAAGCTCGGCCAGCAAGGCAAATGCCGTGTCCGCACCCACCCCCTCGTCGGGCAGCGGGGCCACTCCCATAACGCCCCGGAGGGTCAGGCCTGGTGCTCCAGCGACTGCGTTCGCCAACTCCAACGCGCCCCCCGGGTTGACTCCGCCGCGCTCCGGACGCTCCTGGGGATCCAGATTGACCTGCACGAGCACGTCGATCGACCGCTCGGCAGCGAGGGCCGCTTTGCTTAGAGCCTCCACGAGTGCCAGGCGATCCATGGACTCGACCACATCCGCCCAGCGAGCCACCGAGGCAGCCTTGTTGCGTTGGACCTGCCCGATCATGTGCCACCGAAGGCCCATGTCCCCCGTGTCGTGTCGCTTGAGGCGCGCCTCTTGGTCGCGGTTCTCCCCCACATGGATCACCCCGAGCTCGCGCAGCAGAACCACGTCGCTTGCCGGAAAGGTCTTCGTGACGACCATGAGGGTGACCGGGTCATGACGTCCGGCCGCAGCGCACGCCGCATCAATGCGCGTTCGCACTGCCGCCAGCCGCTCGGCAATCTGATCGCGTCGCGCTTCCTGAGTGGTCACGTCCATACCCATCATTGTTACCCCTGCCCAGACGTATCCGTCGACAGACAGATGGCGATCCCGTGACGTCCCGTTCGTCCGTCACGACGGTAGGAGAACAGGTTGGGATCTTCCGCGGTGCATCGGACATCCCGCCACACCACCGTCACACCGCAGTCGTCGAGCTGAGCCAGCACCCCTGAGGTCACATCTATCCCCGGCTGCCCGTTGGCAGCGACGACCAGAGCAGCATCTGCAACCGCACACTGCTCGTGCACTCGCTCGGCTCGCTCACGTGGAACCGGGTAACACTTCCCGCAGATCGCGGGCCCCACGACCGCCACAACCTCGTCGCATTGTGATTCCTCTCGCAGCGCGACGACAGCGGCGGGAACCGCACCGAGCACAAGTCCGGTCCATCCGGCATGTACGACAGCCACGCTCGATCCGGCAGCCAGGGCGACAGTCACACAGTCAGCGCCAAGGGCGATGAGAGCCAAGCCGGACTCCGAGGTCACAAGCGCATCGACACCAGTGACGACACCCGAGGAGGACACGACCGCAACGTCAGCACCGTGTACGGCGTCAAGGACAGCCCAACGTTGAGCGCCTATGTCAGCGGCTACGCGATCGAGATTCGTCTGCACGCACATCACGTCGTCACCCACATGACGCGCGAGGTTGAGGCTGTCGAACGGCGGTGCGCTTACCCCTCCAGAACGACCGGTGGCCACCCATATTGCAGGGTGGCCACCGGTTGATCTGAGAAGTCCAGAATGCACGGGACTACTTGAGGAAGTCAGGAATATCCAGGTCGTCGTCGCCGTCATCGAACACGATGGTGCGCGGTGCCTGCGTGGAACGCGATGTTGGCGCCACGACGGCTGGCATCTCACCGGTGCCGCTGTCCGACGTCGGCCTGATCGTTGTCGAGGACTGACCGCGTCGCGCCGGGGGCTCGCCGCCATCAAAACCAGCAGCAATGACGGTGACGCGAACCTCGTCGCCAAGGGTGTCGTCGATAACCGCACCGAAGATGATGTTGGCGTCAGGATGGGCCGCGTCACTTACCAAACGTGCCGCCTCGTTGATCTCGAACAGGCCCAGGTCGCTTCCACCCGAGATCGACAGCAGCACTCCGTGGGCTCCATCGATTCCCGCCTCGAGCAACGGACTGGAGATGGCTTTCTCGGCAGCCTCGACCGCTCGAGATTCGCCACGTGCAGATCCGATGCCCATCAGCGCCGAACCGGCCGAATGCATGACGCTCTTGACGTCGGCGAAGTCGAGGTTGATCAGGCCCGGTGTCGTGATGAGGTCGGTAATGCCCGAGACGCCCTGCAGAAGCACATGGTCGGCCTGTCGGAAGGCATCAATCACACTGATGTTGCGATCGGCGAGCGAGAGAAGGCGATCGTTGGGGATGACGATGAGGGTGTCCACCTCTGAGCGCAGAGCCTCCACGCCGACGTCCGCTTGCGACATTCGGCGACGGCCTTCGAAACCGAACGGACGCGTCACGACACCGATAGTCAGGGCACCAAGGGAGCGAGCCACTCTGGCGACCACAGGTGCGCCACCGGTTCCGGTGCCGCCACCTTCACCCGCGGTGACAAAGACCATGTCGGCTCCACGCAGAACTTCCTCGATCTCTTCAAGGTGATCCTCGGCAGCCTTCTTGCCGACCTCGGGGTTCGCGCCAGCTCCCAAGCCGCGCGTGAGTTCCCGCCCGATGTCCAGCTTCACGTCCGCATCGCTCATGAGGAGCGCCTGCGCGTCGGTGTTGATGGCGATGAACTCCACGCCCTTGAGCCCGACCTCGATCATGCGGTTGACGGCATTCACACCGCCGCCGCCGATACCGACGACCTTGATCACTGCTAGGTAGTTCTGCGGAGCCGCCATGCCAATCCTTCCCTCGGTGCTGCGTACTGCCAGCATGTAACGACGCGCAGACTCTCAACCTCTACATGAGGCTGAACTTTCGACCCGCCTGCGGCCGGCGGGAGGTTAGAGGCACGAAGTCGTGTTACGCAAGGTGAAAACGTGGCGAGTTGCCGACATGTGCGGTCGTCCATGAGGAAGCCTCGACCGGGGGTTGAGACTTTGGTCCCCTGTCAGCCACGTTTCCACATAGTTGGCAGCTCCGGAGACGTGACGTCGTAGATGTCCGCACGGTGCCGGAGCAACGATCGAAGGACCTGGGCCTTCTCGATCGCCTGCTCTGCACTTCCCCAATGCACCACCGCGCCACCTCGTAGGGCAAGGTCAACATTGTCTCGGGTCGTTGCCGTGATCGCTTTGACCCGCCCGGCCAGATCAGCTGGGAGCGATGAGTAGGCCCCCATCGCCGCGACCAGCGCATCATCCTTGGCCGTCACCGTAGGCAGAGTGGCGCGGACCTCAGACGCGGTTGCGTCACCACTGACGAGCGTCGTGGTCACCGGCATCGCACCCGGCGGCAACGTGTAGACCGAACCGTCCGCCGAGACCGACTCCCCCGAGCTCAGCGTGGCGATGGCCACCTTGGGCACCGCGGCGACCACGACATCGTGCGGCCAGCCTCGGCGCACCTCGACGGAAGCAACCCACGGCAGTTGGCGCACCGCCAAACTGGCGGCAGCCGCATCCAGACGCGCAAGCGGAACACCGATAGGAACGTCAGCCGCGGAGAGAACCGCGTTAGCCGCCGCGCCCTCCACCCCAACCGCACGCACGCTCGACACAGCCAGAAGCGACGAGAACCAGAACAGCCAGACGACCAAGGCGACACCACCGGATACGCCGATGGCGATGCCGCCGACCAACAGGCGACGCCGCCATGCGGTGCGTGATCCGACGAGTATTTCCGCAGCCCTGCGGCGCGAGAGTTTGGCGACGCGTGCAGCGCGAGCCTGCTGGTCCTTGCGGCGGGGTGGCCGTGACGCACGGCGAGGGGGCCGTGACGCACGGCGAGGTGGCTTAGTTGCCGATGTCGACGTCACGATGCCTCCCGCAAACGAAGTAGCTCGAGGGCTTCCATCGCGATCATGCCGATGTCGCCTGCACCCAACGTCATCACGACATCGCCAGGACGCGCGCGCTGCACCAGATGCTGCGCTACGGCAGACCAGGATGGCTCGAATACCACATGATCGGCTGCGAGGGGGACGTGCGCAGCCATGGTGTGTCCGCTCGCTCCAGGGATCGGAGTCTCGCCAGGGGCATAGACCTCCAAGACGACAACGTCATCAGCCAGACCAAGCGCAGCTCCGAACTCCTTCACGAACATCGCAGTTCGGTAGTAGTGGTGCGCCTGGAACGCGACCACCACCCGTCCTGAGCCCGCCACATCTCGCGCCGCGCGCAACGTAGCCTCGATCTCGGTCGGGTGATGGGCGTAGTCATCGAACACCCGCACTCCGTCAACTTCGCCTCGAAAATCGAAACGGCGTCGGGTTCCGCTGAACGATGCGAGGCCTGATCGAAGATCGGGAGTGGAAAAGCCGAGGCCAACCCCGGTCGCAAATGCCGCAAGTGCGTTGAGGGCGTTATGTCGACCGGGGACCTGCAAGGTGATGGATCCCAGCGATGCACCGTTGTGACTGACCTTGAAGGACCATCCCTGGGCTCCCGACGTTGCTTCCTCGAGCCGGTAGTCGGCTTCGTGACTTTCGCCGTAGGTCCGAACGTCAACCCCCGCCTCGCGAGCTCGGTGGGCAAGTCGGGCTCCACCATGGTCATCCACACAAATCACCACGAACCCGCCACGGTCACGGATGCCCGTCGAGAACGCCACAAAAGCCTGCTCAATAGCATCAAAGGAGCCCCAGTGATCAAGATGATCGGGCTCGACGTTGGTCACGATCCCGGCGATGGCGTCCAGTGCAAGAAATGCACCATCGCTCTCGTCGGCTTCCACGACAAAGAGATCTCCCGTGCCCAAATGCGCGTTAGACCCCGACTCGTTGAATTCGCTGCCAATCGCGAAAGACGGGTCCACGCCACAGTGCTGCAGGGCCACCGTGAGCATGGATGTGGTCGTTGTCTTTCCGTGTGTGCCCGCCACCGCAACTCCGCGACTGCCGTGCATCACCATGGTCAGTGCCTCGGCCCGACCGATTTCAGGAATGCCAAGGTCTCGTGCAGCAACGCGCTCAGGATTGCTGTCCGGAATCGCGGTGGAGTAGATAAGGGTGTGCACCCCCTGCACCATGGCAGCGTCGTGGCCTACCCGCGCATCTACGCCGATCACCGATAGCGCGCGCAGCCGGCGCGAATCCTTGGCATCTGTTCCCGAGACCGTGGCGCCCTGCGCGACCAGGATCCGGGCGATGCCGGACATGCCAGCGCCACCGATTCCGACGATGTGAATGCGAGGCGACGTCACGTCCCGCCTCCCACCTTCAGCACGATGCGAGCGAGCTGCTCGTCAGCGTCGCGGACTCCCTGCCCGCTCGCAGCAGCACTCATGGAATGCAACCGCTCCCCATCGTGCATCAATCCCAGCACGGTCTCCGTAAGCCACTCCGCGGTCAGCGCCCCGTCGGCGACCAGGAGACCTCCTCCGGCGTCCACCACGGGGGTCGCATTGCGGCGCTGCTCCCCATTGCCGATCGGCAGGGGCACATAAATTGCAGGGAGGCCCACGGCTGCGAGCTCACCGCAGGTCATCGCGCCGGCGCGCGTGAGCGCGAGATCGGATGCGGCGTAGGCCAGATCCATTCGATCGATGAATGCCATGGGAAAGTAACCGGGCAGAGAGGCGGGGGCCGCGTTTCGAGCTCCGTACGCGTGAACCACCTGGACTCCGGCCTGCAGAAGCGACGGAAGAGCGCCGGACAGAGCCGCGTTAACCCGCGCGGCTCCTTGAGATCCGCCGAAGACCAGCAGTACAGGCGCCTGAGGATCCAGCCCCAGCTCCGCTCGAGCCTGATCGCGAACCTTCGTACGATCGAGATGGCTGATCGCTGATCGAAGCGGGACCGCCATCGAGTGCGAGCCACGCATCAATTCCGGAAACACCGCGTACACGTGCGATGTGAACCGAGCGCCGAGCTTGTTTGCAATTCCCGGTGTCGCATTGGCCTCGTGAATTACTAGCGGAGTGTGCGTGCGTCGTGCCGCAAGATACGCGGGAACAGCGGCATAGCCCCCAAACCCAACGGCCACAGTCACCTGACGCTCGCTCATGATGCGCGTTGCTTGATTGACAGCTGTCAGCAATCGAGGCCCTAGCAGCGCCAGGTCTCCATTCGGTCGACGCGGCAGTGGCACCGCCGGGACCGTGACGAGTTCATAACCTCGCGCTGGAACTAGTGCACTCTCCAGTCCTCGCTCACTGCCCATGACGAAGACGGATGCACTGGGGTCCAACCGTCTGATCGCATCTCCCACATTGAGAGCGGGCTCAATGTGTCCGCCCGTTCCGCCTGCAGCAAGCACAATGCGCACGGGACTCACCTCTTGCGCAATGCCTGCGCGGTGCTGCGCCGACGAAGTGCCTGGCGTGCGCCGGGCTCTTGTCGAGCGAAGGCCATAAGCATGCCAAGTGCCACCAACGTAGGCACGAGAGAGGATCCGCCGTAAGAGACGAGCGGCAACGGCACACCCGTGATGGGAAGCAGTCCGAGAACCGCGCCGAGATTGAGGATCGCCTGCACGACGATCCAGCAGCCGACTCCCGCAGTGGCCAGGCGCACGAACATGTCATCGGTATTGCGCACCATGCGAAAGATGGCAAACGACAGAACCGCAAAGAGCGCCAGCACAGAAATAGTGCCCAGCAGTCCCAACTCTTCGCCGATGACCGGGAAGATGAAGTCGGTATGTGCTTCCGGGAGCGAGCCCCATTTCTCGCGGCTGGCACCGAGTCCGACGCCCCACCAGCCCCCGCTTCCCAGAGCGAGCTGGCCTTGGGCGACCTGCCATCCAGCACCTAACTGGTTCTGGTCTGGATGCAGCCAGCTGGTGAACCGTTCCATGCGGTAGGGAGCGGCCGCGGTGAGCAGAAGAATGCCGAGAGACATCACCGCGCCGATGGCGGCAAACACACGCAACGGCGCACCCACCGCGAAGAGCAGACCCAGAGCGATTGCAGCAAGCATCAGTGAGTTGCCGAAGTCGCCTTCCAGGAGGACCAGAATGAGCATGCCGCCGGCTACGGGAAGCAAGGGCGTCAACAGGTTGCGCCAACTGTCCAACGGACGATCACGGCGCGTGAGCGTCGTGGCACCCCAGACGACAAGACTGAGTTTGGCCAACTCGCTGGGCTGGAATCGGAAAGGCCCAATGAAGTCGATCCAGTTGCGCTGACCGGCGACAGACACACCGATGACGAGCACGATGACAAGGAACGTGCAGGCCACACCCAGGAATGGCCACGAGATACCGCGCCAGAAAGGTATGGACGTGCGGGCCACGATGAACATCGCGACCAATCCCATCGCGGCGAAAAGCGCCTGGCGTTCGGCCAACGTGTACGCGTTACCGAACACCCGGTAGCTGTCAATGCTCGAAGCGGACAGCACCATGATCAACCCGAGGGTGAGCAGAAGCAGCGTCGTTCCCAGAAGTAGGTAATAGGTGCTCAGCGGATGGTTGAGCAGAACGCCTATGCGTTGGACCAGACCCTGGCTCTCGCGACCCTGACCCTCGCGTCGCTCGGGCGCCGGCTGGTCCGCATCATGATCGACATCCGTCAGACTCACGCACGGCCTCCGAGAACCGCGTTGGTGAAGCCCGGCAGTGCACGCACTGCTGCCGCGAACTGGCGGCCCCGGTCGGCGTAGTCGCGGAACATGTCCCACGAGGCGCACCCGGGCGCCAGCAGCACGGTGTCCCCCGGTAGGGCGCTCGCCATCGCACGCGCCACAACCTCCTCCATAGCCCCAGTTTCCCCTTTAGTCACCTCCGAAACAGGGACATTCGGGGCGTGTCGGGCCAGGGCGCCGGCCAGCACAGCTCGGTCGTGGCCTAGGAGAACCACCGCGCGAAGCCGATCGCGGGCACCCACCACGAGATCGTCAAAATCCTGGCCCTTGGCCAATCCCCCTGCGATCCAGACCACCGACGGGTAGGCCCGCAACGAGGTCATTGCCGCATGGGCATTGGTGGCCTTGGAGTCGTCTACGAACTGGACGCCCCCCACCGACCCAACGGTCGCGATGCGGTGCTCAGCCGGCTCGAACCCCCGAAGGCCGTCTCGCACCGCTGATGCCGTCACGCCATAGGCCCGCGCCA
>Ga0114960_10000369_pt1 | contig 37826 bp, 30 predicted proteins | sample C_130625_MF_Meta_FD_92637 | JGI IMG/M metagenome (GOLD analysis project Ga0114960, IMG submission 92637) | Freshwater microbial communities from Lake Croche, Canada to study carbon cycling - C_130625_MF_MetaG | ecosystem: Environmental > Aquatic > Freshwater > Lake | place: Lake Croche, Canada...
CTCGAGGCCCGTCATGGAGATGCACTTGTGGGCGCAGCGGTCAATGATCTGATCCGCGTGGCGAACTCTGGAACAGATGCCTCCACCGCGATTGAGCTTTTTGGTCCCCCGCGTCGCACGGTCGTCGTTTCTACGGTTCCGCTTCCTGAACAAGGGCAACCCGGAGCAGTGGCATTCGTCGAAGACATCACCGAACGCCGTCAACTCGAGGCCATTCGCACCGATCTCGTCGCAAACATCAGTCATGAGTTGAAGACGCCAGTTGGAGCGATCGGGCTTCTCGCTGAGACCCTTGTCGGCGAAGATGACCGCGCCATCGTGGAACGTCTTGCCAATCGGATTAATGCCGAGGCGATGCGAATCGCTCAGATCATTGAAGACCTCATCGAACTTTCACGCATCGAATCGGTTGCTGGGGCCGGAAGTGCCATTGTCGAGTTGGCCGATATCGCCACTGATGCTGTTGAAAGTCTGCGTACCGCTGCGGTCCAGGCCAACGTCTCGGTGCAGTTAGTTGTGTTGTCCGCCGACACCCGGGTCGTTGGCGAGCGCCGCCAACTTCTTTCGGCAATCGGCAATCTCATCGACAACGCCATCAAGTATTCCGACGCGGGCACTGTGGTGGACGTGTCAGTCGAGTCGACTCCCGATGGAATCATCGTGAAAGTCGCCGATCATGGCATCGGAATCCCGACTCGCGACATTGATCGGATCTTCGAACGCTTTTATAGGGTCGACCAAGCCCGGAGCCGCAAGACCGGCGGGACGGGACTCGGCCTAGCGATTGTTCGTCATGCAGTTGTGAATCACGACGCCCAAATCGAAGTTGAGTCGCGACTGGGCGAAGGCACGACCTTCACCCTTCGATTCCCGGTTGCCGCTGGTGTCAAAGAGTCTGCAGAGACCGAAATTCCAACACTGAACAAGGGGATATGAGGCAATGACTGACACGACATCAGTGCTCGTCGTCGAAGACGAAGGGTCATTTATCGAAGCCTTAGAGATCGGATTGTCGCGTGAGGGGTTCAAGGTGACAGTGGCGCGTGACGGCGCTGAAGCGCTTGACATCTTCGACGCCGTCGATCCCGATCTCGTACTGCTCGATGTAATGCTCCCCAAGGTTTCAGGAATCGATGTCTGCCGCGAGCTGCGGTCGCGATCGAATGTTCCGATCATCATGGTGACGGCAAAGGGTTCCGAGATCGACACCGTTGTCGGACTCGAAGTTGGCGCCGATGACTACGTCACGAAGCCCTATCGAATGCGAGAACTCGTCGCGCGGATGCGAGCGGTCCTGCGCCGTCGTCCTTTCGATGAAATGGAAGCGAAAGAGGAATCGGATCTCGCTGAGACTCTTCGCGTTGGTGACGTCGTGCTCGATCCTGAACGTCACGAAGTGACTGTTCGTGGAGAAATCGTGCAGCTGCCGCTCAAGGAGTTTGAGTTGCTCTCGTTGCTTCTTTTGAATGCTGGTCGAGTTCTCACCCGCGACACGCTCATCGATCGCGTGTGGGGGAGTGATTACGTGGGTGACACGAAAACGCTCGATGTCCACATCAAGCGCTTGCGTTCAAAGGTCGAGAGCGATCCAACCAATCCTGTTCGAATCGTCACGATCCGGGGTCTCGGTTACAAGTTCGACGTTCCCAAACGCTAAGCCCTTGCGAAACGGGCGGTTGCGTCGCACCCGGCTCCTAGCATGGTCAAAGTGACCCCCGAGTCCACATCCCCCAACGGCAAGCGCCCTCGCGGTCCGGCACCAGCCGGTCGTGATCCTCGGCGTCCTTGGGCGCCGTCGCCGTTTACCCGACTGGCTCGTGCTCATGCGGCGTCGGTATCAGGCGACGCGCTGTTTGCCATCGGTCTCGCTGGCTCGGTGTTCTTTTCTCTCGATTTCACTTCAGCGCGTTGGCGAGTTGCGCTTTATCTGCTCCTGACGATCGCACCGTTTGCCATTGCGGCTCCGCTCATTGGCCCCGCAATCGACCGCATCAAAGGTGGTCGGCGTTGGATCATCGTGGGCTCGTTGTTCCTTCGGGCGGTGCTTGCGTTCTTTGTGGTGCGGCACATGAACACGATCCTCTTTTACCCCGAAGCCTTCGGCATGCTCATCATGCAGAAGATCTATTCAATTTCGAAGAGTGCTGTCATTCCCAGCACAGTCCACAGCGATGAAGAATTGGTTCAGGCCAATTCTCAACTCACGACGCTTTCGTCGATTGCAGTGGTAATCGCCGCGATACCAGGCGGCATTCTTTATGCAATCGGTGGCGGCAGGGCAACCGTCGCGCTAGGCGCGTTGGTTTTCGCCATTGGAACAATTCTTGCGCTGCAACTTCCGCCCACCACCGTTGCGAACGAACCTGCCGGCGAGGCCGAACGCGAAGAGCTCCGCAGCGCCGGCATTACACACGCATCAACGGCAATGAGTCTCATCCGCGGCATGGTCGGCTTCCTTTCGTTCATGCTGGCGTTCGACTTTAAGAACGCGGGCGCGCCGCTTTGGCAGTTGGGTTTTGTCGCCGCAACGGCACAGCTGGGTTTCTTTATTGGTTCACTTATCGTTCCTCGACTCCGACGCGTCATTACTGAAGAACGAATCTTGGTCGGCAGTCTGATCGTCACGAGTGTGGCCGGTGTCATCACTGCCTTCATCGGCGGACTCGCCGGAGCCGCGATGTTGTCGATGATGCTGGGAGTCACGAGTTGCTCGGCAAAACAAGCATTCGACTCAATTGTTCAGCGTGATGCACCCGATGCGAACCGTGGCCGATCCTTCGCCAAGTTCGAGACACGCTTTCAGTTGATTTGGGTGATTGGTGCGCTAGTGCCGATCCTGATCCCTATTCCCGCAGCACTGGGTTTTGGACTCATTGCTATTGCTGCTTCGATCGCCGTCGCGTTTTATTTGGTTGGTCTTCGCAATGTTCGTGCTGGTCGAGTTCCAGTTCCTCGGAAGGGCGTGCTTCGTCGCCCGATTGAAATCGATCAGCGTCACCCGTCGGTGCAGGACGATCTCGATCCCACCCGAGTGGTCGACCTCGGTTTCGCCGGTCCGGAGACACCGCCACCATGGGGTCCGCCTCTCGACCCCAACGATCTGACCGTGGCCGAAATCGACGTTGCCCCGCATGATGCCGCTCGTCGGTGGATGCGGCGTCCAACGGCAACAGCGCCGGCTCCTGCGTCGGAAGCTTCCCCTGTTGCTCCAGCGGCGCCTCAGGTTCTGCCACCTAGCGATCCAACGACGGTCGAATGGCCGTTTCCCGAACTGTCCGACGACACGCCGAGTGCACCGAACGATCATCGCGGCGGCATCTTGTTTGACCCCGATGCGTGGGACGACCCCGAAGTTCCCGACGGGCCGCCGCCGATCCTGTAGTTAGTCGGGGAGTTCGATTCGCGCCAGCCACAAACCTGGCGCTTCGATTTCCGCTGGGGTCGGAAGAGTGCGATCTGATTCCCACAGACGAACGAGACCATCGTTGCCTGCACGTTCGACAATGCCCGCCACGAATGCTGCGCCGCGGTCGTAGGTGGCCTGAGTGAGTTCAAGGCCGAACAACCGTTCAACAAAGCGATCAGAATCATCAGCCTCGACGCGGCGGCGGCGAACAGCTTCGGAAATCATCGTGGTGTTCGAAAGAAGTGAGGAACCTACGGCATCGACGATGTGGTCGACGTAGCCAACGATTGAGGCGACGAGCGCTTCGAACTTGGGAAGCATGTCTCGTTGTGCTTGCGATTGGATTGCGCCGAGGAGCATTTCGGGATCGCCGAACATTGATTGCATGCCCGTCATTGATGACGGGTCAGACATGTCGAATTCCATCGAACCGAGACGATCTTCGAGTGCATTGGGATCGGGTTCGAAACCAGCGGCATAGGCCGAGAGGAATTCATCGACAGTCGTGCGTACATGCGGAATTCGTAAGACCGAATGCATGGCAATTTCTTGAGCACACACCCAAAGTCGGAGGTCGTCGGCGGGGATGCTCCACTCGGTGGCGAACGTCTCGAAATTCGCGGGGATGACCATGAGGTCATCATTCGGGGTGCGCGGAACGGGGAGGTCGTATTGCCCGAACGATCGGCGCGAAAGGTGGCCGATCATTGAACCGGCGGTCATGCCCAACATCATTGGACCCATCATCGCCAAGAGTGGAGCCATGAACCCGAGGGGATCGGACGCGTCGGGTGTGGCGGGTGTTGTTGGAGGAGTGAGCGAACCAGCGAGTCGTTCGAACAGCGGGCGCCACGAATCGAGTGTTGTTGCTGCCCATTGGCCGCGAGTCACGGGCATGATCGAAACGCCGGTACCGCCGAAACTTGTTGGAAGCCCAGTGGCGTTTCCGACATGAAGTTCGGCAATGCGCACGAGCTGCTCAAGCCGAATGCGCTCAAGGGGATCGACGTTGCCTTCGACGCCGCCATCGGTGGCGATTGAGAGCGCCAGTTGGCGAGCGGCGTCCCAGCCGATGGCGCCTTGCTGAGAAAAGAGCTTGGAGAGATCGCCGAAGATCGGCATGCCTGACAACGGGTTTGGGTCCGGGTTGTTTGCCGGTTCGTCGCTCGAGTCGGCGTTTAAGAAGGGGTCGGGGGGTAGATCGTCCACGTCCTCAGGCTAGGCCCCGAGGAGGGCCATGACTCTTCGGGCGTCCGCCCGGACCGGGACCTGGAAAGACGCGCCATGATTGCGGTGTGGGAGAAATCGTGGTGGTCACCGGGGCCGATCTGCCGATCGGGCGACGAGTAGTCGCTGCCGCGCTCGCAGAACCTGGGGTTGACCGCGTCGTTGCCGTTGGGGCGCAACCGAGTGATCGTGGAAACAATGCAGACGCCCATGGCGCCGAACTCATCATCGCCCCGTTCACGCTCGATGATTCCCGTTTGGCATCACTCATGGCGGGAGCGACACGAGTCTTTCTGACAGGGCCACGTTCGGGTCTCGACATCGACGGGACGGGTGGCGCCGATATTGACATTGTTGCGACACGATCGTTTCTCGCATCTCTTACACGAGTGGGATCCGTTTCGACACTCGTTGTGTTGTCTTCGGCTCTTGTTTACGGAGCGCGAACCGACAACCCCATTCCGCTGACTGAGAACGCACCGGTTCGACCGAACGCATCAATCGGGGCCGCAGTCGAACGTGCCGAATTGGAACGTCTCTGTGGTGCATGGTCCCGATCTCGCGGTGCTACCTGCGCACTTGTGCGCCCATGCATTGTTGTTGGTCCGGAAAACGAAAAGTGGTTGGCGCGTTCGCCATGGGCAACCGCGGGATTGCAGATCAGCGGTGTCGTTGCACCGGTGCAGTTCGTGCATCTTGACGACCTCACGACTGCGCTCGTGACGGTTTGTCGTTCACGGGTTGATGGGCCAGTAAATGTTGCGCCTGATGGTTGGCTTTCAGTGGGTGAAGTTCGCGCGCTGAAGGGACCAACTGCACGGGTCCGTGTTTACAAGCCGTTCGCATATCTTTTGGCGCATATCGGCGAGTACTTCGGCTTCGCCCCGAGCGATCCCGACGCTCTGCTTGCCGGTTCGGGGCCGTGGGTCGTTGCCAATGATCGGATTCGATCTCTTGGTTGGGAGCCCACGTTTGCGAATGAAGAGGCCTACGTCGATGCCGATAGTGGCGGAATATGGGCGCGTGTAACTCCGCGGCATCGTCAGCAATTAGCGCTGGGTGGTGCAGCAACGCTTGTGCTCGGAGTGGTGGTGGGCGCGGGATTTCTCATCCGCCGCCACCTCAAGTCCGGTCGCTGAGTTTCGCTGAGGTGGTGGCCGAGACCCCGCCGCGTACATAGCCAATGGTGACGTAGTCATTCGCACTGTGGTTCCGCAGTGCAACGACGAGAGCAGAGCTTGATGGCAGGTTGCCTTCACCTAACGATGTGATGCGGTCGCCGGCTAACAAACCAGCCGTTGCTGCTGGACCATCAAGGGATACTGCTTCGATCATGGCTCCACCATCAGTCGAATCCGTCGTCATGACACCGAGCCATGCGTGATGAACGGTGCCGGTGTCGATGATGTTGTCGGCGACGTGGCGTATCCAAGCAACGGAATGGGCGAAGGAATTCGTTGCGCTCGGCAGCGCGAGAGTTGAGGGAACAGCATCGGACACGGCGGCTCGAGTTGTGGCCGCGGCGCGCGAGGTCATCAAGCCAATGACTTCGCCCGCCCCGGTGCAAAGCACAGCTGAATCGGTGGGCGGCAGGGCATCGATTGCCGAACCGATCATGTCGTGCAAAGTGGATCCATCAGCTGCGTCAAGTCGCATCCCTTTGGATTGGAAAACTCCAGACGCGATCCACGATCGAGTCGCGCGCTCGGTGCGACTGACGATGAAGACCGTGTCGCCTTGGGAAACCGAACTGACATCACCAAACGTTGGTGTGGGTAGACCCGTGCCATCGATGTGGAGAACGGCAAGGTCGTCGGCGGAATCAGTGCCGACAACGATCGCGTTATAGGCACGACCATCGGTATTCGTGACGGTGAGTGAGCGTGCACCTTCGAGTGGGTCAGAAGCGGTAACGACGTGTCCGTCGGAACGGATGATGAGCCCGGTAACGATCAACGACCCGGCTGGACGGTCGACTGTGATTTGCACGACTGCAGGCGCGAGCGAGGACAGTGCAGGTTCGGGCAGCGACTCCGCCGCAGGACCAATTGCAACGTTTGTGCCTTGATGGGTGCGGCTCGAAGAATCGAAGACGCCAATCCCGACGAGGCCCGCAGTTGTAACAATGAGCCCGATTCCGACAGCGGCGAGAAGCCCAGCTCGCGACGAGCGGCGCTGGCGAGAAGGGGCCGAAGACGAGTTTGGGCCTGCCATCTCGGAAGGATGACGCCATAACCGGTCGTCTTGGGGCAGTGGGGGGACGAACCCGGGATCGTGATCCGGGTCATCGGGCAATGGCATGGAGGCGAATGTAGTGGTGGGCCCCACAGAGTTGGCCGCGGCCCCCACTACGATGGAGAACCGTGACTCTTCAACCACCTGCAACCGACGATTGGGTCGCGCTCACTGACCAATCGCTCGAGGTCGGTCTCGCAACCGAATGGGTTGCACTTCCTGGTTGCGGAGCAGTGGTGGTTTTCAGTGGCCTCGTCCGTGACCATGCCGATGGTTCAACCGGCGTTACCCACATCGATTACGAGGCGTGGGCGGAACAGGTTGAGCCTCGGCTGGCAGCCGTTGCTGGCCAAGCCCGTGAGCGTTGGCCTGAACTTGGCCGCATCGCGATTTGGCACCGTGAGGGCCGAGTCCTCCTAAGCGAGTCATCGGTTGTTGTTGCAGTGTCAGCGCCTCATCGCGGGGCAGCATTCGATGCCTGCGAATTCGCAATCGACACCTTGAAAGAATCCGTCCCCATCTGGAAGAAAGAATTCTTCGATGGCGGGTCTCAGTGGGCGCGCGCGGCTCAGCACATCACTGATGCCGACGAACGCGGAGTGCTCGCATGAGTGGCGTTGCGTTTCTCCTTCTCGCTGTTGTCATTGCCGCTGTTGGTTCGCTCATCGTCTGGATTCGTCATCGCAAGCCCACACACTTCATGTCGAGCGTCGACGACTTTCAACGCGAGATGGATGCGTTGAGTACGCCGCCAGTTCCGTCAACTCCTCCGCGTCCGGTGCGCGGCGTGCAAGACGCCGAAAAGCGTCGATTGGGTGGTCGTTGATATGGCACGCGATATTGCGATTGATCTCGGAACTGCAAACACGCTCGTCTATGTGCGTGGCGAAGGCATCGTGCTCAATGAGCCTTCAGTAATCGCGTTGAATAGCCGTACCCAAGACGTTCTTGCGATGGGTCATGAAGCGTGGCAAATGATTGGTCGTACGCCCAGCTACATCGTGGCGGTGCGTCCACTGCGTAAAGGTGCGATCACCGACTTCGAAGTCACGCAGCGAATGATCCGCTTGCTCCTTCAGCGTGTCGGTGTCAACCGGTTCAATCGTCCTCGTGTCGTCATCTGCGTTCCGTCTGCAATCACCGCTGTAGAACAGCGCGCTGTCACCGAGGCTGCTCGTCGTGCAGGTGCCGCCGAAGCGCACCTCATCGAACAGCCCATGGCTGCTGCAATCGGTTCGGGTCTTCCCATCAACGAACCGCTCGGCAACATGGTGATCGATATTGGCGGCGGAACCTCCGAAGTTGCACTCATTTCGCTTGGCGGTGTCGTCGCACTCGAAGCAGTCCGTGTCGGAAGTTTCGACATCGACGCTGCGATTCAGACCTACATCCGTCGTGAATACGGCATTGCCATTGGCGAACGCACCGCTGAAGAAATCAAAGTCACGATCGGTTCGGCGTGGCCGACCGAGAATGAGTTCGCCGCTGAAGTTCGCGGTCGTGAACTCATGAGCGGCCTTCCCAAGACCGTTGTGCTCACCGCTGAAGAAGTTCGCGAAGCAATCGACGAACCCGTCTCCGCGATGGTCGATGCTGTCATCGCATGCTTGGGTCAGGCCCCGCCTGAATTGGCGCAGGACCTCATCGAACAAGGCATCTACTTAGTTGGTGGAGGCGGCATGTTGCGCGGTCTCGATCTCCGGATCGAATCCGAAACCGACGTTCCGGTTCACCTTGTCGAGGCACCGCTCGAATCGGTCGTGCTTGGCGCAGGCCATTGCGTCGAATCCTTCGACGCACTCAAGGTCATGTTCATGGACTGAGGTCCTCGGCAGCTTGCCGGACCTGCCAATCTCGATCGTTTGTTGCTCGTTGAAGGGCTGCATCGACCTCGGGGCCATCAAACGGCGCCAGTGCAATAACAGCGCGACGTCGGACCGTTGCCTTGTCTTCAGTCGCGGCGAGGATCGCGGGAAGTCCTTCAGGGTCGCCGAGTGCACCTAGCGCAGCGACTGCAGATTCACGGCACAACGCATCGTCGTGGCTCGTCGCAATCTTGCACAACTGCTCGATCGTTGATGCCGAAGCCGGAGGGCGTTCTCCGCATGCCCACGCAGCAACTTCTGTGACGGAATCATCGCTATCGGTAAGGAGCGCAGCGATGGCAGCGGCAACGTTGGTGGTGGTTGGTTCGCCAACACTTCCGTTCCACGATGTTGATTCGGTGCACGCGCGTCGACGCATGATCGGATCGGCATCAAGCGTTGCGTGAACAAGTTCCTCTTGAGTCAGGACGCCGAGACGGTTGAGTGCGCCGAGTGCAGTGGCGCGCACATTTGCGTCTTCGTCGGAAAGGAACAACCGCGCTGCGTTTTCGTCGCCGGTGTGTCCTGCGAGAGCAGCATCTCGTCGTCGAGCGACGGTGTCATTGAGTAGACGACCGGACATGGTCAGCGGACTGCAGCGCCGAAGAGGCCGAACAGCGCAACGACCGAAAGGGCGAGTCCGGCAGCGAGTGCGGTGCCAAGAATCACAAGGATCACGCCAAGGCCCACCCCTGATCGGATGCGGTCAGAGGTGGTGGGGCCGATGTCATCGCCGTAGATCGGTTGCCATTGGTTGTTTGCAATCACTCCTCACATTCTCGCACTCCGTTGACGGGCGCGCCGATTCATCGCCCTGGACATGGCAGGCTGACTCGGCCGATGGAGCTCAATCCATCGCGTTCTGTCGATGGAGCATCGTGGCCGAGCACAACGAAGAAGAACTTGTGCCCACCCCTGAGGTCGTGGGGGAGGAGCCTCGGCGCTGGAGCCGGCGCCGTCGGTGGCTCACCTCGCTTGGGTTTCTGCTCGCCATCGTGGTCATCACACTCGGATTGGTTGTTCGGCTTCCGTATTACGTGATGTCGCCCGGATCTTCACGACCGACTGAGAGTCTGATTTCGGTGAGCGGCGCGCAGACCTATGAAACCGGCGGCGCGGTTGATTTTCTGACGGTGTCTCTTCGACAAGCGACACCAATCGAAGCGTTCGCCGCTTGGGTGAACCCCGATCTTGACCTCACGCCAGAGGAAGACATTCTTGGCAAACAAACTCCTGATCAAAATCGTGATCTCAACTTGCGAATGATGTCCGATTCAAAAGATGCAGCTCAGTATCAAGCGCTCACGCGACTTGGCTACACCGTGGAATCAAACGGAACAGGCGCCGTCGTTGCATCGGTTGTCGATTCCGGACCATCGGTCAACGCGCTTGTGCCAGGCGACGTCATCGTTCGCGTGAATGGTCAACAGATCTCGTTTAGTCAGGAACTCATCAATGTGATCAGCGCGACGGCTCCGGGAGCGACAATCACGTTGGACGTTGAACCGTTTGATTCGACGATTGATGGCGCACGTCCGGCTCGGGAGGTGCAGATCGTGCTTGGTGCCCGTGAAAGTGATCCCACGAAGGGCTTTCTTGGCGTCTCCACGTTTACTCGTGACCTCTCGTTCAAGTACCCGGTACAGATTTCGATCGACTCGGGCCGAGTCGGAGGCCCGTCAGCAGGCCTGGCCTTCACTCTTGGAATCCTCGATGTCATGACGCCCGGCAGCCTCACTGGCGGGCTCAAGGTGTCGGCAACCGGCACAATGGCTATCGACGGAACCGTGGGACCAATCGGGGGAATCCACCAGAAAGTCATGGCGTCTCGTCGGGCCGGTGTCGATTTGATGCTCGTCCCTGCGAGCGAGGTCGACGAAGCTCGTAAGTACGCCGGCGATTTACGTATCGAGCCAGTTGAGTCGCTAATTCAGGCATTGGAAGTTCTCACGACAGTTGGTGGCGGCAACTTGGTGCTTCCGCCCGTTGGTACTGCAATCACCGTCAACTGAACTCGTTGGTATCACCGGCAAGTCAGCGTTTCGTCAGTAGCCTTGACGCCGATGGCAACCGACTCGTCCGGGCCGATCGATCCCGACCGCATCCTCGATAAAACCTTCGCGACCGTAAAGAAGGGCGTCGACCCCGTAGAGGTCCAGCGTTACCTCCTCCAGGTCTCGAACCAGTTGAAGACCTCGCAAACTCGCGCTGCGGAACTTGAGCGTCAGCTCGAAGAGGCCCGTCGTCAGAGCGCCGAGCACGATCCGATCGATCCTTCCAATCTCACGAAATTGCTGGGTGAGGAAACCACTCGGGTTCTCGACGCCGCTCAGTCTGCCGCAGCTGAAATTCGGGCAAAGGCCGAGGAAAACGTGGCCCGCCTTCTCCGTGAGGCGCGTGAAGAATCGCTCCGCCTGCGTGAAGATGCCGAGACGTTGGTTTCTCGACGCACCCAAGAAGCCGAACAAGCAACCGCGCAGATTCGCGAATACGCCGAAACGCAACGAGCTAACGCTGAAGCTGAAGCCGCTGCGATCATCGAAGCGAGCAAACAGCAGGGCCGCGAGATGGTGCAAGAGGCGAAGGACGTTCGCCAGCGCATGCTCGACGACCTCGCAAACCGTCGGCAAACTCTTCGTCAACAAATCGAACAGTTGCAAGCCGGACGCGATCGCCTTTCCGCTGCGTACGACGTCGTTCGCGAAACGTTGGCAGTCGCAACTGAAGAACTTCACGTCGCATTACCCGAGGCGCGACTTTCTGCTGAAGTAACGGCGCTGCAAAGCGTCGACGCCGAGCTCGAAGCGACAATCACACCGATCGTTCCTGCGGAAGAACCCGACGCACCAACCATCGATGTGTTCCCAGCGCCGCAATCCCGCAATGTCGAAACGCCTGCTCAAGAACGCTCAGTTGCCCCGAAACTCACGGTGGTTCCTCCTGTCGAGGAATCAGTCGAGGAAATCGTTGAGGCTGAGGCACTTGTCGAAGTTGAGCCAGAAGCGCCAGCAGAAACCGTCGTTCCCCCGGAAGATCCACGCGAAGGCCGGCATTCGTCGTCTGTACGTGTGGTGCGGACCTCGAGCGGTAAAGCCGCCGACGTGTTCGCTCGTCTCCGCCAAGAAGGCGAAGACGAGGCTTCTTCTGCCGGAGACGATTCTGAAGGCGCAGCCGAAACAGCGCTCGAAGCCATCGAAGAAGTCGTCGTCATTGAGAGCACCGAAGAGGTCGTCGAGGTTGTTGTTATTGAAGGTGTAGTCGAAGTTGTAGAGAACGACGACGTCGACCAAGCATTCATCGCGACACGCAACGCTGCGGTCGCATCGTTCGAGAGTTCGTTGGCCCGTCGCATCAAGCGCGAATTGTCCGACGAGCAGAACGAACTGCTTTCTACATTGCGATCGATCAAAGGCAACATGACGGCGATTGCATTCCTTCCCACGCCTGAGTCGCAACTCGAACGGTATGAAGACATCGCGCTCCCGGCGCTTGCCGACGCGGCCGAGGCTGGCGCGGCAATCGCGCCGGTGAAGGGCCGGAGTTCGGCTCGTGCGTCGGTCGGCGATCTCGCTGCTGACATGGCCGCGGTAATCGTGAGCCCGCTGCGAGATCGTCTTGAGCGAGCAGTGTCGGAATCTTCGGGCGATCGCGACGATCTTGCCCAGCGAATTCGTTCCACCTTCCGTGAGTGGAAGGGTCAGCGCGTAGACGATGCCGTCACTTTTGCCGTGCTGGCGGCAGCGAATCGGGGCATCCTCGATCGGCTGCCCAAGGCCTCAAAGGTGCGCTGGGTCGTTTCTGCCGGTGACGGTCCTTCGCCCGATTGCGAAGACAATGCTCTTGGTGGGCCGATTGAGCGAGGTGGGGCATTCCCCACGGGTCACAAGGTTCCGCCGCTGCACCCTGGTTGCCACTGCGTCGTACTTCCCGTCTCCTAAAGAGGGCGACACCGTAACAATCGCTGAACACCCGTAGGCTGGGGATTCATGCGCACCCCGACTGACATGCCACAACGTCGCCGCCTTTCGCGGGGCCGTCTTGCCCTCATCGTGACTGTGGCGGTGCTGTTTGCACTGTTCATGTCGTTACGCGGCCTCGCCGGCTTCTGGACCGACTGGATGTGGTTCGATTCATTGGGCTTGGGCTCAGTATTCACCGGCGTGCTTGGAGCCAAGATCGCACTAGGAGCGATCTTCACGGCTGCGTTTTTTGTCATGGTGCTCATCAACTTGGTGATCGCCGATCGCATCGCACCGAAGGTCCGTCAGACAGGACCAGAGGACGACCTGCTCGATCGGTACCACTCGACAATCGGTCGCCGCACCAAGACAGTCCGAGTTGTGGTGTCGCTCGTGCTTGCGCTTGTCGCCGGTCTTGGAATGGCGGGCGACTGGAATCAGTGGATCCTTTTCCGTAACGGCGGAAGCTTCGGAGTGAACGATCAAACGTTCCAGACCGATGTTGGCTTTTACATCTTCAAACTCCCGTTCTACTCATCGGTCGTTAATTGGTTGTTCGCCGCCGGCATCATCATCTTGATCGTGACGGTCGTCGCCCATTACCTCAATGGCGGCATTCGCCTGCAGACTCCTGGTCAGCGCGTGACCCCGCAGGTCAAGGCACATATTTCTGTACTGCTTGGGCTGTTGGCGTTAGTAAAAGCCGCTGATTATTGGTTGCAGCGTTATGCGCTTACCTATTCGACCCGTGGCACGGTCGATGGCGCGACCTATACCGATGTGAAAGCGCAACTTCCCGCTATCTATCTCCTGCTGTTCATCGCGCTGTTGTCATTCGGATTGTTCATTGTGAACATTTGGCGCCGCGGTTGGACTCTGCCGGTGGTTGCTGTCGGACTTTGGGCACTTGTTTCGATTGTTGCTGGTGTGGGTTATCCGGCGTTCATCCAACGTTTCGTTGTTGAGCCCGAGGAATCCACTCGAGAGACGCCCTACATTGATCACAACATCACGGCGACTCGAACTGCGATGGGCTTGAGCACGATCGACACTCAACCGTTCCTCTTTAACCAAGACAAAACAGTTGCGACGCAAAACGTCAACGAGAACCCCGGAACGATTCGCAACATTCGTTTGCTCGATCCGAGAATCGTTGAACCGACGTACCAGCGTTTGCAGAGCCAGTACTCACAACTTCGCTTCAATGAACTCGATGTTGATCGTTATCCGATCAAAACTCCGTCCGGAGACATCGCCAATACCCAGGTCATTGTCGGCACTCGTGACCTCAACGTTGGGCAGATCCCCCAGAATTCATGGGAGGGTCAGCACCTTGCCTATACCCACGGCTACGGCGTGGCCCTTGCCCCTGCGAATGCGACGACTACTCAAGGTCGACCCGATTTCTTGATCAAGAACGTTCCCCAAATTATCGATACGACACGCATGAGTACCGATATTTCAACGCCGCAGCTGTACTACGGCGAGAACGTCACGGGCTATGCGATCACCAACGCGACACGCGAAGAAATTGATTACGTCCAGGCCGACGGTCAGACGAAGTTCACCCAGTACTCCGGTTCTGGTGGCGTGAAGCTTGATTCCTTCATGAAGAAGGCTGCCTACGGTCTGAAGTTCTCGGACTGGAACCTCTTGGTGTCGAACTTCGTGAAGTCCGATTCACGCATTGTGTATCAGCGTGACATCCGTCAGCGCATCGAGGCAGTCGCGCCGTTCATGCAGTTCGACAACGATCCCTATCCCGTAATTCAAGGTGGTCGCGTCGTCTACATCTTCGACGGTTACACAACTTCAGATCGTTATCCGAACGCGCAGCGCGCCGATTCGAGTGGTCTGCCTGCCGGAAGCGATCTTGGTGGCAAACGATTTAACTACATCCGGAACTCCGTCAAGGCTGTTGTCGATACCTACGACGGCACAGTGAAGCTCTACATCGTCGATCCTTCCGATCCGATCGTGACCGCATATCAAAAGGCATTCCCAGCGTTGTTCGCTGGCGTTGACGAAATGCCGGCTGATCTCAAGGCGCATTGGCGTTACCCCGAGGATCTTTTCCGAGTCCAGACCAACATGTTCGGTCGCTATCACATCACCGATGCAAAGTCGTTCTACGAAAAGTCATCAAGTTGGTCGGTCGCTCAGGATCCGGGTTCAACGGTAAACGGTGCAGCACCGATTATCACGACGAATCAGACCTTGAACGGGACAACCATCGTGCGCACGAAGGAAGCGCGAATCAGCCCGGTGTATTCCCTGATGCGACTCCCGGGACAGAACACGGAATCTTTCGTGATGTTGCGGCCGTTTGTTCCCTACTCCGAGGATGACTCAAAGAAGACTCTTACGTCGTTCATGGTTGCGAATAGCGATCCTGCCCAATACGGCAAATTGACCGTGTACGAGATGCCGGCAGGATTCAATATCGATGGTCCGGCAATCGTCAACGCCAACATCCTGTCCGATCCAGAAGTCAGCAAGTACACGACACTTTTGAATCAGCAGGGTTCGCGGACGCAGTTCGGCAGCCTGATGCTTACTCCGGTGAACAACTCGATTATTTACGTGCGTCCGTTGTATGTGTCTTCAGACAACAACACGCAGATTCCAGAGTTGAAGCAGGTCATCGCCGTGTTCGGTGGTCAGGTCGTAATGAAACCCACCCTTCGCGAAGCACTGCAGACGCTCTTCCCCGGTGCAAATCCGCAAACCTTTGAGTCGGGAACGATTACGCAGGACGACACCGGCAGCAATGGTCCCAACGGGAACGGATCCTCGCCGGGTAATTCCACCACGACAACAATTCCGTCAACCGGTAATGCGACGAAGGATCAGCTGATTGATCAGGCGGCGAAGGCGTTGGCTGATGCCGACACTGCACTCCGAAACGGCGATCTCGCTGGCTATCAGTCGAAGGTCAAGGAAGCACAAACCTTGATTAGTCAGGCGCAGTCGCTTCCCGACGGAACCACGTCAAGCTCGGGAGCGAGCGGATCCTCTGGTTCAACAACGACCACAACAACAACGATGGTTCGATCCGGCACACCCGCTTAGCGGCGGATCGTTAGACCGTTGGCCAGTTTCCGCTTTCAAGAGCGGTGACAAAGAGGGTCACAGTGGCCTGAAGGGCGATGTCGTCATCGGCGCGTCCCAGAGGAGTGCCTGGTTCGATGAGGCCTCGCACCGTAGCGCTGAAGACGCGGTGGGCAATGGCGACTTCCTGTTCATCCAGTCCGAATGAGCCGAGCACCGTTCGGATCGGCTGAGCGACGCGTTTTGCTTGATCCGTGAACTCATTGTCTTCGGAGCCGAGATGCCCGCGAAGTGCGGCCATGCGTCCTGGGTGGGAACGAGCGAAGTCACGCTCGGCCTCGGCAATCGCTGTCAACGCGTCAGCACCGCTTCGTCCGACGCTCGCTTCCCAAACGACATCGGCGACTTCGGTAACGGCGAGCACAGCGATGTCGCGCCGAAGCGCATCGAGACCATCGACATGTGAGTAGAGCGAACTCACGTGCCGGTCGACTGCTTCGGCGACTTTCGACAACGTGAGTTCGTTCCAGCCGATTGCGTCAGCAAGATCGGCAGCAGTTGCAATGAGCGTGTCGCGGTCGAGGTACTGGCCGGCCGAACGGGTTCGAGTGGGAGTGCTCACAGGTTCCAGACTTTGACGGCGTTCTCGCACACAATCTTGCGCTTTTCATCTGCGGGAATTCCGGCGAATGCGTGTTCGATGACGTCCTGAGAATCGGGCCAACTTGTTACCGGGTGGGGGAAGTCGGTGGACCACATGATGTTGTCGACGCCGACGTCGTACCGAAGTGCCTCGATGGAACGGGGTTCGTCGATGAACGTGGTCCACATGTTGCGTCGAAAATAGAAACTCGGGAGTTCGCTGATGTTTTCGTAGACGTACCCCTGGCGAACAACCATGTCGTCGATGAGGTCGAGGTAGTAGGCGATCCAGCCAATGCCGGGCTCGACAAAGACGAGTTTGAGATCGGGGAACTTCTCGAGTGTGCCGGTGAGAATCCACATGCCCAACGCCTCTGCGGTGGACAAGGCAGTCATTGTGACCATGATGCCCTTCTGCGGAGTTGGGTCACGACGGGTGAGTTCATCGAGGTTGGTGTTGATGCCGATGTGGCAGCACATTGGAAGGCCGGTTTCCTGAACGGCCGACCAGAGCGGCGCGTATCGGTCGTCGAAATAGTCGGGTTGGCCGAGTTCGGTTGGGAAGACGGGAATCTGAAGCGATTTCGCACCCATTGCCGCAACTCGCTGAACCTCAGCAACTGCTGCATCGATGTCGTGAATTGGGATCTGGTAACTGACGACGAGTCGACGCGGATCGGCAGATGCGAATTGGGTCAAAACGTCGTTGAACGCGCGTGTGGCTTCGGCGGCGCCGCGCTCCATATTGCCGATGTAGCGGAAGGCGCTCACTTCGGAATAGATGACCTCAATATCGATACCGTCGGCGTCCATGTCGGCAAGCCGGTCGGAAGCGGTGTGATAGCCGGGACGGCTGAACGCCGCGTGTGGGTTGCGCTTCATGGCGTCGGCGTTCACCTTTGCCGAACTCATGTTGGCAGCGACACGTGCTGCGAACGCTTGCTGCGCTTTGTCGTAATCGGGATGAAATTTTGGATCAAGGTTGGCTTTGACCTGATCTTGCGAAATCGACACATGGGAATCGGCAGAGATGATGCGCTCGCCGGTGCGGTTCAGGACGATGTTGGATTCGGTAATGGTCATCGGTGTTCCTTTTGCTCAGCGGCCAAGAATGATGCCGCTACGGCCGGCGCTGACGAGAACATGCTCAGCTCCGGAGATTTGGTTTGCTGACGTGCCCCGCAATTGACGCACGCCTTCGATGATGTTGTTCATGCCGTGGATATAGCCCTCGCCTAAGAGGCCGCCATTGGTATTGACCGGTAGGGAACCGCCGCGTCCGATGTGGCCGTCTTTGATGAAGTCGCTTGCCTCGCCGCGTCCACAGAAGCCAAAGGCTTCGAGTTGGAGAAACACGATGGGGCTGAAGTTCTCGTAGATCATTGCGACGTCGATGTCGTCAGAAGTGATACCGGCCTGGCGGTACAGCTGCTCGCCCAGCACGCGGCCTTCCGGGTATTCACAAAGATCTTCGTGGTAGTAGGCGAACATCTCGTGGCCGCCTTCGAGCTGTACCGCCGAGGACGCAAGGATCGGAACGGCGTCTGCGCCATGGTCTGCCGCGCGTTCGGCTGAAGTAATGAGGAGAGCGACACCGCCGTCGGATTCAAGACAGCAGTCAAGCTTTCGAAGGATTGGTTCGACAATCCATCGAGAGTCCTGATGGTCCTGGAGCGTGATCGGCCGCTCGAAGAATTGAGCGTTGGGATTGGTAGAGGCCCAGTCGCGAGCAACGACGGTGTAACGGCCGAAGTCCTCGTTGGTGAGTCCGAATTCATACATGTAGCGCTGAAAGGTCAGTGAGTAGACCTTCGCTGGGGTGTTGAGACTGAAGGGGCTGGCCCAATTCCAAGCGGGATCGGGATTTGCTTGGACGGGTTGACCGAATCGGTGAGCCGAACGTTCGTTGAAGGCTCGGTACACGAGCACTGCATCGGCCTGACCGCTCTCAACCGCTGCTGCAGCCAACTGCACTGTGGCGCTTGCCCCGCCTCCACCACCTCGGGTGCGAGCGCAGAAGCGCAACATCGGCACGCCGATCGTTCGGATGAGGGCGATTTCATCGTTGGTGTCCATTGAGAATGTGACGGTGCCATCAACCTCGGTGGGGGAGAAGCCGGCATCACGAATTGCGTCGCGCGACGCTTCGGCGGCGAGTTGCAGCGTTGAGCGTCCCGAGTTTTGTGAGAATTCGGTCTGACCAACACCAGCAATGACCGCGCGTGTGCCGTTCATTTCTGCACCTCGGCCAAACGGAACTGAGGAAGAACGGTGCCGTCGTAGTCAAGAAAGCACACAGAGACGCGCTTGTCGTTGAGTACCTGGTCGTGTTCAGGTGCGACGTCGATGAGGTTTGAAACGATTCGGGTTCCTTCGTCGAGCTGTACGAGGATCACGATTCGAGGCTCCGCATCGGGTTCGGTCGGATGCTGCGAAATAATCCACGTGAGAATGGTTCCGTTGCCCGCCGACTCGGTCGTTTGATTGTTGGTCGATCCGCAGTTGGCACACATTGGGGTGGGCGGATGGCGCAGCGTGTCGCAGTCCCCGCAGCGTTGAATCAGAAGTTTGTGTTCCTTCGCACCTTCCCAAAAGAAGGCATCGTCGAAGTCGAAGATTGGCGGACGAACGGAGGTCATAGCGCGCGCTCCTGACGAAGGTTGGATTGAAGGACGACGCCATCGGCGATCAGGGCGTCGATCTCGGATTGGTCGATGCCGAGTTCCGTCATGATGTCGACGGTGTCGTGGCCCACGATGAGCGGCGGGCCTGCAATACGAGTTGGGGTGTCCGAGAAGGTCCACATGTGAGCGAAGTGGTCGAAGCGGCCGACCTGTGCTTGTTGCATGGTGGCGACGAGTCCCGCGTCGCGAAACTGTGGATCATCGAACAAGCGCAAACAGAATTGGTCATCTTCAACTTCGCACGGGACGCCGACATCATCGAGAAGGTTGAACCATTCGGCCGCAGTGCGTTTGCGGAATGCGTCGACGAGTGCAGTGATCGTTTCCGCATCGGTCATCGTTGTGAGTCCAGTAACGCCGGTTGCGGCCTCGAGAGCTAACCATTGCGCATCGTTCTGTACCGCTAGGCATATCCATTGATCGACAGTTTCGTAAAGGCGTGTTCGTGGACTGGTTCCGTACATGAGGCCGTCGACCTTTGGGCGATCCACGCCTTCGCCACTTTCGGCGTCGACCCACGCATACGAGGAATTGAGAAGGCATGCGGCGAGGATCGAAGTGGAAATGAACTGCCCTTCGCCGGTGACCTCGCGATGAGTGATGGCTTGGATGATCGCGATGGCAGCGAGGAAGCCGTTGCCCGTGTCGCCAAAGGACGTGAGGCTCCAGATGGGCTTGCCACCGTCGGCCATTCCGCCGTCCTCGTATTCGACCCCAGCGAGGCACGCACCGGTTTGGTCGTTTCCTGGCAGGTGGGCACGGCTCTTATCGAAACCGGAACTGTGGCAATAGATGAGGTTGGGTTTGATTTCGACGAGTGATTCGTAATCGACACCAAGACGAACTGCGGCCTCGTACCGCATGTTGTGCTGCACAACATCGGCGCGCTTCACCAGTTCATGCAGAACGGCAAGGCCACGCGGATCTTTCAGGTTGATCGAGATCGATTGTTTGCCACGGTTTGCGGTGAACGCAATATGGGTCGAATGCCAGAACGTGTCGTAGGTGGTGTTGATCTTGATGACGGTGGCGCCCAGATCGGAAAGCAACTGTGTGCTGAATGGACCGGCGATGGCCAAGCCAAGATCGAGAACGAGGACGCCTTCGAGTGGACTCTTCAACGATTTGGATGCGTCACGCTTTGGTCGCTCAAAAGGAATGTTGAGTTCGGCGAGGAGTTCATCGGTGTGCTGGCCAACGGTTGGTGCTGGACCTTGCACCTTTCCTGGCGTCTTCGACATTTCATAGACGAGACCAACATGGCGAATGGAGCCAACTTCGGGATCGTCAACGGTGACAACGATTCCTTCATCGATGAGCGCTCGATCATTCAGGGCGTCTTCTGGTCGACGAGTCGCCTGCATAGGAATGCCCACCTGTGCCGCAGCATCGAGCCAGTCCTGCGCGGGATATTTCGCGTAGGCCTCTTTCATTTGCGGGTGGTAGTGGGCAAGCACAACAAGCTCGCTGTAATCAGGTCCGATTCGAGAAGGATCGTCGGTGGGCTTGGTAATGCGATCGTTAACGCTGATGGTGTCGCCCTGCGAAACGCCAAGCGCGAAGGAAGGATTCGGCACCCAATTTTGGATCCAGTTGCCGTCGGCGCATTCGAAGTGGCCTTTGCTGCCACGCGGATCAAAGATCCAGCACATGTAACCGTCGGCTTCGGGATGTTCGGGACGCTGCCAACCGCCAGCTGTGCTCACGAGAACACCCTGCAACAGTGAGGTTTCGACCCATTGCCCACGGCCGGTGTGGTGGCGGGCGCGCAATGCTGCGCTGATTCCCGTGGTGGCTAAGAACGCGGCACCAAGACTTGGCCAGCGCGATTGTGGAAAGAGTGGACCATCGCGATTCGGTCCATCGAAACAGCCGGGAGGAATCTCAAGGTCTTCGAGTTCGATGGGAAGGTCGCACAGTCGGCCGATTGCTGTTCCGACCCAGCCGCGCTGTTCCCAGTGCAGGCCGGTACGAGCAGCAACGAGCGCGTCGATGCCGGGACGATCTTTGAAATCAACGTGCCGTCCGTACGGCGTGATCGAACACATCACAAGTCGCGGATTGCGCGCCTGCAGTGATTCCCAGTCGAGACCAAGTGCGTCAGTGACGCCGAGGTCGAAGTTCTCGACAACGACATCGGCCCGGTCAATGAGCGCGAGGAGTTGTTCGCGTTGTGCGTCATCGTGCACATCGAGTTCGATACTGCGCTTGCCTCGGGCCCACACTCGTGCGCCCGATTCGGTCAAGCGGGTCGGATCGCCACCCAGCGGCTCGACCTTCACGACGTCCGCGCCGTTATCCGCCAGCAGCATCGTTGCCATGGGGCCAGCGATCCCTGTCGTGAGATCAATGACCCGGATTCCCCCCAGAACACCGGTCATGAGAGGCATCATGGCCGACCAAAACACTTTTGGCAATAGCCAACACAGCGTTGGCCGAGGCAGACAGGCCTACGCTGGGATATGGCTCGGGGGGAACGGCTGGAACTTGATGTGGGCGGCTTAGGCCCGGAGGGCGTGGACACGCTCGCTGCCGACCTCTATGTGCCCGATGACGTGAGGTCGGCCCCTCTGCTGGTGTGTTTCCCCGGCGGTGGAATGAATCGTCGGTATTTCGATCTCCCTGATGGCTTGCCGGGGGAGTGGTCGATGGCCCGGTACCTGGCAGACCACTTTGGAATTGCAGTTGCGATTGTTGATCATCCAGGAGTCGGCGAGAGTTCGGTGCCCGACGACCCCTACACGTTGAACCCGCGCGTTGTTGCGGAAGTTGATCATGGCGCGTTGTCAGAACTTGTTGCGCATGCGATGGATCTGTTCGAACCGACGAGGGTGGTTGGTCTCGGACATTCGATGGGAGCGCTCATCGTGACTCACGCGCAATGGCATCACCGTTCGTTTGATGCGGTGGCACTCTTGGGTTTCGGGGGAGCGGGACTTCCCGAGTACCTCACTCGGGGGGAGTTGTCGTATGTGAACAACTACGAGCGTCTTGAACCGGTGCTGGCTGAGTTGGCTCGCGAACGCTTCGGGACGGCATTGGTTTCCGGTTCAACCACGAGTTCCGACATGCTGAACTCCGGTGCGATTGCAAGTGCTCGTCAATTGCTGAGCGCAGCATCGAGTCCGCTCCTTGCGCTCTGTGGCCTCACGTCGATGATCCCGGGAACCTCGAATCGGGCGCTTGCTTCAATCGAAGTGCCCGTCTTCATCGGTGTGGGTGAGAACGATATTGCTGGCGGCGTGGCGTCAGTGACCGCACTGTTGACCGCCGCTCCGTCGGTAGAAACGTTTGTGCTTGCCGGTGCAGGGCACAATCATTCGATTTCAAAGAATCGAACTGATCTATGGGACGCACTTGGTGCATGGGTTGTCGCGCTGGACGATCACGACAACTAACGCTTATTCCTCGACGAAACCAGCTTCGCTTCCATCGGCAAGAACATGCTTAAGAATCTTGCCACTGGGATTGCGGGGAAGTCGTTCGGTGCGAAGCTCGACGTAGGCGGGGATTTTGTAGACCGAGAGTGACTTCTTGCAATGCTCGTGCACGTCAATGTCGGTGATGTCGGAATCGGGAGCGATGACAATGATCGCCTTTACTTCCTGGCCAAGGATGTCGTGATCGACGCCAATAACGGCGGTCTCAATGACGCCGGCCATTTCCTCGATGCAGTTCTCGATTTCAAACGGATAGATGTTCTCGCCGCCACGGATGATGAGGTCGCGCTTGCGTGAGGCGATGTAGATGCATCCGCCTTCGATGCGGCCGAAATCGCCGGTATTGAACCAACGGCCGGGGAAGAACGCTTCGGCGTTTGCTGTCGGATGACGCCAGTACTCGTTCATAAGGAGCGGGCTGCGAACGCAGATATTTCCTTCGCCGCCTTCGGGCAGTTCATTGCCTTCGTCATCGGTGATCTTTACTTCGCAGGTGGGAATCGCGGGCCCGATGCATTCCGGTGATGCTTCAAGCATCCAGTTTGGAGCGAACGAAACGAGCGAACCGGTTTCGGTCGAGCCGTAACCGGTGGACATCGTGTGATCGAGATGCGGGAAACGATTGGCAAGACGACGCATGATCTCCGGAGTCGTTGCCGAACCGCCCATGCCGACCGACATGATTTGCTGCGGCGGAATCTCAGCGCAACGAGGGCTATCGAGCAGACGAAGGATGTGCGTACCAGTACCACCGACGATGTTGATCTTGTTGTCGATAATGAAATCAATGACGTCGTCAGCTTCGAAGCGGGTGAGGAACCACGCGCCGCTAGAGCCGGTGTGCAGTCCGTTCACCGTCGCTCCGAGGCCAGACACGTGGAACAGCGGAAAGACCACAAGGCGAATGGGCGGTGGGCCTTCAGATGGGCCACGACCTGCCATGACCATGCCGCGCGCGCCAAGGAAGTTCTGCAGCGTTGTGTAGTGAACGACACTGCGATGAGAAAGCACCGCTGCTTTCGGCCGGCCGGTCGTGCCACTGGTGAAGATGAGGATGGCGGGATCATCTTCGTCGATGTGATTTGCGGGAATCGATGCTTCAGGCGCGTACGCCAGCATCATCTCGAGGTCTTCGTCGAGATCAAAGCGGGGGATCGTGATGTCAGCGGAAAGTCGTTCGGCGCGTTTCACATCGAAAAGAAGCAACTTCGGTTCGGTGAGATCGATCGCGTGCTGCATTTCGGATTCGGTCCACCAGCCGTTCATGGCAACGGTGATGGCACCCATGGAAAGACAGGCCCAGAAGGACACGATCCATCCGTAGGAATTCGCGCCGCACAGGGCAACACGGTCGCCGTGACCAATACCGTGCTCTTGCTGTAGCCAAGCAGCGACCGAGGCAACGTCCTTTTTGAAACCGACGAAGGTGACGCGGCGGCCGTCGCTGAAGATCATCGACTCGCGATCGCCAAACTCGAAGGAATTGATGAGAATCTCACGCAGCGAACGGGCCCGATTGCGAAGTACGCCCATGGTTTCTCCGCGGACATCTTCCTGAACGACCTCAAACGGTGCGCCCTCGCTGGTGAGGCGCGCAGTGGCCTCGTGCAGCGCAGTCAATTGCGGCAAGGTGTGGGCGGGGCCGGTCTCGGTCACGTTTCCTCCAGATCGATGGCGTCCTGCGTGACAGGAGCCGATGCGTGGGCGATGCTAGCGGTCCATGTCAGGGATGCTTGAGGGAAAAGTTGCGCTCATCAGCGGATGCGGCGCCGGTATCGGTGAGGCGTCAGCTCGTCTCTTCGCAGAACACGGCGCCACGTTGTGGTTGAACGATGTTCGAGCTGCTGAACTCAACCGTGTCGTTGACGAACTCGCATCTGCCGGCGCTGTTGTCGCTGGCGTTGCTGGCGATATGAGCGATCCAACATTCGTCACTGCGTGGGTGCAGGGTGCTGCCGATGCGTACGGTCGCATCGATGTGCTCTACAACAATGTTGGCGTTTCTCGCTCGGGCCTCATTGGCGACCTGAGTGATGAGGATTGGCGATTCCAGCAATCGCTCACCCTTGATTCGGTCTTCTACGCGACTCGTGCCGTAATCCCTCACATGATTGCCAATGGCGGCGGCTCAATTGTGAGCATGTCGTCGGGGGCAGGTATCGGTGGCAACTACAACCTCGGCGGTTACGCGGCGGCAAAGGCCGGTGTCATCAATCTGATGGAAACGGTTGCGACCGAATATGGCGGCGATGGCATCAGGGCGAATGCGGTGACTCCTGGCCCAACGGCAACGGCACCGCTGCTCGACTACCTCGCGACACAACCGGGTGGGGTTGAGGCGCACGTGGCTGATCTTGATCTCAAGCGACTGAGTCAGCCGCAAGAAGTTGCGCAAACAGTTTTGTGGTTGGCATCAGACTTTTCATCGAATATCACTGGGATCTGCGTGCGCAGCAACATTCGAGCGGCAAGTCGACGTCCACACGGATCCTGAGGGAACAACAGTTATGGCATCGAACGAAAGCGTTGAACTCACCGCGTGGCGCGATTTCTGTCGCCGACTCGAAGCGGTGGGCGAACAACTGATGGCCGAACCATTCCCCGACGACGCAGGCGTGCGTGCCGAGGGATACGACCACATGGCCGAACAGGTGCTGTGTTGGTTGGGTTGGTCGATCGGTTATCCGAATGCCGCCCGACCGTTTTTTATGCGTCAGAACGATCTGGTCACGCAGTGGGGCGGGCCAAACGCCGATAACGCCTACCGTCACGCGCGCATTGATCCAACGAAGCGCTATCGAGTGCGCGGTCGGATGCATTCCTGCGAAGAGTTCATTCTCGCGATGCGTGCGGGATTCATGCATCAAGAGAAGTGGGGAACGCTGGCCGAGCACAACGGTTCCGATCTTGGAATTGGTAAAGGCGACGAGTTCGAGTTCTTCCTTGGTGGTGACGGTACCGAGCCGGGTTGGCTGCCAATTCCCGAAGGCGCGGTCATGTGCTCAATCCGCGAGTACTACTTCGACTGGGCCGAAGAAGAGCCAGCAACGTTCTTGATCGAATGTCTTGATGGTCCCGATTATCTGCCTCGAGTGACCGCCGACGACTTTGCCGCAAAGGTGGCCGATGCGGCGGCGGGCGTTGAGCGTTCGATGTCGTATTGGAACCAGTACATGATCGATCAGCGCGCGATGCGCCAGGACAATTCGTTTCAAGGTTCCTTTGCGCAGGAAAAGGGTCTCGCTGCCGCGCGTTACGGCTTTTGTTTCTGGGATCTTGGCCCCGACGATGCGCTCATCATTGAAAGTGAAGTTCCTGATGCTCGGTATTGGAGTTTGCAGCTCTATCCCGAGGGTTGGTTTGAGCTTGCTGATCCGGTTGAACGCATCACGAGTCTGAATGATCGCCAATTGCGATTGTCAGACGACGGCCGAATCCGGGCGGTTGTTTCGCATCGCGACCCGGGCGTTGACAACTGGCTCGATGCAGGTGGTCGCCAGCGTGGGTTGTGTACGTTGCGCTGGTTCTGGCCGCTAAGTGACGCGGCGCCGGAACCAACTGCGCGACTCGTGCACGTCGACGAGGTCTGGGACGGGCTTCCGACCGACACCGTTCGTGTCTCGCCCGACGAGCGCGCTGCACTTCTCGAATCTCGTCGACGCCACTTGGCCTGGCGATTCCGAACCTGAGGTTCAGGGGCGCATAATGCCGCCACCGTCAACCGAAATGGTCTGACCGGTGACATAGCGACTTCCATCGCTCAATAAGAAGGCAACTGCGGGACCGATGTCGTCAACTGCGTCGCCATCGCGGCCAACGGGGTTGTCGTCGTACATTGACGCAAACGCGGCTTCGCGCGCTGGGTCGGAACCAGCAACGGGAGCGCGGTGGCCGGCCGACGCAGGCAGTACGCAATTCACGGTGATGCCATCGCGACCCCATTCGCGCGCGGCGGTGCGAGTAAGAGAACGGATGGCTTCGTTTGATGCGGCGTAGGGGCCGTATCCCGAAGCGCCAGTGAGCCCCATTGATGTGCCCATGGTGACGATGCGCCCCCAGTTGTTCGCAGCCATGTGCGGTTGCGCCGCCTGCATGAGCCACAGTGCGCCTTTGGGGCCGGTATCGAACAACAGGTTCATGTCGCTCTCGGTCACGTCAAGAAGGGGAGTGACAGGTCGGAACGATTGCGCGTTCAGTACCAATCCATCGATGCGACCAAAGCGAGCCAGGGTTTCGCTGACAACGTCAAAGGAACGGTCGCGATTGGCGACATCGGCAACGAGTCCGAGGCAATCGATGCCCTCTGATTCAAGGAACGACGCTGCTTCTGCGAGCCGTTCAGGCTTGCGGCCCGTGATGACGACCTTTGCGTCCAGCGCACCGATGTGGCGCGCAACACCAAGGCCGATGCCCCGTGTTCCGCCGGTGATGATGACGACTCTGCCGGCAAGGTCGTTGAGAGGTGCGCTGCTCATGTGGGCAGCGTAGTTTCCTACCCAATGGCTACGAGTTGGGATCCGGGACCGCGTCCGGAGTGGGTTGAAGCGGTGAACGCCGGCTTGGTGTTGCCCATTGCCGCCGAAGCTGTGCTTCCACTCGATCGGGAATCCCTTGTTGGTGAGGCACTAGCTCGCCAAGGTCGTTCAAACGAAGGCATCGCCGCGCTGTGTGCGCCAGGACCGGGAACGGGTGAGGACTTCCTCGAAGGTCTCGACATCGCGCTTGCATCGTTGGAGGACGAAGCAAATCTGAATGTTCTTGGCCGGTGGATGACTCGTCGTTTCGTGTTGCGTTTGCTGGAAGTCCGACTTCAGATTTGCGACTGGGTTCGGAGTGACCCCGGTGTGCGCGACGAACAGATTGTCGAACCGCTGTTTGTCGTGGGCGCACCGCGCACCGGGACGACGGTGTTGCACGCGTTGTTGTCGGCTGATCATCGTCACCGAGTTCCGCTTGGCTGGGAGTTCCTTCGTCCGGTTCCGCCGCCAACCCCCGAAACGTTCGACAACGATCCCCGAATCGCGCTTGCGGACGCCGAACTGCGTGGTCCTCAACTTGTTACTGGCGGTCTTGATGCGATTCACGCATACGCCGGCCGGATGAATAAGGAATGTCTTTCGGCGATGTCGTTTGCGTTTCGTGGCGAGGAGTTCATCAGTCGCTACAACACGCCGAGTTACATCGATTGGCTGCAGTCCTGCGATATGACTCCGGCCTATGAAATGCATCGATTGGTGTTGCAGATCCTCCAACGCCACATGCCGACCGAAAAGTGGGTACTGAAGTCGCCGGTGCACCTTCACAATCTTCCGGTATTGCTCGACACGTATCCCGACGCCCAATTGGTGATTACGCATCGCGATCCACTGGCGATTCTTGGATCGGTCACAAGTTTGATTGCGACGCTGCGATGGGCGCATAGCGACGATGTCGATACTGCGATTATCGGTCGCTATCACGCCGACCTGTATCACGGTGACCTTGATGGGCTCGTTGATCTTGAGGCCGAAGGGGTCCTGCGAAGTGGTCGCGTCGCTCACGGATCCTTCGCTGATTTCAATGCTGATGGCGTTGGCGTTGTGGCGCGTATCTACGAGGAACTCAACATCGAGCTTCCTGACGATGTTCGCGATGCAATGGCGGCTGCCCTCGTAGCGTCGCCGCGTGAGAAGCACGGCGATCACACTTGGTCATTCGATTGGCTTGGTCTTGATGCCGACGAACAGCGCGATCGCTTCTCCCGGTATTGCGCGACATTTGGTCTCGCAGAGTCGAGCATCTGATGGTTGAACTCCCACAGTCATTGCGTCAGGCGGTGCGCGATGAATTTCGAATCGCGTTTCGTTACCCGTACACAGTGCTGCAGGTCATTCTCCTGAACGCGGTCTTAGTGGTCGTGCTTTGGTATTTCGCTCCGCCGAAAGTCGAATCATTGGCATTCGAAATTCACAACCCAGCGCTTTTCACGATTGTTCTCGCGGGTTGGATGTATTCCGATGTTCCTGCAACGAATGTTTTGGCATCAGACACAAACAGAACGTTGCCAGCGCTCACAGATCGAACCATGACAATTCGACTCATGAACGCGAAACGGATTGCGCTGTGGATTCTGGTTGCCCCTGTGTGCACACTCATCACGCTGTTGATGGGCATTCACGGCCAGCATTGGTTTACTGAGGTGGTGGCAATCGCGTCGATCGTGATCTTGCCATTCGGAACACTCGCAATTGCTGGGTGGGTTGGAATCGTGTGGCCGTATCACCCGCGCAGTTTGAGGTACCGCTGGCGTCACCGACGCGACTGTTTTCATGACCTCGTGCGGTGGGGGACACTCATCGTTCTTCCCTATGGACTCGTTCCAATGATTGGCGCTGTTCTCCTCGTTCCAAGTCTGTTGGTGTGGAACGTGAAGTCGGAACGTCAGATACTCGAGGTAACGACCGTTCCGCATCTCGTGCTCGGGGTCATCCTCGTCGTCGCCATTACGATCGGCGGGTCGATCGTGGGCGACAGAGTCGCGTGGCGTTTGATCGAACGTCGCCGATCTGCGCTTACGCAGTATCTCGAACACCCCGAACTGGGCTGAGATTCATCAACTCGGTTGGCGTTCTGGGACAGACCCCGGTACCCTCTAGTTCACGCCGCGGGGTGGAGCAGTCTGGTAGCTCGTCGGGCTCATAACCCGAAGGTCACGGGTTCAAATCCCGTCCCCGCCACCATCGAAATGGGAAGAGCCGACCTGCGGGTCGGCTCTTTGCGTTTCGAAGTATGCGCACTCGGATTTGGGAGGAGAGCACCAACGGTGCTCGACGGTTCCCGTCCCCGCCACCATCAATTGCGCAGGTCAGCTGAGCGGTGGGGTGTCTGCGAGGAACACCGACACCACATCACCTCGCAACGTGAGTTCGCGGTAGCGCAGGAAGTCCTGTGACCGGTTCGCGCTGGCGAACTCCCCATCGCGCCACGCGTCGAACGCGGTCCGGTTCGGCAACGCCGCGGCGCCGACGGTCCCGGCTGCGGCGGGGACGAGACCGTGACGTTGTTCGATCGCATCGAGTTCATTGCGCTCGTCGACCGAGAGCGGGTCGTAGGACACGATCTCGCGGAAGCGCGGATCGGCCAGCAATTCGATGCGGCCTTCACCGGCGATGACGACGAGTTCGCTGGCTGCATCGGTGGGGACGATCGTGCGATGGTCGCCGAAGATGTAGGCGAGGTCATCGGTGCGCCGGACGTCGAGTCCGCGTTCCTCGGCTCGCTCCAGGATGGCCGAGGCCACTGCGCCGTCGACCGAGAAGTTCGAACGGATGAGCACGGGGCCGGGCGCAGTCGCAATGGCGTCGAGCGATGGATCGACCACCGCCTTGATGGTGCGGTTCCAGCTCTCGTACCCGGTGAGGGGATCAAGGTTCGGCCCCGCGACGACGAGGATTGTCAGCACGACGATGGTCGCGACCGCACCTAGGCGGGCACCGAGATCGGCCGATCGAGTGCGGATGGCGGCCAACACCACGATCCCGACGGCGAACCATGCGGCGGCGGCGACGACCCACACCCAGCGAACCAAATAGGGCACCACCACACCTTCAACGCGTGACGCGGCAAGGAACGCGGCGAGGATGGCGACCAACGCGACGAGGCAGAGCCGAAGTTCGTCGTGCCATCTGCGTCGCCAAGCCCACACCGTCGAACCAACCAGAGCGAACAGCGCCCACGGGATCGGCCACGAACCGGAGTCGACATGGCCGCTTGTGCATCGCCAGCACCAGTCGCCCTGAACCGGCTCGGCGCCGCGCACCCAGTTGCCCGGAATGGACAGGGCCCGCCCGATGATTCGTGCTCCGTCGGCGAAGCCGTTCACTGTGCCCTCTCCGTGCCGTAGGAACGACACGATGGCTCGGAGGTTTCCGCCCCCGGTCAGTTCTCCGATGGCGGGAGGCAGCCAGCACAGCGCGGCGATGCCGAGCATCCACAACAGCGTCCGGACGTCGCGCTCGTGGTCCTGGTCGTTGCGGATGCGCAGCCCGAGACCGAGAAGCCCGCACGCGGTCACGGCCAACATGACCGGTGCGCTTCCGAGGTGGGACTGCACGGCGAATGATCCCGCCACCACGAGCACGATGCCGGCCACGCGGTCGCCGGCGGTGATGCGCCATGCAGCGATGATGGCCGCGAACATCGGCAGAAGGATCACGTAGGGATTCCACGGATCGGCGAGGGTGCCGAGGTTCAGTCCGAGGCACAGCAGGGCGAGGAACAGCGCGGTGAGTGCGAGGGTGTCGCGTCGGACCCGGGCCGCCATCCACAGCGCAGCGGCCATCGCTCCGAGGTTGATGGCGATGGCGGTGAACAGCATCGAGTTGTCGGCCAATCCGCTGAGCCGGAGTGGTCCGGCCAACGCGTAGAACAACATCGGCCCCGGATGATTCCAACCGAACCGCGAGTACACGCCCACGAGTGGTGTTTCCGACGTGCCAACGTCGAGGGCCCGCAACTTCATTGCGACGTGATCGCCCACCGGCAGCCAGTCCACCGCGCTGGCGGCGATGAGCAGACGAACGAGCGCAACGAGAGCAAGAGTCACGACCGCCGCGACGAGCACCGTGTTGACCTGTCGCGAACGGGTGGACAGGGCCTTCATGGGAGGAAACTACCAGTCACAAGCGCGAGTGATCCGTCTGTCAAGCCGTCAGATTGGTTGGTAAAATACCGAGATGCACGGTTTCGAGACCTTGTTGTTCGGTGTGTCCGACAGTGTGGGCGAGGGGGACGTGCTTAAGAGCGGTTTGTGGGTGGAGCAGCGCGTTCGGTGACCCGCTGTCGACCCGCCGTCGCGCTCATGATCGCCATCCTGATGGTGGCGTCGACGATGCTGACGGTTGCATGTGGGGGTGGCACAACCTCCGAATTGAGCACGACCACGACCACGCTGCCGTCGCTAGTGGGGTCGTTTGCCGGCCCCGGCGTGGGTCGGCCCCTCTCCACTGCGGATCCGTTACGCGTCACGCTGATCGGTGACTCGGTCATGTGGGACTCCGCCGCCGCCATCACCTCCATCCTCGAGTCGACCGGTGTGGTGCAGGTGCAGGACCGCTCGGTGCTCGGGTTCAACTTCAGTCACGGTTTGCGCGACGTGCACGGCGATGACATTCCGTGGCGCACCGAGATCCCCCGGTATCTGGCCGAGACCCGGCCCGACGTGATCGTCACCGGGTTCGGACTCGTCGATGAACTCGGCATCATGCGAGGCAATCAAACCATCGAGGATTTCCGGGAACACGTCACCGAGGCCATGGGACTTCTGACGGCCAGTGGAGCGAAGGCGCTCGTGCTCGGTGTGATGCCTTCGGTCGACGGGATCGAGAAACGCGACCCGAAACCATTCGCACGCGATGTCAACGAGATTTTCCGCGCGCTTCCCCTGCTCTTTCCGGGGATCGTGCAGTATCTCGACCCCGACCATCTCATCGCTCCCGACGGTCTCCCCGTGTACGTGGTCGAGGGCCAGCGTGTGCGCAAGAAAGACCTGACCCACATCTGCCCGTCCGGCGCCGCCCGCCTGACCGCGGGGATCTACGAGACCCTCACCGTTTCCTGGCCCGTTCCGCCCCCGGCGGCGGGATGGGAGAGCGGCTCGTGGACGACAGATCCTCGTTATGACCTGCCGCCGGGAGCGTGCATCGAAATGTGGCCCGGACAGGGTGAAGCACCGTGAAGAAGGCGAAGCTCGACGCTGGTGTCCTCACACATTCAGGTTCAGCCAGTGAATGCCGGGACTACTGGTTCTGCCGCCGGGGCCTCTTGAACCTCGAACGCACCCGCATCAGCAACACCGAACGCAATGCGGGCAAAGCCGACACCGCGCTGATCGAACTCGTTGCCATCGAACACTGGAACTGGGTTCGGGCCGGCATCGATCGCCGGACTGCCTGCAAGCAGCGCGTGGGTCTTGGTGACGCCACCATTGTTCGCCAACAGGCCAAGCTTCGGATCTGTCACACCAACCTGCGTGCCACCACCATCATTCAGGGTCACTGCCGGCTCAATCACGCCCAACACTGAATGGCTGGCATTCACAATCGGAAGTGCATCGAGGAACGCACCGATGTCGGTTCCGAGATTCCCCGCCACAATCGAACCGATGAGCGTCAGGTCGCCGAGGGTGGCAGGTGCCGAACCCAACACTCTTGAACGACTCTCGTGTCGCGCCGTCTCCCGCTCATTCGTTGTCCGGTGCGCCGAATTGGGTTCGGCGGGAAGGGCCAGCGGCGCGGTGCGGCCCTGACTTGAGTCGATACCGCCAATGCTGTCGTAGAGAACGCCCGTCGAGTTGTTCGTCACGGTCGACTGGGTCAGCGTCACACCGGCGCCTCTGCCCATGTAAATACCACCGCCGTCGTCGAGTGCATAGTTCCCCGAAATCGTGGAGTTGAAGATCTCGACAGGAAAATAGGCACTCGTGGCATAGAGACCACCGCCAAATTCGGCGTGGTTTCCCGAAATCGTGGAGTTGCTTATGGTCAGGAGGTGGCTACCGGATCTTTCGTCAAAATCCTCGGAAAAAATGCCACCGCCACCGTCTCCGTCCGAACTATTTCCGTCGATCGTGGTGTTCATGATCGACGTGTTGGTGGCAACCAGGTCGAGGCCGCCGCCCTCATTGACCGAGGTGTTGTTCGAAATTGTCGAGTCCGAGATGGTGAGCTGACCGGACGGGAAATCTGCATAGACCCCGCCAGCTTCTTGGAGGGAGTCGTTGCCAGAGATAGTGACCCGCGTCATCGAAACATTCATGACCTGATCGGGGTCGGAGCTTCCGTCGAGGTAGACCCCGCCCCCTTCATAAAGGGCGGAGTTTCCCGTGATGCTCACATCGGTGATCGAGATCTCGAGCGGGGCACTTCCGTTGTTGTCGAAATACAACGCTCCACCAGATTCGGCCGCCACATTGTTCGAGATCACCGAGTCGCGGATCACGATCGTTCCGGCCACTGAATACAGATTGATGGCACCCCCGTCGTTGGCTGCGTAGTTGCCGCTCAGTACGACATCCGCCACCGTGAGGTTGGCGTCCCCGTAGAACTTTTGGATTGCGCCGCCGCTTCCCTCGTCTTCGTTGTTGGTTCCATTGCCACCCGTGATGGTGACGCCGGAGATCGTCGATGCGCCATCGGCGATATAGAGACGGTCAAGCATGAAGAGCGCGTGACCGGTTGATGGGCCGCCTGCTTCGGTCCAACCACCGTCGATCGTGATGACCGATGCTCCCGGACCGTGCAAATCGATACCGCCCGTGAGCCGAGGCAGGTCGGAGAGAACGTCGATCGTGCCGGTCAGGCCGGCCGTAAAGGTGATCGTGTCGACACCTGCGGCCGCATTCGCATCGAGCATCGCCTGTCGCAAACTGCCCGCACCCGAGTCAGCCAACGTCGAGACCACGAGAGCGGTGTTCGCCGACGCAGTCGACGACGTGAGCATTACGAACGGACCTACGCCCGCCGCCGCTAGAACCGCTGTCGAACCGAGAGCCACGACACGGCCCGAACGGCGTCGATGAGAAGTTTCACCTAGTAGATTGTGCATCACGAATACCCCGTCCTTTTTACGCCAACGGAGGGGTTTCTAGCACACTCCGTAACTTGAGGTTGGGGGGCGAGGGAGATTCGGAAGAATTCTTCGGAGCTCAATTTTCGGGGCAGCCTCTGCTATCGATCGTTCTCCCCGATGACAGGCGATTGAGCGGGCACTCGTAGAATGAAGGCCTGATGGATCCCCGCCTTGAACGCTCGATTGCTTCATTTAGTGACGCGTTGATGGAGGCGGTGATCGCTCCGAGTTGGAGCGGTTTGGGGTATTCCGCCCGGCGCTGGCTCGAGGGATGGGATCACCAGGTTCCGGCACCGATGGACGGCAAAGTCGTCGTCCTTACTGGCTTCACCTCCGGTATCGGTTTGGCGGCAGCGACCCGGTTCGGTGAGCTCGGAGCAACATTGCACCTCGTCGGCCGCGATCCGGGCCGGACATCGTCGACAGCCGAATCTCTTGCTGGTCGAGGTTTCGATGTGCACACCAGCATCGCCGATATGGGCGATCTTGATGCCGTTCGTGCGATCGCGACCGAGATCACCAACGCCCACCAGCATCTTGATGCGCTCATCCACAATGCGGGCGCACTCTCGGCGGAGTACACGGTGTCTCCTCAAGGTTTCGAGATGACGGTGGCCTCGCAAGTTCTTGGACCATTCCTTCTCACTTCGTTGCTTCTCCCACTGCTTGAAGCGGGAGAGTCGAGCGGTCGTGTTATCGCCGTTGCTTCAGGCGGCATGTATCCCGAAAAGCTCGATGTTGAAAAGCTCGTGGCCGGTCCGAATTCGTACAAGGGTGTGCGCGCCTACGCGCGCTCGAAGCGAGCGCAGGTTGAACTCAATGTGGAATGGGCTCGGCGGTCTGGATCGGGCGTAATTTTTCAGGCGATGCACCCCGGTTGGGTCGACACCCCCGGAGTTGTGAAGTCGCTTCCGCGTTTCCATTCGATTACCAAGCCTGTGTTGCGATCGGCGGAAGCGGGTGCCGACACGATTGTCTGGTTGGCTGACGTCGATGCAAAAGAACTTGGCGCGAATGGTGGCTTCTGGCTCGATCGACATCGGCGGAGCATCACCAAGATTCCTGGTACGAGCGCTTCGCAGAGCGAACGCGATCGGCTTTGGCAGTGGTGTGAAGACAACAGCGGGTCAGGTCGACAACCCTCGTGAAGATTGCGATTATCGGCTCCGGTATCGCGGGGCTTACATGTGCACCGCTGTGTGGCCCAGACCGACTTCGTGCAGCTGGACTGCATGCATTCCCTCAATCTCTCCTAAGATCATCCGATCAGCGGGCCAGGTTCGGAGTAGTAGCGAGAACCCCCTTGGTGACTAGGACTGAATGATGCGGAACCCTCGTAAACGCTGGATGAGCATGGCGGCTCTGGCTACAGCTGGTCTGACCTTGGTGGTGTTCGTGCCGAACGCTGCATCTGCAGCGACGCCCAATGCAACCTGTGACGGTCGGTCGGCCACGATTGTGTCGGCGTCTCCAACCGTTACGGGTACCGCTGCAGACGATGTGATCGTCGCCACCGGAACGGTTGGTCAGTTGATTCGCGCAGGTGGCGGAAACGACATCATCTGCGGTTCTGCCGGACCCGATCGCATCCTCGCTGGTGATGGCAACGACACGGTGTTTTCGGGCAATGGCGATGATGTCGTCACTGCAGGAAACGGTAACGACATCGTTGATGCTGGAGCCGGTCGCGACAACGTGGCCGGCGGCGAGGGCGATGACGTCATGAGCGGTGGTGTGGGCAACGATCGCGTCGCTGGCGATGCCGGCAATGATCGTGTCACTGGAAATAATGGATCGGACCTCCTCGTCGGGGGTACTGGCAACGACGCTCTTGACGGTGGTTCCTCTCCTGACGTCATCGATCCGGGATCGGGCTCGAACTCCTGTGGCGCTGATGCGGCTGATTCGATGCGGGGCCCGTGCACTATCGATACGACCGGGCCGGTCATTAGCTCTCTCGCAGTGCCAAAAGTTGTCACTGCAGGCACGACGGTGACGTTCACCTGGCGAGTCGCCGATAGTGGCGGTGTCGCCAACACCAATATGCGGTTCGGTGGCTACAGCGGATATGTCACTTCGTGGTGTGGCTTCGTCGTAACTGCGGATCTCGTGAGTGGTAGTGCCTTCGATGGCACGTACCAAGCCACTTGCGACGTACCGGCCAATGCAGTGAATGGCAGTTACACGTTGTTCCTCATGGCATCAGACTCGTTCGGTAACTCCGCCGGCTGGGACGCCTCAAGCCAGTTCGACTTTTCCGTGACCGATGGATCATCGGATGCATTGCCTCCATCTGTTAGCGACCTTTCGGCGCGAGTCGACGGAGGTTCTGTTGTCGTGCGTTGGCGGGCCACTGACCCTTCCGGTGTCGCCGGACAATCGGCATGGCTGGCGCACAACGTCTACTCGTTTGCCAGCGTTGAGGGTCCATACTTCGTCTACAACGCAGCGGTTCTTGTGTCGGGCGATGCGCTCAACGGGGTCTACGAGCAACGGATCGATCGACGCTTGATCGCTCCGAACGGCACCTACACGGTATGGCTGACTGTCATCGACACGCTCGGCAACAAGTCGTTCGACCAGACCAAGACGACGTTTTTGCTCTGAGCAGAGGGCTGAGTTCTGTAGGGGTTTACTTACGCATTGAGAGTAAACCCTCTAGTAATTTACAGTTAATGCTTACAACATGAGTGGGTGGAACGCCGGGAGCGCTCATTAGCATCACGTTGGTAACGACGCATGTCATTACGGAAGTGTCCGTTCATCCGTGACACCTTCCTCCTGGTTTGCAGTTCTCACTCGTGTTCCATTTCGGAGGGTCCGTGTCTCAGCCGTCGTCAAATAATGGTTTCTCGCCTTGGGGGCAAGAGGCCTCTCGCCGCGAACCTTCAGGCAAACGAGTGGGACGTCCCCTTCGTCCTGCGCGTCGTTTTCGCGCCGGTCACTTTGGCGCAGCTGCGACAGCGATCGTTGCGATCGCTGGCCCAATTGCTCCTGCGCTAATCAGCAAGCCGGCGAGTGCTCAAACGGCAACGACGACGACAACGCCGGCAGTGAAGGGGATCATCACGCCAAAAGCTGTCGCCGGAGCGACTGCTTACGTGCCGTTGACACCCGCTCGTCTGCGTTCTGTGACGACCACTGTCGCGGCCAACACGACCACTGCCATCACGGCCGTTGGGAACGCTGGTATTCCGAACGATTCCACGGCGACTGCGGTTGCGATCAGCGTTACGACGGTTGGCGCGACTGGTGCGGGCAATCTTGTTATCTGGGGCACCGGCGCAAAGCCGACAGTCACGTCAATGAACTACCCGGCGACAACTGGCGATACCACCTCGCTGATCGTTCCGCTTGACGCAACCGGAAAGTTCAACGTCGCCAACTCGTCGGTCACCGGCTTTGTCATTGATGTCTACGGATACTTCTCGAACTCCGCTATTTCTGGTGCGACTGGTGCGACCGGCGCTCAGGGTTCGCAAGGCGCTCAGGGCGCGGTTGGTGCATCGGGTTCACAGGGCACGACTGGCGCGCAAGGTCCTGTTGGTCCCCAGGGTGCGCAGGGTGCGCAGGGTGCGCAGGGCGCCCAGGGTCCTGTCGGCCCGCAGGGTGCGCAGGGTGCGCAGGGTGCGCAGGGCGTCAATGGCGCGGTTGGTAACACGGGCGCGCAGGGTTCGCAGGGCGTCAATGGCGCGGTTGGTAACACGGGC